>Ga0123356_10000842_pt1 | contig 34101 bp, 25 predicted proteins | sample TergutEmb28metaG_2_FD_92546 | JGI IMG/M metagenome (GOLD analysis project Ga0123356, IMG submission 92546) | Embiratermes neotenicus P3 segment gut microbial communities from Petit-Saut dam, French Guiana - Emb289 P3 | ecosystem: Host-associated > Arthropoda: Insects > Digestive system > Gut ...
ATAAGAATCGTTGCCGCTGCACCCCACGCCATAACAGCAGCCAGATTGACTAACAAGAACTTATTCGGGCGTATGCGTTTTGGCACTTCACATGCGTCTGATACGAGCGGTCTGTCAAACTGACCCAGCACAGCATCCCAACTCGCTGCCATAGCCTCCCGTTCGGATGCAAGCCTCATCATTTCAGCGTTTATTACTTCAAATCCAACCTCGTTGAATGGCGGTCTTATTATATCTATCCTGTCTATACCGCTTTCTATAGAGCCACCATTATACGACGGTGCGAGAAAACCCTGAAACCGCCTTGTCAGCATTACGAAATCATCGCTGATGAAGTCTTTTTTCGGTGATATAGTGTATTTCACCTTCGCTTTTATCTTTTCAATTTTCTCTTCGTGCAGATATGGTGGTTCGATCGTAGCTAAATGCCATATATTCGCCGTTTTGTTTGGATTATTCCTGTCTGTTCTTATTGCTCTTCCCCTCATTTGGTTAGAGAGCATGAAGCTGCCAACAAAGCTTGCCAGTATAAGCGAGTTTATACATGGGGAGTCCCAACCCTCGCCGAGCAGAGCTTTTGTGCCTATTAGAATATTGATATATCCGCTTTCAAATGCTTCAGTAAGAACCGCTACCTTGTTTTTGTTCGACCCGGTAAATACAAGCTCTGTAAAATCTGCTTTATCGAGCGGCTTTTCTTTAATGCTTATATTTCTGCGCTCTGCAATACTCCTGATATCATCAGCGATTCCGCCCGGTACTATAACCAGCGAACCCGACAGTAACGCGATTTTAGCTACGCCCCCTGCTGCTCTGCGTACAGATTCAAAAATCGGAACTGTCCCCATTGTCTTTATAGCATTATCAGTCCCGATGATAGGCATAGCATCTTTCCTGATAAAATCAGTGAGAATGACCATACGGAGAGTATCGCCCATGTCTTCATATTCTTCAAGGACGATACTATTGATGCCCGTTAGTTTTCCCATGGAGCCTGCCAGCATCTTCTTGACTTTTCTGTCTCCGGTCAAGGTAATTACGTTGCCGCTGATAAAGCTGTTGCTGCGCAAGATTTCCCGCATTTCTTTTACTTCGTTTTCCCCGAAAACCTCCGGCGAACGCAGAATAAAGCTCAGTGCTGTCTGAGCAGTTTCAAGGGAAAACTTCCTTAATGCTCTTTGCGGCGAGATGATCGAAATGAGCTTTTTTGGCACTTTTACTCCCATCCTTGATGCAAGCGTCAGAACAGACGCATATTCATCCGGATTCTCAAGTATCTGCTCCATCATTTCTTTGTAGTTTTGCAAAACATTCGAGTTACATACTGCTTCGTTAAAGTTGATAGAGAAAATGATCTCTTCAACACAATTTAATGCTCTGCTATTATAGTCATTTAGGATTTCCCGCTCTTCTTTTGTCGGATAAGAGAAAAATATGTAATCCTGGTGCGGACAAAGCGTTTTCTGTTTTACCAGTTCAGGAATAAATATCTCTGCGTCGATCTCTCCACAAAGCGAAATATACCTGTTCCATTCCGCAATATTGCTATCGTACGGCGGTGTCGCTGTCAGTGCGATAATATCAATGTCTTTAAGTGAAGCCACAAAGCCTTCAAGAGCTTTTTGCCATTCGCTCCTCAGGTGATGCGCTTCATCGAGGCATATCGTCTTGATTCCGGCTGTTTTGATAGTTTCGATCAGGTCAAAGACAGTGTAATCTTCTATTTCAGTGTGTTCTGATTTATCTTCGTCATCTGTCTCGATTTCTTCATCGGATACTTTTTTATTATATGCAGCATGGAGGGCTTGATACGTGATCGACGTTATCAGTTTTGGCTTTTTTATCTCAAACGAAAAAACATCATCTAACATGGTAGTTTCATCTAGAAAGCCTTCGGCAAAGCGTTCGCCCCACTGTTGACGGATAGTAACACTTGGAGACAATACTAAAGCCGGAGCATTAAGTTGCCTGATAAGCTCCAGCCCGAGAATCGTTTTGCCGCTTCCGGGAGCAGCAACGATGTGTATTTTCCTGTTTTCAAGATATTCCGCGACTTTGTCCAGCACGTCCTGCTGGTAGTCGCGGAATTGTCCTTTGAATATGAAGTCTTTTAGTTCCATTTTGTTAAATATGTCTCCTACATATAATAAGGGAGTGTTATGACTGCGAGTATCCTTTTGGTGTTACGCTTTCCTTAAGTAATACGTCGTGAGCACCGCCTTCAACTATCGATGTTGAAGAAACAAGTGTTAATTTGGCTTTTTTCTGAAGCTCAGGAATCGTGTGAGCACCACAATTACTCATTGTGGAGCGCATTTTGCCCAGTGTTAGTGTAACATTTTCCTTCAAGCTGCCTGCATAAGGAACATAGGAATCAACACCTTCCTCAAATGATAACTCTTTTGTTCCTCCCATATTATAACGTTGCCAATTTCGAGCACGCGCAGAGCCTTCGCCCCAATACTCTTTCATGTAGCTGCCGCCAATGCTTACGCGACTGGTCGGGCTTTCGTCAAAGCGTGCAAAATATCGTCCCAACATCAGGAAATCCGCTCCCATCGCCAAGGCAAGAACGAAATGATAGTCGTGTACTATGCCTCCGTCGGAGCAAATAGGGATATATACACCTGTGTGGTCAAAATAATCATTTCTTGCTTTGGATACATCTATAACGGCAGTTGCCTGCCCGCGGCCAATGCCTTTTTGCTCTCTTGTTATACAAATCGAACCGCCGCCAATACCTACTTTTACAAAATCCGCTCCACAGTCAGCAAGGAACCGGAAACCCTCTCCATCCACAACATTCCCTGCACCGATTTTAACAGTGTCTCCGTAGTTTTCACGTACCCAAGAAATTGTATCCTTTTGCCATGCCGTATATCCTTCTGAAGAATCAATACATAATACATCCGCTCCCGCCTCAACTAATGCAGGGATGCGCTCCATGTAGTCTCGCGAGTTTACGCCGGCGCCAACAATATATTTTTTCTGCTTATCAAGCATTTCAAGAGGATTTGCTTTATGCGAATCGTAGTCCTTGCGAAAAACCATATGCATCAATCTGCCCTTTTTGTCTACTACGGGCAAGCAGTTTAGTTTATGTTCCCAGATAATGTCGTTTGCTTCCTTTAGTGATGTCCCGGATGGTGCTGTTACAAGCCTGTCTACAGGTGTCATAAAGTCGCGCACGATCTCTGTGCCATCCATACGGCTGACGCGATAATCTCTGCTTGTTACAAGACCTACAAGGCTCCCATTGCAAGTGCCGTCTGAGGTCACCGCAACAGTGGAGTGTCCTGTTTTTTCTTTAAGTGCAAGGATCTCATTAAGTTGTGAATCAGGACGTATATTAGATTCGCTGGTAACAAAACCTGCTTTATAGGATTTTGCTTTTGCTACCATCGCTGCTTGATTCTCTATTGTTTGCGAGCAATAAATGAAAGACAGGCCACCTTCTTTAGCAAGCGCAACAGCCATGTTGTCGTCAGATACTGATTGCATGATAGCCGAGGTCAGGGGGGTGTTTATGTATAGTTGCGGCTCTTCACCTCGTTTGTATTTCACTAACGGCGTTTTCAAACTGATGTTCTCCGGGATACACTCCGAGCTTGAATACCCCGGCACAAGCAGGTACTCGCTAAAGGTACGTGAAGGTTCGTCAAAAAAGTAAGCCATCCGGTATGTCTCCTCTCAAATCTGTGATTTTTTGCTATTCTAACACGCTTTTACGAAGAATGGAATAGAGTTTCTTTAATGTCCGCTACTCTTTTTCGTTCTTAATCTTTTCTTAAGAAAGTAGTATGATATTTTGAAAGAATTTGATATTATACTTATCAGCATACGCTTAAGCGAGTTATCAGGAAGACGTACTCATTTGAAGAAATTATGATTTTCTCTATCTTGTTCATTTCGAGTACATAATATTCCTGTAATATTGTTAGCGCATAATACTAAAGACAGGAAGGAAACGCAATGTACCCAAACAATGAAGAAAGAATAACACAACCGGACAATACAGATGTTCCGGCACCTGAGCAAGTATATAATGCTCAAATTTATCAAACTCCCGTTGTCAATAATTCGGGCTACGGGGAACCTGCTTACAACGAGCACCTTTACACCAATCCTATAGAGTATCAGCAAGTTATCAATAGACCACATGAAGCTCATCCAACAAATATGTATTCACCGGGAGTCTATATTAATCAGCCATATCCGAAAGCATATGCAAGTGATGTCGAACGGCGCAAAGTACGGCAAAAACAAGGCGGTCGGCTTGGGCGATTTTTACGTGCCGTATGTTTAGTGATCGTGTGCTCGCTGTTCAGTGCAACCGCAACATATATGGTAATGGACTACCGATTCGACAGAGGCGATTTTACCACGACAAATCAAGTTGTTCTCGGTGGAAACAATTCGGAACTACGGCAAGAGAACGCTTCAACATCATCCGTTGCAACGCTGACCGGCGACATCACTGCACAGGATATATACGACATGGCGCGAACTCAGGTAATTGGTATCGTCACTGAAGCGCCCGGGTTATTCGGGGACACAGATCCTTCCGGTTCGTCACCGGTCACAGGCTCCGGATTCATTATTTCAAGCGACGGCTATATACTCACGAACTTCCATGTTATCGAGCTTGCATATTACCACGATCTGCCATTAAGTGTTATATTGAATGATGGAACGTCATACGATGCCGAGATTATAGGATTCGAGCAAAATAATGATGTTGCAGTAATAAAAATCGATGCAACAGGGCTTAATCCGGCTCTTATCGGCAACAGCGACAATATTCGTGTAGGGCAAACGATTTACGCTGTTGGTAACCCGTTTGGGGATCTTGTTTATACCATGACTGATGGAATCGTGTCGGCACTTGACAGAGTTGTATCGGTAGAAGGAAAGAGTATCGGTACTTTCCAATTTAGCGCAGCAGTCAATCGCGGCAACTCCGGCGGACCCATATACAACACAGAAGGTGAAGTACTTGGCATTGTAACAGCTAAAGTTGTGCGTGGGAATGTTGAAGGAATAGGCTTTGCAATACCCATAAACGACGCAATAGAAATAGCATCTGAGCTGATCGAGCACGGGTATATATCAGGTAGACCGCTTATCGGAATCTCCGGTCAGACTGTTTCTCCCGGACATGCCGAATATTACGATTGGGTTGTTGGTGTATATATCAGGAGTGTAGCTCCTGATTCGGCAGCCGACACTGCAGGGCTCGCTGTCGGAGACATCATAACAGGACTCGATGATCAGGACGTCGACTCGATGGAACTGTTGCGATTTGCACTACGGAGTTATAACGCAGGCGATACAGCAACTCTCTCAGTTTGGCGAAATGGTGATAAGCTGGAATTGACAATTACTTTCGACGAAGATATGTATGCAGGTATCCCGCAACTAAGACCTTCGCTGGAACCGGAATCACCGGACCCCTTTGAGGACATGCCATAAATAATTGTTAGAACAATAAAGGAGCAGCATATCAATTGCTGCTCTTTTTTTCATGCTGTCGCTTTACAGCGAAAATATATATGGTATAATGTCCCCACGCCGTTAGCGACATTAAAATGCCGACGGCTGAGGGAACATTGATACGCTTGATTTTATGGCTGCGCACGGCACAGGGAGGATGTTTTCTTGTATTAATATCCCCACGTCAATTTAGGAGAATAATAATGGGTAAGATAATCGCTGTTGCCAATCAAAAAGGTGGTGTTGGCAAAACCACGACCTGTGTAAGTCTTTGCACCGCACTGACTGAAGCCGGGGTCAAGGTGCTGCTGTGTGATATGGATCCGCAGAGCAACTCTACGTCCGGTATGGGTTTTAATAAAGATAAAACCGTACATAATATTTATCACGTACTTATAGAAGGAGTAGACGCCGCAAAAGCAGTTTGCAAAACTCCATACGGTGACTTGCTGCCTTCAAATAAAATAATGTCAGGCGCTGGCGTTGAGCTGGTTATGATGGACGCCCGCGAATTTGTTCTTAGAGATGTTCTTGGAAAAATCCGTAATGAGTATGACTATATTTTTATTGATTGCCCGCCATCATTGGAAATGTTGACTTTAAACTCACTGTGTGCTGCAGATACAGTCCTTATCCCCGTACAATGTGAGTATTTTGCTCTTGAAGGACTCTCAGATCTTATGAATACTATCAGGGTCACTAAAAAAGCACTAAACCCGGATTTGGATATAGAAGGTGTTTTGCTCACGATGTACGATACACGCACAAACCTGTCCTCTCAGATCGCGACTGAAATAAAGAAGTACTTTAAAGAGAAAACATATAATGTGGCTATACCGCGTAGTGTGCGAATTGCAGAAGCTCCCAGCCACGGCAAACCTATTATGGTCTACGATCGGCAATCACGCGGCTCGATGACATATCAGGAACTTGCGAAGGAATTCTTAAAAAGGAATGGATACAACAATGAGTAAAAAAGGCTTGGGTAAAGGGCTTGGCGCACTATTTGGCGAAGCTGCGGACGACACAGCCGCACGCGATTTTGAATATCTTCCACTACAACGCATCGAACCAAAGCATAATCAACCTCGAACTATTTTTGAAGATGAACTTATCAACGAGCTTGCTGACTCGATACGTGAGCACGGTGTTCTGTCTCCGATAATGGTGCGGAGCGTAGAAGGTGGTTTTTATGAGATAATCGCCGGTGAACGCAGGTGGCGGGCGGCTCGCGAAGCCGGGCTCAGCCAAGTCCCTGTTAGAATTGTCGTTGCTGATGATAAAACAGCTCTTGAGCTGGCAATGGTCGAAAACCTTCAACGTGAGGATTTGAGTCCGATAGAAGAGGCTCGCGGCTACAAAGCTCTTATGGAAGAGTTCGAGATGACTCAAGACGATGTTGCCAAAGCAGTAAGCAAGTCACGACCGGCAGTAGCAAATTCTCTCAGGTTATTGTCATTACCAGCGGAGCTCATAGAACTGGTTTTACGAAAAGAACTATCAGCGGGAAGTGCGCGCGCACTGCTGGCGCTTAAAAGTGAAGAACGTATGCGAGATGCAGCCAGGATAATAATCAACAACGATATGAGTGTGCGCGAAGTCGAAGCCCTTGTCAGAAAGCTGAGCAAGGAGAAGGCCGGACGTTCAAAACAAATGGTAGTTGAAGTAAACTACTTGCTTGAGGCGCAAAACAGACTGACTGCAGCAATGGGGCGGCGAGTGACCATCAAGCAAGCTAAAGGAAAGGGAAAAATAGAACTGGAGTACTACGATCAAGAGGATTTTGATGTACTCTTTGACGCTCTGCTGGCAGGAGAAAAAAGCGATGATTGATATAAAACTAATTCGTGAAACTCCCGACGCCCTTAAGCAAAGCCTGCAAAAAAAAGGCGCTGACTGTAGTGCAGAGATCGACCGTATAATTGAACTTGATGCACAGAGAAGGACTCTTATTGCGACAAGTGAAACAGATAAAGCCGAGCAAAACAAAACATCTAAGCAAATTCCGCAAATAAAAAAAGATGGCGGCGACACCGCTTCGATTTTTGAGAGCCTTAATATATTAAAAGAAAAAATACGCACTGCTGAAGCAGATTTACGAGAGATCGAGAACGAACTTGAGTTGCTTATCCTTGGCTTACCCAACCCTCCCGATGACGATCTCGTATCAGGTGGCAAAGAAAAAAACGAAGCCCTCAGGTATTTTGGAGAACCGTTTACTTTTGACTTTGAACCAAGGGATCATATGGATTTATGCACCAACTTGGGGCTCATAGACTATACACGTGGCGTAAAACTAGCAGGCAGTGGGTTTTGGATGTACTGTGGGCTTGGAGCACGGTTGGAATGGGCTCTTTTAAATTACTTCATAGATGCACATATTGCAGATGGATATGAGTTTCTGCTGGTGCCGCATATGCTTGAGTACCAATGCGGAGTGGCTGCAGGTCAGTTTCCAAAGTACGCGGACGAGGTCTACAGAATAGAAAACCCAACAGATGACAGGGTTCACTACATGCTCCCGACTGCAGAAGCGGCTCTCGCTTCCATACATCGCGATGAGATATTGACGGAAGCCGATCTGCCCAAGAAGTATTTCTCATATACTCCATGTTTCCGCAGAGAGGCAGGTACATATGGAGCAGACGAGCGCGGCATGGTAAGAGGACATCAATTCAATAAGGTTGAAATGTTCCAGTTCACAACTCCTGAGGGCTCTGCCGAGGCTTTTGACGAGCTTGTTGGAAAAGCAGAAGCTCTGGTTTCCGGCTTAGGGTTTCATTTCAGGACAGTTAAACTAGCTGCCGGTGACTGCTCAAAACTAATGGCGCGAACATATGATATAGAGATCCAGATTCCATCAATGAATGGATATAAAGAGGTTTCTTCGGTTTCGAATGCCCGTTGTTATCAAACCAGGCGTGGTTCGGCGCGTTTTCGTCGTACCGACACCGGAAAAATAGACTTTATGCATACACTTAACGGCTCCGGGCTTGCAACAAGCAGAATATTGCCTGCACTTGTAGAGCAAAATCAACAAAAGGACGGCAGTATTGTCATCCCGGAAGTCCTGCGTCCATATCTTGGTGGGATGGAAATCATAATGAAAGAGACATCCTTATAGGGTGCTAAGAATGTATTATGCCAAAAAGAACTAAACACGACAATGAATTTAAGCTAAGCAGAATAAAATCTTTTTTTAATGAGTTCAAGACCTTTGCGGTAAAAGGCAATATGCTGGATATGGCTGTCGGCATGATCGTTGGTGGCGCTTTTACAGCACTAGTCTCCTCGATCGTGTCAAATCTCGCAACACCGTTGATAGGTGTTCTAATAGGTGTCGACTTCTCTGAATGGACAATTATACTGCCGAAGTTGTATGGCAACGCCGACCCCGGAACGCTGGCAATAGGTTCATTTCTAAATAGTGTAATAAGCTTCATAGTTGTAGCATTTGTGGTGTTTTTATTCGTAAAAGCTCTCAATGCATTTAAGAAAAAAGAGGAAGAGAGCCCCACGCCTCCAAAGCCAACCGCAGAAGAACTCTTGCTTACCGAGATTCGCGATATACTTAAAGAAAAGCAGCAGTGATGTACAGTCGAACGAGAAGCATCTGCAGAGGAGATGATCCCGCATGAATGAAATTAGAATAGGCAAGAAAGTCATCTCCCGTGACTTTCTGCTTTTTTTGATAGCTAGTGCTCTGTTTGGAGTCACAATGGCAGTCGAAACCACCTCTATCTCCAATAGATTGGTAGAAGATTTACATTTTACCACCACACAGAGGACGTTCTTGGAGGTTCCACGTGAGCTTCCGGGATTACTGGTAGTATTTTTAATTGGCGGACTTGCATTTTTGGGCGATGTACGAACTGCAGCAGTCGCTAATATCATCGGAGGAGTGGGGCTTTTTGCTTTTGGTTTGATTCCGTCAGGCTATTGGCCGGTTGTTGCAACATTGATGGTTTTTAATATGGGGACGCATATTTACATGCCTGTGCAAGGAGCTATAAGCATGTCCTTTGCAAAAGGCGGGAATATCGGGCGCAGACTCGGGGAGATCCAAGGCGTAAATATGGCAGCGCTTATTGTAACAGCGGGTTCGCTGTATTTACTATATCGGTTTTTGAACATCCCGTTTGTTGTTTCATTTACCATTGGCGCAGTTGCGATGGTGATCGCAGGGGTTATTTTTCTTTTTATGAGTCCAATACAAACCGCTCCCCGAAAGAAACGGTTTGTATTTAACAAGAAATTCAAACTTTATTACATGCTATGCCTAATATTTGGCATGCGCAAGCAAATCACGATAACATTTGTACCATGGCTCCTGGTTACTGTATATGAGCAGCCTGTTGTAACTATTACAAGCCTCTTTTTTATTGTATCTGTAATAAATGTATTCTTTCGCCCCTGGCTCGGAGGGCTTATAGACCGCAAAGGAGAGCGCTTTGTATTGATGATGGAAGCCATTCTCATTTTGATTGCGTGTCTTGGTTTTGCATTTTCAAAAATCCTGTTCACAGAGAATGTCGCACTATATGTGGTTGCAGGTTGTTATATACTGGATAACTTGTTTTCCGGAGCCGGAATGGCAAGAACAACATATGTAAGAAGGCTCTCAGATGACCCAAGCGAAGTTTCAGCAACATTAGCGACCGGGGTCTCCTTGGATCATGTTTTATCGATGTCTGTACCGTCATTTGCTGGTTTAATTTGGGTAATGAATATGGGTCAGGGTTATGTTTATGTGTTTTGCGGAGGTCTTATCATTGCTGTTATTAACTTACTGCTATCAAACAGGATTCGTATACCGGTGGCAGACCCTGCAGAAGCCGGGACAGCATAACGCTTCTAGCGAGCTCTCATCACTCGCATCGCGTTGAATATTGCTATCAGGGATACTCCTACATCTGCGAAGACAGCTTCCCACATAGAAGCTATACCCATTGCACCAAGCAGAAGGACCAGCGCTTTTACACCAAGGGCAAAGATAATGTTTTGCCAGACTATACGCTTTGTGAATTTTGCTGTTTTAATTGCCTGTGACAGCTTGGATGGCTCGTCTGTCATCAGCACAACGTCGGCAGCTTCGATTGCCGCATCCGAGCCGAGTGCTCCCATTGCTACGCCAATATCTGCAATGGCTAATGCCGGAGCGTCGTTTATACCGTCACCGACAAATGCAAGCTTGCCGTTTGCTTTTTTTTCTTTACTCAACTGCTCAAGTTTCTCGACTTTCTCATGAGGGAGAAGCTCGCTGTACACGTCATCAATGCCTAGCTCTGCCGCCAAAGCATCAGCTATTATTTTATTATCACCCGTCAGCATAACTGTTTTTCTGACACCAAGTTCTTTTAAAGACCGTATTGCATTCTTACTGTCAGTTTTTACTTCGTCTGAGATTATGATATAACCCATAAAAACGCTATCTACAGCGACATACACCTTTGTTCCGGTGTTTTGTGTTTCCGTAAAAGTAACATCATTACTTGTCATATGCCTGCTATTACCGACAAGTAAAAGCTTTTCGTTTACTTTAACGCTCACTCCATACCCGGCATGCTCTGTATAGTCGGACAAACTGTCTTTATCTATCACTTTGCCGTACTCTCGTTGAATCGACAATGCGATCGGATGGTTTGAGTAAGCCTCGGCGAGTGCTGCAGTCTCAAGGAGTGTCTCGCGATCGTTGCCTTCAACGGGATGTATCTCGGTAACATTAAAAACGCCCTTCGTAAGTGTTCCGGTCTTGTCAAAAACTACAGTATCAAGATAGTTTAACGCTTCCAGGTAGTTCCCGCCTTTTACCAGAATACCTTTCTTCGATGCACCACTTATCCCACCAAAGAAGCTCAGCGGTATAGATATTACCAAAGCACATGGGCAGGATATAACGAGGAAAACCAATCCCCTGTGTATCCATTCAGGCCATGATCCTCCCACCAATAACGGCGGTATCACAGCTAATAGCGTTGCGAGACCGACAACTATCGGCGTGTAGTACCCGGCAAACTTTGTTATGAATTTTTCTGTCGGTGCTTTTCTGGAAGCAGCATTCTCGACGAGGTCGATGATCTTGGAAACAGTAGATCGTCCATAAGTTTCAGTAACCCTAATTGCCAGAACACCGTTTTGGTTGACACTGCCTGATAATACTGTATCGGATACATTTGCACTACGTGGTACCGATTCTCCGGTAAGTGCAGATGTATCAAGCATTGCAGAGCCATTAATGACTATACCGTCAAGCGGAACTCTTTCTCCGGGCTTTACGATTATCGTTTCTCCAATATTTATAGTTTCCGGGGAGACTGTTGTTGTTGAACCGTCTGTATTTTGCAAATTCGCAACGTCCGGTCTTATATCCATTAAAGCTGCAATACTTTTCTTTGACTTTCCGACTGCCATATCCTGAAAGAACTCTCCTACCTGGTAGAACAGCATAACAGCAACTGCTTCCGGATATTCACCAATGACAAAAGCACCTATGGTGGCAATGGCTATTAAGAAGCTCTCATCGAAGACTTTACCCTTCAAAATGTTTTTGATTGCACGAAGAACAACGTCTCCACCCAGTATCAGATATCCCAGAACAAAGATTGTCAGAATAAGATAAGCATTTACTTCTGTGAAGTGTTCAAAGATAAGTCCCGCAGTAAATGCAACTGCACCAATAATAAGCCAAGGAAGCTGGCTTTTTTCTTCGTCTTCGCTTTTTCCGGCGCACCCGCAGCTAGAGCAGCCGTGGTCATGTTCTTCATCAGATTCGTGTGGTGCGTCTTCTGTAAAGTGATCATGAGACATGGTATTCCCTCCTATTGTTATTGAATCTAAACAAATGCCGTCTTAAGTATCTCTATAACACGCTTGTCGTATAGGGAATAGTAGACTTCTTTGCCTCTTTTTACATATTTTACGAGATTTGCCAAGCGTAAGGCTTTTAGCTGGTGTGATATTGCCGATTTTGTCATTCCAAGCAGTACCGCTAAGTCACACACGCACATACTTTCACAGGATAATGCCCAAAGAATACGCATGCGAGTACTATCGGCAAGCATCTTATAGAAGCTTGAAAGGGCGTAAAAGTCGTCTTCCTCCGGCATTTTTTCACGAACCCGGGCAACGACTTCTTCATGTATAACGTCGCAATCGCAAGCATATCGTTCCTTTTTCATAGTATATCTACTCCTTCTCACAACGGTTGAATAGTTGCTCAACTGTTGTTATCTTAGCATGCAGAAGAAGGCTTGTCAAGAAGAAAATGCCATGACATGAACTTGGTCACACAAAATTTACTTGCGTTATGCGGTAAATCGCCATATAATGACATTTGTGATGTCTGATAAGTTGATCGCCATCATGTCGCAAGGTGCGAAAGAACTGAACATTGAACTGCCGCCCGAGACCGAGGCGGCGTTTAGAGCGTATTACGATTTTCTTGAATACTCCGGCCAAAATGTCAATCTGACAACCATAACAGGAGTTGAGGAGGTCGCACGCCTTCATTTCATGGACTCATTATCTCTTCTTACTATGGTAGAGCTTAAAGATAAAAGAGTTATAGACATAGGAAGCGGCGCCGGATTTCCGGGTGTTCCATTAAAGCTGGCAGAACCGACACTTGATTTAACTTTATTGGATGCAACAGGCAAACGAATTGCCTTTCTCCAAGAATTGTGTGCAAAACTGGTTATTTCTGTGAGTTGCATTAAAGCCAGAGCTGAAGAAGCGGCACACACCCCGGATATGCGCGAGCTGTATGATGTCGCTGTTTCACGGGCAGTGGCGAGACTAAACGTCCTCAGCGAGTTATGCTTGCCTTTTGTCCGAGTCGGAGGTTTGCTTATAGCAATGAAAGCGTTGGATTCTGAGGATGAGGTCACGGAAGCAAAGAATGCGATCGTGGCATTGGGTGGCGAGATCGCAGAGTTTATTGACTATAGGATTCCCATGACAGATGTAACCCACCGCGCTGTACTGATTCACAAGATAGAAAGAACACCGGATAAATACCCTCGCAGATTTGCAAGAATACAAAAAGAACCACTATAGACCGGCTTTTGTATAACTCCGGAGAAGTACTTGCGAAGTTTTCACAACATGTTTCACGCTTTAAACCTAGAACCACAAGGGATAGCGCCAAATGTTTCACGTGAAACACTATATTTTGTGTTTTTCACGACCAAAGAAGCTCGGAACGTCATCTTTTCTTGAAGCGCGATGAGGAGTCTGTGTTTATCAATTTCCCAAGCGAGTTTGTGCGCTATTAAGCTACACCCTACGGACAGTCCGTTGTTAATACATTTTAAGCGAAACCATGGATGGTGGAGCGACGGGAGTTATGCGCAGGACGCGCATACGAGCGACAAAATGTATTTGCAACGACTGGCGCAAGATAGGGTGAAGCCACTAGCTCTGAATGCAAGCGCACCCCGTTGTAAGAACCTACACCTCCTTTTAACCACAACAATGTAAACAATAACGGAGATGCAATTATGCTTATGTGGATCATAATGGGCGCAATCGCTATACCCTTCATTGTTATGGGGATCTTTCTCCTAAACGGTAAGGGAGCATTCCTTATTGCCGGATACAACACGCTGAGCGAAAAAGATAAAGCAACATATGACACAAAGGCTCTTTGCAGAGCAGTTGGTTGGCTTTTGATCTCAATGGCTGTTTTGGGTTTGCTCTTTCCACTGGCGTCTGTCTTTGAAAGCACCTGGCTATTTTGGGTAGCTCTTGTACCGTTCATGGTACTCCCTTTTGGTTTTGCAATTTATGCAAACACCGGCAATCGCTTTCGTTTATATGTTGACCCGAATGCACCGCCGGTCGTTTATAAGCGAAAACCCATGACTCGAGGAAAAATAGCCGCTATTGCCATTGGCATCATCCTTTCCGTCCAAATGCTTATAGGTATCAGCATTATGATTTACAGAGGAGAGCGTGACCCTATTGTTAATCTCCATGGGGATGCAATTACAATAAATGCTTCATACGGACGAGACATAAGTTTTACACAAATTTCCGAAATCACTCTTATTGAAAAAAGCATGAGCGAAATAGGTATAGGCATAAGAACAAACGGCTACGGTGGTTTTGGTCAGGCTTTGAAGGGTTACTTCAACTCTACGGAGCACGGACAGCAAGTGCTCTATGTTTACTCCGGCTCATCGCCTACAATAAAAATAACACAAACGGCCGGCTTCCCTATTTTCATAAGCTATCGCGATCCCGCTGATACAACGGCTACATATCGGGAATTGAGCGCAGCCTTTTCCGGAGGTTAAGTATAGAGGGTTTTTATCCACATTCCCCGAAGTTTCAGAAAATCCAAATTTTTCTCAACATTTTCCACTCCCTAGCGATTGATACCACTACATTTTGTGCCCATTGTTTCACGTGAAACACTATTTGTGGCAATATAAACGTCACAGATCGAAGTGTAGCCTTCTCAAGAACGAGATAAAACGACGCAAAGGAACAACTTTATGATTTCACTAACAAAATCCTTGCTTGAAGAGTCTAACTTCAAGAAACTCATAGCGTGTATAGAGTCCGGAGAATGTCCGGTTGTATTGTCAGGGCTCTCCGAGATACACCGCGCTCATGCAGCCGCAACTGTCAGGGCTGCTACTATGCGCCCAATCGTTGTGGTTTGTTCTGCTGAGGACGAAGCATCCCGACTTTCTCAGGATATTGCCGCTTTAACAATGGAGCAGTCTCTCACGCTCAACGTCAGGGAGTTTACCTTTCATGATGCAGAAGTTGTTTCTCGGCAAATTGAGCAAAAGCGAATAGCTGCTCTGACTGCCCTCTTGGAGAAAAAAGCACCAATCGTTGTAATGTCAGTAAGCGGGGCTCTCCAGCGGACAGTTTCAAAAAAGCAGCTTGCCGATTCTTCGCTGACACTGAAGATAGGTAGCTCACACGATATCAGCGAACTTTCTTCGAGACTTACACTCTGCGGATACAGTCGGTGTGAGCAAGTTGAAGGACCGGGTCAGTTTGCAGTACGCGGAGGAATTCTTGACTTTTTCTCCCCAACTCATGATGAACCTGTGCGATGCGAGTTCTTTGGTGACGATATTGACTCAATCGGTCTTTTTGATATTTCAACTCAACGAAGGACCGAGCCTCTCAGCGAAGCACGAATAGTTCCGGTTGCAGAGACATTACCTTCTCTTTATAATGGCTCCGGTGGCACAGGCGTTGAGGGTCTGGCAGAAGAAATAGCGGAACATATCGCCCGCCTTGAGAAGCGCAAGTCTGTTAATCCCTCACTCATTAAAAACCTTTCATCTGACATCGACAGGCTTAACAGCGGAAGAAACTTTCCTGCGGCTGACAGGTATTTAGAACTCATCTCCCCAATGACCACCGCTCTTGATTATATTGATAGTGACTCTATTATATTGATCTGCGAGCCTTCCAGAGTAAAAGAGCGCGCAGATGGCTTCCTTCGAAGCCTCGCCGAGGACAGTATCAACTTGCTTGAAGCGGGAGTATTAGAAAGTGGTTTTGTTAGATTCGCTGAGGACTGGGAAGGTTTCTTATTTAAAATGGATTCTTTTCCAATAGTTATGACTGACAGTTTTGCCAGTTCCACATACCCTCTTCCTCCACGCTCGACAATGCATCTCGACGCAAAACGCCTCCCTTCTTACGGCGGAAGTTTGGATACTGCTGCATCTGAGGTTGCACATTACGTAAACACTGACTTTAGAACCGTTATCCTTTGCCAGGATAAACGCAGAGCCGTCAGACTTCGTGAGTATCTGGAGGAACGCGGGATTTCTTCATCCTTGGATAGCGCTTTACATTCTCTTCCTGATTTTGGTACTTGTGTAATTACTGTTGGTGAGCTTTCTGCCGGTATGGAGTATCCGGGCATCAATCTTGCTATTATCTCCGAAGGCCAAATGATAGTTCAGGCTGCACCTCGTCGTGTTGTAAAGAGAAAGGAAACTTCAAACAGACAAGTTCTTCAGAGTTTTGCAGATCTTTCTCCGGGCGATCTTGTCGTGCATGATCATTACGGTATTGGTCGTTTTGTCGGCTTTGAAAAGCTTAGAGTTGATGATGTCAATAAAGAATATATCAAGATTTCATTTGCCGGTACCGACTTTCTTTATGTGCCTGCTACTCAGCTTGACATGGTAGCAAAATACATAGGTGGCGGAGAAGACTCAGCTCCTATTAAGCTTTCTAAACTTGGTGGTACAGATTGGACAAAAGCTAAGTCTCGTGCAAAAAAAGCTGCAAAGGAAATGGCGAAAGAGCTTATTAAACTCTATGCCGAAAGACAACGTGTAACCGGACACGAGTTCCCGAAAGACACTATATGGCAGACTGAGTTTGAAGATAAGTTTGGCTATCAGGAAACTGACGATCAATTAAAGTGCACTGTTGAGATCAAGGAAGATATGGAAAAACCCATACCGATGGATCGCCTGCTTTGTGGCGATGTCGGGTATGGGAAAACAGAAGTTGCTCTTCGTGCTGTGATGAAGTGTGTACTCGGCGGATATCAGGCTGCTATTCTTGTACCGACAACTGTTCTTGCGGAGCAGCATTTTGTTACCTCAGTGCGGCGTTTTGCGGGATATCCACTCAACATAGAAGTTTTGAGTCGTTTCAGAACTCCGGCTCAGATAAAAACTGCACTTCGAGATATCAAAAACGGCAGTGTTGATTTTGTTATCGGAACACACCGTCTTCTTCAAAAAGACATTGAGTTCAAGAAACTCGGTCTTCTTGTCGTTGATGAGGAGCAGCGGTTTGGAGTTTCTCACAAGGAGAAGCTAAAGTCGCTATCTAAGCAGGTCGATGTTCTAACTCTTTCCGCTACACCTATCCCAAGGACTCTGAACATGGCGCTTTCCGGAATTCGAGATATGTCTTCTATCGAAGAACCTCCTCAAAGTCGCCGTCCTGTTCAGACATATGTCCTCGAGCATGACCCAGGCATACTTTGCGACGCAATTCGACGCGAGATATCTCGTGGCGGTCAGGTTTACTATTTACACAACCGAATAGAGAACATTGATCGTGTTGCAGGTCGTTTGGCAGAAATGCTGCCGGATGTACGCCTGGCTGTCGCACACGGCAGGATGGACGAGGACAGCCTCGGCGATGTCATGGAGAGGATGACGGCCGGAGAGGTGCAGGTTCTTGTATGCACTACTATTATAGAGTCAGGTATCGACATTCCTAACGTCAATACTCTTATAGTTGAGGATGCAGATAAGCTTGGTCTTTCTCAACTTCATCAAATACGCGGTCGTGTCGGACGCTCTCCACGTCGCGCTTACGCTTATTTAACCTTCCGGCGCGGCAAATCTCTAACAGAAATTGCAGAAAAAAGACTTAGTGCGATCAGAGAGTTTGCCGAGTTCAACTCCGGCTTCAAAATCGCTATGCGTGATCTTGAAATTCGCGGAGCGGGAAGTTTGCTAGGTTCGAAGCAGTCCGGACACATGATTAGTGTTGGTTATGATATGTATTTAAAGCTACTGGAAGAAGCTGTTTTAGAAGAAAAGGGCGAGCTTGCACCCAGGAAAGTCGAATGTACCGCAGACCTTACTGTATCTGCCGGGATCCCAGAAAAATATGTTCCGTCTACGCAGCAAAGAATGGATATTTACAGGCGAATTGCTCTAATCCGTACAGAAGAAGATTGTAACGATATTATTGCAGAGCTCATCGACAGATACGGGGAGCCCCCGAAGCAGGTGCTTGCTCTTACTTCTGTTGCTATGCTTCGCAGTGAGGCTTCTCAGCTCGGTATTAGAGAGATTTCTCAAAAAGAAGGCTGGCTCAATTTAAAGCTTACAGATTTCAATATGGAAAGTATCTCCAAGCTTTATACACTGCCTGATTATAGCGGTCGTGTCAAGGTTCTTGCAGGAACAGATCCGGCACTTGCGTTCAAGCTCACAGGAGGTGCCGTTGTTGATGAAGCTGTGAAGTTTGTAAGAAGCTTTAGTTATGTTTTGTCTTCATAGGTATTTACAAAGTCTGCCACTAAGTATATAGTGATTGCGCGATAGTCTCTTTGCTTCGATCCTACTGTGTTATTTATGAAAGGAACACCTTATATAATGATAATTAAAAAAATGATTGCTCTTCTTCTTTGCTCGCTTTTACTTCTGTCTGTAATATTTGCTTGTGACAGTCCGGATAATGATGATCCTGTTGAGATCGACGACGTGCTCGTTGTTGACGATCCTGAACCGGATGATCTCACTTTCGATACTCCTTTTGATGGATTACCTTCCGGCGGTATAGACTTCGAAGCGGCTATTTCTGCTTTCCCTCCCGATACAGTTATGATCCGTTCGGGCGATATCATTTTCACATGGGCGGACCTGTATGTCTTTTTATTTCGCGCGGTCCAAGATGTAATGCAATTCGCGTTTGCCGGCATTGATTGGGATGAGGAGTTTGGCGACGATGTTACTCTTGCAGATATAGTCATGAACTACTCGACTGAGGAGGCGTTAACTTTCTTGTTATTTGAGCATGGTGCAGCGACACTCGATTTATCTATAAGCGATGACGACACATTAGAGCTTTCGGAACTGCTTGACGAAATGACTGATTATTATGGAGGCAGAGAGGAACTGGCACAGTTTTTGCGTGAGAATAGTGGGTTTTATAGTCTGGAAGTATTTGAACGCTTGCTTCTTGTAGAATTCACTCGCGACTTAATTTTAGTTGAGCTGTATGGCGAAGACGCTGATTATTTAGAAGAAGATAAAGTCGTTGACTACGCAGAACGTAATGAGTTTATGATGGCAAAACACATTTTAGTATTAAGCGAAGATAATGATAATGCACAGGAAGAAGCTGAAGACATCCTCAAGCAATTAAACGCCAGGGTCTCTGATAATGATTTCGAGGATTTCTTTGATGATCTAATGCAAGAGCTTAGTGATGACCCGGGTAAGATATCAAATCCGGAAGGGTACTTATTCCAGTTTGAAGATATGGTCACTCCCTTCTCATCAGCGTGTGCTGCACTTGAAATAGGGCAGTTGAGTGATATCGTAGAATCTGACTTCGGATACCATATTATACTTCGACTTCCTGTCAACTTCGATTCTGTTCCGAGTTCTGCCGCACGCACCGGCTCTCTGCGAACCTTAAGACAGCTCGCAGCTATTGATGATTTTGAAGGCGTAGTAGAAGAGTGGCGAGAAGAGCTCAACCCGGAATTTTCAAGCGATTTTAATTCTATTGATCTTTCCACAATATTCCAATGGCGTGCTGACTAAAGTGAGTGTTTAAGTTGGAATAAGGTCGTTTAACGGTAGCAAAAAGCGGGGTTTTTACTCCCCGCTTTTTTACATTATTAAGTTATACTCTTTGATATAGTCGTTTTGTCTGATAGACAGGTTCACAAGTCAAGTTTACTCCTAGCTGTCGGAAGACTGTAACATCTATTTGTGGAAGAATAACACTGGAGTGCGCTTCCGATCCTCTTAGCTTCGTTAGTTGTTCAAGAACCCTCTCTGCGGTTTCATTTGTTGCTGTATCTATTGCCAGGGCAAGTAATACTTCGTCCGCATGTAACTGTGGGTTCTCATATCCTAGATACCCTACTTTTAGCTGTTGGATCGGCTCGATCTTTGCCGGGGATATCAGCAACACATCATCGTCTACGCCGGCAAGAAATTTCAGCGCATTTAGCAAAACTGCCGATGAGGCACCAAGTAATGACGATGTTTTGCCGGTCAGTATAGTGCCATCAGGCAACTCTATTGCAATACATGGGGTCCCTGTCTCCACAGCCTTCTTTATTGCGGGTTCTACCGGAGCCCTTTCTTCCGGCAGTATCCCTGTATTATTCATTAGCAGTTCAAGCTTTGATAATGCTGACTTATGAATCTTTCCCTTTGCGTAGTCTATCTGTGTGAGGAAATACCTTCTTATTATCTCCTGTTTTGATGCTTCTGTGCATATCTCATCATCGATACAGAAGCCTACCATATTAACTCCCATATCTGTTGGTGATCGATAAGGACTTTCTCCCCAAATCCGCGTGAACATTGCATTTAAGATAGGGAACACTTCAATATCACGATTATAGTTGACCGCTGATTCACCATACGCTTCAAGGTGATAAGGGTCTATCATGTTAACATCGTTAAGGTCTGCAGTTGCTGCTTCATACGCGAGGTTAACCATGTGCTTTAGCGGTCTGTTCCAAACAGGAAATGTTTCAAACTTTGCATATCCAGCCTTTACTCCGCGCTTATTCTCCTGATATAACTGGGAAAGGCACGTTGCCATCTTGCCGCTACCGGGTCCCGGAGCAGTTACTACTACTAACGGTCTTGTTGTTTCAATGTAATCATTGTTTCCATATCCCCTGTCACTCAGGATCAACTGGACATTTGCTGGATAGTCTGTGTCCGGTATATAGTGCATTATATAAACTGTAACGCCCTGTCCCTCCAGATGCTCCTTGAACGTCATAGCGGCAGGTTGTTCTAAATACTGGCTTATAACAACACTGCCGACATAAAGTTCATATCTTCGAAGTTCATCTATAAGGCGCAAGACATCGTTGTCATACGATCTTCCTGAGTTGCCTACTTCTTTGTTAGAGTCAATATTGGATGCATTTACTACTATTACTATCTCCGCTTTGTCTGCAAGAGTTTTTAAAAGTTGCACTTTTATATCAGATTCGTAGCCCGGTAGAGCACGCGCAGCATGAGTATCTTCAAAGAGTTTTCCACCAAACTCCAGATAGAGTTTGTTTTCAAACATTTCAATCCTTTCCAGGATTTTTTCGGACTGTTGCTTTAGGTATTTGTCATTATCGAATCCGATTGAGTACACTATCTCACTCCTGTCATAATTGCTTTTCCTCATTAGCTTTACCTCTTCGCATTTTAAAGGAATACGTTACTGTTGTCAAGACGCGAACCCTTTGTTTCTGCATTGTTTTTGATACTCCTTGACTTTTCTTTTTCTTGACAGTTTTCGGTGTTTTTGCTATACTGTTCTGTACATTATTATTGAGTTTCTCAGTCTCTACAATCGATCTTATATGCGCGGGTGGTGGAATTGGCAGACTCGCTAGATTCAGGTTCTAGTGTCCAATATGGACGTGCGGGTTCAAGTCCCGCCTCGCGCACCATAATAACTCTTTCGTCAGAAAATATCGCTTGGTCGGCAATTACAATGTATAAGTATTATGGCTAAAGGAGAAATGCCGGATGAAAACTTTTATTGTTGCAATTCCGTTTTTTGACTCGGATATGTCGGTTAGCGCTTATAGACTGAACTCCAGAAGTGGGCAGAAGCTGCTCGGAATGCTTGTTGACGAAATGAGCATGTCGGATGCCGTTTTATCTCCAGGCCTTGACTTGGTTAAAACGCTTGGAGTAGAACCGTTAACGGGCGGAAGCCCTCTTTTTATCGACATCAATGAGTACCATCTGTTGATGCGAATCCCGATTGTTCTGGATATTCCTCCCGAAATGCTCGTTTGCATATTATCAAACAGCGTTTACCCGGATGATGCCGTTCTGGAAAAATGTACCGAACTAAAAGAACTTGGGTTTAAAATAGCCGTTGATGGACTTCTTGAAGGGCATACCAAAAACCCTCTTTTCCAGTTGATAGATTATTTGATTATTGATATTACTGATTTTACGATAGATAAAAAGTTCAAAGCAACAATCAAAACGTTATCACAATTAAAGCAAATAATTTTAACAAATATCCCCGAAATGGACATTTTCGACTCCCTTAGCGGTCTCCCCAACACATTGTATTGCGGAAGTTTCTTCAGCCAGCCTATCACAAAAGGCGCTAGCAAAATATCTCCAATCAAAATAAATGCTCTTACTCTTCTTAAACGAATCAGCGAAGAAGATTTTGATTTGGGTGATATCGCTGATACGATCGAACGTGATCCGTCATTGTCAATATCACTTCTTCGCTTTCTAAATACGGTAATGCCAAGAAAAATCGAATCAATAAGAAATGCTGTTGCGATTCTTGGGCAAAAAGAAGTTAAGCGTTGGGCAACTGCTGCAATTTCAATACAGCTTGCCGACGATAAACCGAGCGAAGTCTCAAAATTATCCTTGATTCGCGCACGATTTGCAGAAAACCTCTCTAAAGCTTTTAATATGGGCGTCTTCGCACCGAGCCTCTTTATGATGGGTCTATTCTCATTACTTGATGTCATCTTGGAGAGACCTATGGAGGAGGCGGTAAAAGAAGTCGCTTTGGACGAAGGTGTCAAAGCTGCACTTATGGATCAGTCCGGTGATTTCTATAAGGTTCTTGAGTTTATACATGCTTACGAACACGCAAACTGGGACGAGATAGCCATACAGATGGTGACACACAATCTTGACTTGGAAGAAGTCACAACAGCCTTCGTTGATGCACTCGTTTGGTATAAGGCTCTTCTTGATGCTATCGAAGTAGAAGAAGAAGTTGAGGAAGAGAACGAGAAAAAGAAGAAGTAGACCGTTTTATGCCCATTTTAAACACTTAATGAGCCGGTTGCTTATCAAGCAGCCGGCTTTGTTAGAAAGTGTACAGTCGAGCCCTCGTGATTTAAAATGAAAATCTTCTAAAGTTAGGAAATCATAATGACCACAAACAAAAAAAGCATAACAATAGCACTCTCATGCTATATTCTATGGGGAATCCTTCCGGTATATTGGAACTTACTGAGCGGTGTGAACCCCATATTAATACTTTGCTGCCGTATTATTTTTGCATTTCTTTTTATGCTGACGGTTTTAATGATCACAGGCCGTCTTAATGTCTTTATGGAAACAATCAAAGATAAAAAAACAATGCGATATCTGGTGCCTGCAGCTTTTTTGATTTCATTTAACTGGGGTCTGTATATATGGGCTGTCAATAACGGGCGTATTCTCGATAGTAGTCTTGGCTATTACATGAATCCGCTTATTGCTTTTTCACTTGGAGTACTCTTGTTTCAAGAGAAGTACTTAAAACTTCAGCTTGTAGCAGTAGCTCTGGCTCTTACCGGTGTGATCATATCCCTTATTGCGTTTGGCAGCTTCCCGATAATCGCAATATGTCTCGCGCTTTCATTCGCCATTTACGGTGTGCTAAAGAAAAAAGCGCAAGCTGATCCGGCTGCAAGCATAGCTATCGAAAGCCTTATCATTGCACCATTTGCTTTAATTTTTTCATTTGTGTACATGAGGGAAAGTATTAGCGCTCTTAGTATTACAGATATGCTTCTCTTGATCGGCGGTGGTGTTGTGACTGCGATTCCGCTTATACTGTATGCCCGTGCAGTTATTGATATCCCGTTTATTATCGTCGGATTCTTCCAATATATCAGCCCGTCTCTTTCGCTGGTATATGGCCTTATCTCCGGCGAGACACCTTCAATCTCTCAAATTGTAAGTTTTGTTTTCATAGGACTTGGGCTATTTGTATTTAGTATAGCTTTGATTCGAAGAACAAAAGACTCCTCTGTCACTCAAAAAACGCAATAATGGCATCTGTAATGTTTTCATGATTGCCGGAAGTTATTGAAATTGCAAGATACAACTCTTGCTCATAGAAACCAAGCTCCAGCAATAATGGGCTGGAGCCTACCATGATGCCCATAAGCCGCTCTGAGACCGTTTCCTCATCGGATCTATGTGGTGCATATTTCGCTTCGCCTATGATTCTATCATAAACTATCGGATTTACCCGTTGAACCTCTGCCAAAATGTCGTCCATAGGTTGAATAAACGTGCTTTGTGAATAGTTTTCAAGCAATGCAGAGTCGAGAACAAAAAGGTCTATTACACCTGCCGAAACCATAGCCACCAGTTGGCTCGTACTCGCCATTGCAATTTGCGGGTCATCATCACTCATAAAAATCCTGTGTATTGTTACAACTTCTCTTGCTCCTTCTTCAACGATCCGCTCCTGAAGCGCTTCTGAAAGCTCTTCTAATTGCTCGTCAAATGTATATCCTGCATTCCAAGAAACAAAAAGCGCTGAATCGGGAGCGGGATTTATAAACCAGATGTTTATCAAGCTTCCTAAGATAAACAGCATGATGAGAAGAGCTGCTATATGAATCTTATAGTACTCCCAAATATACTCCAGCTTGTCTTTAAAAGACATTTCTCGCAGCTTCTTTATTTCAAGTTGAAATTTTACTTTTAGCGGCGCATTTACCGGTGTCTCCATATGCTTTCCTTTTTTGCTTTCGATATAGTTCTTATCCGCACTCTTTACTCAGCGTCAACGCTTATAAAGTCAAACTCAACAACATCAAACAAGCCCATGTCTGTCAACTTTATCTCAGGAATCACCATCAGGGACATAAAGCATAAAGACATGACCGGCTCAATATCTGATGTTATACCCAGTTTTTCATGCGCAACTTCATGAAGTTTCTCCAGTCTCTCGGAAACCCACTCTCCTGTTTTGTCGCTCATTATGCCTCCAATCGGCATCGGCATACATTCAAGTACCTTTTCGTCGAGAACCATTACAATACCGCCGCTTTGCTCGATCAGCTTCTCTACTGCAACAGCCATGTCCGTGTCATTGGTGCCGACCGTTATGATATTATGCGCATCATGAGCTATCGAGAGCGCAAGTGCCCCTCTTCTGATGCCATAGCCTTTTATCAACCCTAAAGCAACATTGCCTGTGTATTTATGTCGCTCAACAACAGCTATTTTTGCAACATCAAGCGACGGGTCGTAAATAAAATCCCCACGTTTGTCTCTATGTACTGTCTCGACAAGCTTTTTTGTGACTATGCTTCCCGGATAGATTCCTATTACATTCGCTTTGTCAGATTTTAATGGCATTCTCAACTTTTCTGCAGAAAAATCCTTTACGTAAAAACTTCCTGTAACTGCATCGATGCTTTGACGAGTGACAGATAACAGGTACTTTTCATCACGAGCTACTTCAACACCATTTATCAAAACTCGACGAACATTGAACTTCTTCAGATCCTCGAACAACACTATATCCGCACGAAGACCCGGAGCTATTGCGCCACGGTCGTGAAGCCGGAAACACTCTGCAGCGTTAAGGCTTGCCATACGAATAGCTGTGATCGCATCTAAACCTTCTTCAACACAAATCCTCAAATGCTCATCGATATGTCCGAGCTCCAGTATTGTTTTTGGTTGCCTGTCGTCGCTGCATAAGAGGCAGCGTCGACTGTTTTCGCGTGTTACACCCTTAAGGAGGTTTCGAAGATCATGACAAGCTGAACCCTGCCGCATCAATACATATATCCCCCGCGAGATACGGTCATGCATTTCTTCTACAGTTGCGCATTCATGGTCTGTGTGGATCATAGCTGCTGCGTACGCGTTCAGATTCTTTCCGAAAACTGAAGGGCTATGTCCATCTATCAACTTTCCTGCGTTTTTTGTAGATATGATCTTCTCTATTGCTCCTTCTGCAGCATTTATGACACTTGGGTAGTCCATAAACTCCCCAAGGCCAATGATCCTTTTATCAGATATAAGCTTTCTTATAGCATTAGCGTTGATAATTGCACCCGAATTTTCAAAGTCTGTAGCAGGCACACAAGACGGAAGCATATATTTAATGTCCAATGCAGTTTTTTCCGCAGCATCCAACATATAGAAAAGTCCGGTTATCCCGCAGACATTAACGATTTCATGAGGATCGGCAATAATCGTTGTACCTCCGTGCGGAACGACCAGTTTTCCAATCTCTTCCGGGCTTATATACGATGACTCGATATGGATGTGACTGTCAATAAAGCCGGGAGACGCATACATACCCTTTGCATCGATGGTTTCCCTGCCATTATATTCACCAATTCCGGCTATCAAACCATCAGTGATCGCGATGTCACCACTGATGATGTCACCTCCGTACACATCGACGATTTTTGCGTTTCGTATAACAATGTCTGCATCAATACGACCTGCCGCTGTATCTATAAGTTTTTTTAGCTCTTTTTTTGTCATAATTATAACTTTTCCTTGTTATCTTTTCCCTAAACTCTTCCCCCTGCTTGAAGTTATTCAAATTTATAGTATTCCCAATGCGACTTCCATCATGTTCGTAAAACTCTTCTCTCTGTCTTCCGGTGGTAACGCTTCCTTTAGATTAAACAGTAAGTCGGAAATTGTAAGAATACACGCTGCGTTCTTGCCTGTTACTTTGGCATTGTGGAAAAGTCCGAATGACTCCATTTCAACTGATAAGCAGTTATTTTCTTTATATACCCGTCTCCAGTAATCAGGTTCGGACTTAATGGTTCTATAGAACACGTCGGAAGAATGAACTCGCCCTTCAATCAATTTGATTCCGAGACGTTCTGCACTGTCACGCAGACTCTTTGTAAGAACCGGGCTTGCGGCGATCGTATCACCCTCAAAACCGCTTTGGAACTTAGCATATGATGATTCGCTATAAGCATCGGTTACTAAAACTATATCCTGGAGCTTAAGGTCTTCTGCATATCCCCCTGAAGAACCAACACGAATGATATTATCAACATCAAACTCTGTAAAAAGCTCAAATGAGTAGATCCCTATAGATGGAATTCCCATGCCGCTACCCATAACAGAGACCGATTTGCCTCTATAAGTCCCCGTATAGCCCAGCATACCTCTTACTGTGTTGAACTGTACTGAGTTTTCAAAGTATTTTTCGGCTATAAACTTTGCCCTTAGCGGGTCACCCGGCATTAGTACTGTTTTTGCGATATCTCCTCTTTGAGCGGAATTATGTGGTGTAGACATAGCTCAGCCTCCTTGAATAAATTGGTTTTCATTACTCTGATTATAACTTTGTTTAATAAAAATTGAAATAGAAAATTTCAACTTGATATAGCTTTAATTTCCTACTATACTGTTCTTTACAAGTCACTAACAACTCACAATACGAAATCACAATGTTTTCTATGTAACAAGGAGGCAAGTAAATGGGTAAACACTATTTGGGAATTGATTTAGGCGGTACCGACATCAAGGTAGGCGTGATCGACGAGGACTATAAGATAGTTGCTAAGCACGTTATCCCTACCAACTCCAACCGCCCGGTTGAGGAAGTCATTGCAGATATGGCGGCTGCCGGGAAAACAGCAGTTAAAATGGCGGGGATTTCAGAAAGCGATATATCATATGTTGGCGTCGGTGTGCCCGGTACGGTAAACAGTAAAACCAACGAAGTCCTCTTTGCAAATAATATAGGGTGGAGAAATGTTGATTTCACCCCCCTCTTTCAACAACATTGGAATGTTCCTGTATTTCTTGGTAATGACGCAGATGCGGCTGCACTTGCTGAGGTTTTTGCAGGAGCAGCCAGGGGATATGAAAACGCTATCTTGCTTACTCTAGGTACCGGTGTCGGCGGAGGCTTCATTTTCGATAAAGAAGTCTACACAGGATGCGGGCTTGGAACAGAACCGGGTCACATCATAATAGTTACTGATGGTGAGCTTTGTAATTGTGGTGCTCGAGGTTGCTTTGAAGTATACGCTTCGGTTACGGCACTGATTAGAGACGCTGTGCAAGCAATGGCTGATTACCCTGACTCTTTATTACATCAACTTTGTGGTGGAGATACTTCCCGACTTCTTGGCAGTTTCGTCTTTATTGCGGCTGATCAAGGTGACGAAGCCGCAAAAAAAGTTGCTGCCAACTACATCAAGTATCTTGGCACAGGAGTTTTAAGTCTCTGTAATGCACTAAGACCCTCGGTTGTTATACTTGGAGGCGGAATATGCGTTGTGGGTGACCCACTGTTTAAACCTTTAGAAAAGTATGTAGAATCGTTAGTATATACAACAGAAAACGGCGGTATGCCGCCAATACTAAAGGCGGAGCTCGGTAATGATGCCGGTATGATCGGTTGCGCTTTGTTTGGTATCGGAAAGTAAGCTGTATAAGGAGTCTTCATGAACGAAGCTGTGAACGTTACTAACAAAAGAAATGTGGGGGTTGTAACAGCCGCCGCATTCGTCTCGATTTTTATATATTCATTTATTGTTTCACTGCCTGCTGTTCTCATAAATGAAGTTGTTGAGGCTTTTTCTCTTGATGGGACTTATGAAGGATTCATGGGTGCGTTTGCAAGCTTCGGTTTTATGCTGTCCATATTCTTTATAGTCCTGATCCAGGGGCGAGCTCAAAAAAGCACTGTCTTGATCGTAGCGTTTGCTGCGCAGGCTATTATGCTTTTTATCTGCGGTTTTTCGCCCGTTTTCTTGTTATTTTGTATAGGTTGTTCGCTTGTTGGTTTTAGTGGTGGATTCATAGATACTTTTTCAAACTCTACCATTGTGGATATTCACAAAGGTAAAGGTGCAAAATATCTGGGGTTTTTGCATGGCCTCTTTGGAGTCGGTAGCTTACTTTCTCCACTTGTTTTCTTCTGGGCTCTCCGGTATATTGACTGGCGTGGTGTTCACTATGCTCTAGCTATCGCTTCGGTACTCGTTATGCTGTTGGTTTTTCTGTTGACTCGAGGGTTAAGCAAAAATACTGAAACTGTTAACGTACGCGAGCATTTGTTCACAAAAAAAGACTTGGTTGACTATATTAAGGTGAGACGAAATGCTGCCCTTGCACTGGCAGGCTTCTTCTCAATGGGTGGAATCTCCTGCGTTCTTGTATGGATCGTCAGATATATGACTCTTCGTTATGGTGCTCCGGAACTAGGTGCGCTCTCAATATCGATTTATTGGGTTTGCTCGACTATAAACCGCTTTTTTCTCGTCCAACATGTAAAGCGTGCGCCAATGAAGTTTTTTACTCTTGGTGCAGTACTCAGCTCGTTAATTGTTCTTGTAGGCATATTTTCAGGAAGCCCGGTCGTGCTTTGTGTGATGATAGGCTTTTTCGGATTATGCAGCGGACATTTTGTGCCTGTAATGGTCAGTGAATGTGCTGTAGGATATGAGGGCAGGACAACCTTTACAACATCGTTTATAATGTTTGTTATGAGCCTTGGCCGCATAGCCGCTCCGGTAATGATGGCATTTACCAGCACACAAATATCGCTCACTTTCAGTATGATGCTGCCTGTTGCTGCTATAGTGATTACTGCCTGCTGCGGGTTTTATACTGTAAAAAAGTGTTAAAATGTAAGTTTACTTGTTACGGAAAGGGGTCAACAATCTCGTGAAGAAAATAATGCTTATCCCATTGGATGAAAGACCATGTAATTACGATTTTCCTCAAATGCTCGCTAAAACTACTGACTATGAGCTGATTTTGCCGCCAAGAGAGATTTTAGGCAAGAAAAAGAAGCCGGGGAACGTTGATGCAATTTGGTCATGGTTTACCGAGAACCTAAAGAGTTGTGATGATGTTATTCTCTCGATAGATACACTCCTTTTCTCAGGAATAGTGCCATCCAGATTACATCACGAACGGTTGGATACTTTAATGGTCAAGCTATCAAGACTTGGTGGGATCCTTGCGGCAAGTCCGGAGATCAACGTCTATGCTTTCAGCCTTATAATGAGAAATCCAACATATTCCAGCAGCGATGAAGAGCCGGATTACTATGGTAAATGGGGAGCAGAAATCCATCGTTGGGGCGTAATAAAACATAAGCAGGAGCTTGGGATTGCGACTAAAGAGGACGTTCAAGAGCTCAGGGGTATCAGTAAAAAACTCCCGCAAAAGTATCTTCATGACTATCTTGACAGACGAGCCATTAACATCGAGGTAAATAAAAAAGTTGTTGAACTTGCAGCAGACGGACTCTTTGCATTCACCCTCTTCCCGCAAGACGATGCCTCTCCATATGGCGTTACTGCCAGGGACCAGCAACTCATTCGCGAAAGAATACGTCAACTGGATGTCGAGTTAAAGGTTTATATGTATCCTGATGCGGATGCTGCCGTCAATACATTGCTTGTAAGAGCAATCAACCGCTACGAAAACAGAACCCCACTTGTATATGTTAAGTATGCCAGTTGTCTGGGCGAGACTGTAATTCCTGATTTTGAAGACCGGGTAGTCGGAGAAACAGTCAAATATCATATTCTTGCGGCAGGCGGTCTTATTGCTTCAAGCGCAAGCGAGTCGGATATTATTTTGATGATCAATGTTCCCGGCGGAAATATGCAGGACAGGTGGTCAGAAATAGATACCGGTACAGCTTTACCGCACACCCCACAATATGATGTGAGCAGAACCTTGATTGAACTGGTCGAGTACACAGACTATGCTATTAATCATCTTAATAAAAACGTAGTTTTTGCAGATATCGCGTACTGTAACGGTGGAGATCCGCTTCTGCTCCGTTTATTAAGACAGAAAGGTTTACTCTGGAAGCTCGCGGGATATGCAGGGTGGAATACTTCTTCTAATACTATCGGAACTTGTTTGCCTATGGGAATGCTCTATAATTCCTTCGGTGAAACAGAAGCACACAGAGATTTTCTCGCACTGCGATATCTTGAGGATATAGGTTATTGCTCTTACGTACGACGTGATGTAATTCTAAATGATCTGCGAGCACTTGGGTTTGACTCTCAAAGAGTCGACGGACCGCGTGGCAAGGTATCAAAAATCGTACGAGACCGATTACAGCGTTTTGCAAAAGTAAATCTAAATGATAAAAACCATAAAGTCAAAATCACAGATTGCTATATGCCGTGGAGCAGGATGTTCGAGGTTGGTCTCAGTTGTTCTGTTAAACTCATTGAAAGGTAGCTTCTCTGATGAGTAGTATTCGCAAACAGTTGCAAGATTTAGGCATTGCACCCGGTGATGTCGTGCTAATGCATTCTTCTATGAAAGCATTAGGTACTGACTTAACATCGGAGGGCTTTCTTCTTGAACTCATGCAAGTGCTGACTAACGAGGGGACTTTACTGCTGCCCGCACTTACATATGAGACTGTAACGCCGGAAAATCCCTTTTTCTCAATTGTCGAAAGTGCGCCATGTGTTGGCATCCTTCCGAAAACCTTTATGAAGATGGACGGAGTTAAACGAAGCATGCATCCCACTCATTCCGTCTGTGCGTGGGGTTTAAGGGCAAGTGAACTGACTCGCGAGCACATAAACGACAACACTCCGGTAGGCCCAAATTCACCTTTTATTCTACTGACTGATTATAAAGGAAAGCTTTTATTCGTTGGTGATATTCTTCATTCGTGCACTTTTATGCATGGTCTTGAAGAAATAGTTAATACCCCATATGTCCTTAATGAAGATATGACCGAATATACTCTAACTGATGCAACCGGGAAAACTAGTAGAAAAAGTTATTACACTCATAACTTTAAAGGTTGGGAGCAAGAATATACGCGTATTCGCGATATTCTGACATATCCCGATATCCGCACCGGTACAGTATGCGCTGCTCCATGTACATTGATAGATGTAAATAAACTAAAAACCGCTGCACTAGAGCGGTTTCAAGAGGATATATTAGCTTTTGTAAGTCCGATCACACTTCCTTAAACTTCTTGCTTTCGGCTACTGCAAGTTCATCGCAGCGGTTGTTAAATTCGTTATCTGAGTGACCTTTGACCCATTCAAAGGTCACTTTGTGTTTTTCAAGCAACGGTACAAGCTTTATCCACAAATCGGGGTTCTTCACTTCGCCGCCTTTACGTTTCCATCCTTTAGCCTGCCATGTATCCAACCATCCGAGGTTTATAGCATTAGAAACATATTGTGAATCCGTGTATAGTTTGACTTCACACGGTTCTTTTAATGCTTCAAGTGCCGTTATCACAGAGATAAGCTCCATGCGATTATTTGTTGTACTAAGCTCGCCGCCGCTGAGTTCTTTTTCTTTGCTGCCATACATTAGTATCGCACCCCAGCCGCCCGGACCCGGATTGCCGCTACAGGCTCCATCAGTGTAAATCGTTACCTTTTTCATTAGTCTTCAGCTTCCGTAACTTCCACAGTTCCTGCTGACTCCGTTGCTTCTTCTGCAGTTTCTTCTGTAGTTTCTTCTAAATCTTCGTCTGAAAACTCTTCTTCTTCTTCTTTTTCTGTACGTGCTATTGATATGACCTTAGTCTCTTTACCGGTACGCATAAGTCGCACTCCTTGAGTTGATCGTCCGATTATGCTGATGTCTTCTGCAGCCATACGAATGATCGTGCCATCGTCAGAAATGATCATAACATCATCGTTTTCATCGACAACCTTTACATCGGCGACTTTCCCGGTTTTTTCTGTAATTATCTGGTTTTTCTTGCCATAACCGCCACGATTTTGTGTTTCACCCTCTTCACCGCGTAAATACTCGCTTATTTCGGTCCGCTTCCCGTAACCCTTTTCTGTAACGGTCAAAAGAGCTCCGCCTTCTCTGGCTCGTGCAGCACCGACACAGAAGTCTCCCTTACGCAGACGTATACCGCGTACACCTGCCGCAACTCTTCCCATCGGGCGTGCATCGGTCTCTTCGAAGCAAATTGCCATTCCGTTATGTGTTGCAATCAGGATCTTCTGCTTTCCGTCTGTGTCACGGACAGATATAAGCTCATCATCGTCACTAAGCGTCAGAGCTCTGATCCCGACATTTTTAATGTTTCTCAGCTCTGTCATTCTCATGCGCTTGATGGTACCTTTGCGTGTTACCATTACAAGGTACTCATCCTCACCAAACTCGCGCATACGAATCATTGCAGAAACTTTCTCACCCGGTAAAATCGGCAAAACATTGACTATATTTGTGCCTCGCGCTTGTCGACCTGATTCCGGTATCATATAGCCTTTTTTACGGTATACTCTTCCGTGATTGGTGAAAAACAGGATATAGTCATGAGTTGAGGCAGTAAACAGCGTTTCAACATAGTCCTCATCTTTTGTTGTCATTGCCGTTATGCCGCGACCGCCGCGCCGTTGCGCTCTGTATGTGTTTGCCGGCATCCTTTTAATATATCCGGCATGAGTCAATGTATAAACACACTCTTCCTCATCAATAAGATCTTCAATATCGATCTCATCTTCAACGATAGCTATCTCCGTGCGTCTTTCGTCACCGTATTTATCCCTGATCTCGCTAAGCTCTTCAATTAAAACCTCGTCAAGCTTTTCCTGACTCCCAAGTAACATCAGGAAGTACTCGATCATTTTCTGAAGCTCGTTGTATTCTTTCTCTATTCTCTCGATTTCAAGACCTTGTAAGCTCCTCAGGCGCATTTCTAGTATGGCTTGTGCCTGAAGATCACTTAGTTCAAATCTTTCCATCAAACGCTCTTTAGCGTTGTCATAGCTTGTGCGAATGATTTGGATAACTTCATCGATATTATCACAAGCAATGCGCAAACCTTCCAGAATGTGTGCCCGCTCACGTGCTTTTTTCAAGTCGTATTCGGTACGACGACGAACTATCTCACGTTGGAATGTAATATATTCGTCGAGCATTTGCTTAAGCGACAGTATGCGCGGCTGTGACTGGTCATCGACAAGCGCCAGCATGACTATAGCAAATGTTGTTTGCATTTGCGTTTGCGTATAAAGGCGGTTTAATACGACTTGGGCGTTTGCATCGCGTTTTAACTCGATAACTATACGCATCCCATCTCTGTCGGATTCGTCTCGCATTGCAGATAAGCCTTCAATACGTTTACTTTTAACATTTTCCGCAATCGATTCAAGTA
>Ga0123356_10000843_pt1 | contig 34094 bp, 30 predicted proteins | sample TergutEmb28metaG_2_FD_92546 | JGI IMG/M metagenome (GOLD analysis project Ga0123356, IMG submission 92546) | Embiratermes neotenicus P3 segment gut microbial communities from Petit-Saut dam, French Guiana - Emb289 P3 | ecosystem: Host-associated > Arthropoda: Insects > Digestive system > Gut ...
AAACAACTGACTAAATACAAAAAAAAAAGGACTCGAAAGCCCTATTTCAAAGGTTATATACGCTTATGCAACATTTTAAAGACTTTGTTACATAACAGAAATTTATGGAGGTACATTAAATGAAAAAAGTTCTATGCATTTTAGTCGCACTTGTTATGATGTTTGCTATGGTAGCAGCTTGTAACGGCGACAGCGGAAGCAACAACGACGCAGGTAACAACAACGACGCCGGAAGCAACAACGACGGCGGTGGCAGCAGCAGCGGCGGGCTTGTTGGTATTTCAATGCCGACACAATCCTCAGAGCGTTGGATTAAAGACGGAAACACACTCAAGGACATTCTCGAGGACAGAGGATATGATGTCGACCTGCAATACGCAGAAGACGATATCCCAACACAACTTCAGCAAATTGAAGCAATGCTGACCAGAGGTGCAAAGGTTCTTGTTATTGCTGCAATCGACGCATCAACACTCGTTCCGGTGCTGGACGCAGCAGGTAGAGACGGCGTATACATTATTGCATATGACCGTTTGCTTGTTGACACGGATGCAGTTTCATTCTACGCAACATTCGACAACGTAAAAGTCGGTGAGCTCCAAGCTCAATCACTCGTTGACGGTATGAAGCAGCACAGAGGAGACGGACCATGGAATGTTGAGTTATTTGCAGGTTCACCTGATGACACAAACTCCTTCTTCTTCTTCAGCGGTGCAATGAATGTTCTTCAACCCCTGATTGACGATGGTCAAATTACAATCGTATCAGGTCAAGACACTCAGGACGCAGTCGGAACACTCCGTTGGGACGGTGCAGTTGCACAAACACGCATGGATACAATCCTTGCAGCAAACTATGCTGACGGCACTCCGCTCCACGGCGTTCTCTCACCCTATGACGGTCTCTCACGCGGAATCATCTCTGCACTCAGTGCATTCGGATTCCAACCCGGCACAGATGACTGGCCTGTCGTAACAGGACAAGATGCGGAAGCAGCATCAATTTCACTCATCAGAACAGGCGAACAATTCTCAACAATTCTTAAAGACACACGTGACCTCGCAAGAGTCGCAGCAGACATGGTTGATGCAATCCTCGACGGACGTCAACCCGAAATCAACGACACAAGCACATATAATAACGGTGTGAAGATTGTTCCTTCATACCTCCTGGTACCGCACACAGTAGATGTTACCAATTATCAACGTCTTGTCATTGATTCAGGCTATCTCGATGAGGCTGATATTCACTAAGCAAGGCTTCAATACTAACCAAAATGCGATTGGTGGCAGTCCATGCTGCCAATCGCAATTTTGTAAAATATTTTAAATCCATTTTTCTCTCGTTATATGAAAGGAATGGTCAGTCACTTGGATAATTTTATACTTCAAATGAAGAACATAACAAAGCTCTTCCCCGGTGTAAAAGCTCTGGATAATGTTAATTTTTCGGTTAAACCCGGGCAAATACATGCACTGGTCGGAGAAAACGGTGCAGGAAAATCAACCTTGATGAATATTCTCAGCGGTGTTTATACATATGGTGAATACGAAGGCGATATTATCATGGATGATTCTGCTGAACCATGCAAATTCAGAAATATTAAAGACTCGGAAAAAAACGGCATTGCGATAATTCATCAGGAGCTTGCATTGGTTCCTGAGCTTTCGGTTGCCGAAAATATATTCCTCGGAAATGAGCGTCAAAAAGGCGGCATGATGAACTGGCACGAAACCAGATTCAAGGCTTCAGAAGCACTAAAGCTTGTCGGGCTCGATATAAATGTCGATACAAAGGTTCGTCATCTCGGAGTAGGAATGCAGCAGCTCCTTGAAATTGCAAAAGCACTTAGTAAAAACGTGCGTCTGCTGATTTTAGATGAGCCCACCGCTGCACTAAATGATGAGGATTCATCTTATTTACTGGAACTGTTGGTCGGCTTAAAGGATAAAGGCATAACATGCATTTTAATATCCCATAAGCTAAATGAAGTAGTAAAGGTTGCACAGGAGATTACCGTTCTTCGTGACGGCTCCACCGTAGGAACAATTCCAATTGAAGAAGCCAGTGAGGATATCATTATTAAAATGATGGTCGGGCGTGAGCTTGTTGACAGATATCCGAAGCGTGAGAGCAAAATCGGAGATGTCTGCTTTGAGGTTAGTGACTGGAACGTCTTTGACCCCACCGACCAGTTTAGAAAAGTAATTTCCGATGTAAACCTCAATACACGCAACGGCGAAGTTGTCGGACTCTACGGCTTGATGGGTGCAGGACGCACGGAGCTCGCACTGAGTATTTTCGGCAAGCATTATGGCGTCAAGATATCGGGTAGCATAAAAATAGATGGAAAAGATGTCGTTATTAAAACTATCAAGGATGCTATCGACAACGGACTGGCATATGCAACCGAGGACAGAAAACAAGCAGGACTGTCACTAATCCACTCCATAAAAGAAAACATTTCATTGGTAGCAATAGATAAAGTAAGTAAAAACAGCATAATAGATAATAATGAAGACATCAAGACAGCCGAGGAATATAGAAAACGCCTCAACATAAGGACTCCCGGTATTCTTCAAAGAGTCGGCAACCTATCGGGCGGAAATCAGCAAAAGGTCATGTTCAGCAAGTGGATTTTTGCAGGCCCTGAGACTTTAATACTGGACGAGCCTACACGAGGTGTTGATGTCGGTGCAAAGTATGAAATCTACTCAATTATCAACGATTTGGTCGACGACGGCAAGTCCGTTTTAATGATATCCTCCGAGCTTCCGGAGCTGCTCGGGATGTGCGATAGAATTTATATCATGAACCGCGGCAAAATTGTCGGCGAAATAGAAACACAAGAAGCAACACAAGAAAAAATAATGCATTTTATTATGGAAAGCAATAGAGCAGAGGGGGTTGTACACTGATGAAGAGTAATCCATCACTTGAAAGAATCCAAAAACTACTTAGCGGCAATATACGACAATACGGTATGGTGCTTGCTTTGTTCATAGTTATCATACTTTTCCAGATACTGACCGAGGGCATTTTACTTATGCCGCGCAATGTATCTAATATTATTCAGGCAAACGCATATGTAATGATACTTGCAACAGGTATGATGTTATGCATTCTTACGGGAGGCAACATTGACCTTTCTGTCGGCTCCGTCGCGGGCTTTATCGGTGCAATTGTCGCAACGCTGCTTCTTCCTATGGAAATGCATGCGGGTCTTGCTATTTTAATATCACTTCTTATCGGACTTGCTATAGGAGCCTGGCACGGTTTTTGGATAGCGTATGTCGGAATCCCACCCTTTATTGCAACGCTTTCCGGTATGCTTATATTCAGAGGCTTAACTTTGGCAATGCTGCAGGGCGTCAGCTTGGGACCTCTTCGCGGAGCAATACTTTTCATTTCCTCGGACTTTGTACCCGATGATATAATAATTCCCGTTTTTGGCGGACTGAGGCTAATGACAATGATTGCTGCCGTGGTATTATCAATATTGTTTGTAGCAATTCAAATTCATGGTCGCAGAAAAAGGCAGTCCTACGGCTTTGAAGTTCCGCACATTGGATTGTTCCTGGCTCAATTAGTAATTGTTAGCGGAGTTATAATATACTTTGCGTTCCTGCTTGCACAACATCGTGGTATTCCTATGGTTCTTACGATTGTGGCATTTTTGGTGCTGGTATATTCGTTTATAACAAATCGTACGGTATTCGGACGGCGAATCTATGCATTCGGCGGAAATAAAATGGCTGCACGGCTTTCCGGAATCAATACAAGACGATTAATGTTCCTTGTGTACACAAATATGGGACTTCTCGCAGCACTGGCAGGAATCTTATTTGCCGGAAGGCTCGGCTCTGCAACGCCTAAAGCGGGCGACGGCTTTGAGCTTGACGCTATTGCCGCTTGCTTTATCGGTGGAGCTTCAACCACGGGTGGCGTCGGTACAATCGTTGGTGCAATCATCGGCGGTATGCTGATGGGTGTTCTCAACAACGGAATGTTCATTCTGGGCGTCAGCATAGACTGGCAGCAGGCGGTCAAGGGTTTGGTTCTTCTGCTTGCAGTTGCATTTGACGTACTGTCAAAAAGAAATAAAACAACATAATTTACAGGAACAGGATTTTAACAACATTATTAAACAACCGGGAAGAGTAAAGCACTCAACCCGGTTGTTTTTGTATAACCCTCGTCTTTTTTATTCTTCTTCTTTTGCTTCTTCTGCTTCTTCAACCGGAGCTTCAACCTCGGCTTCGACAGCCGGTGCTTCCGCTACTTCCGCAGGAGCTTCATCTTCTTCGTCTTCCATAGGAGGCGGTGAATCCGTATCATAGACAATAGCAGGGGTATTATCCTCATCATTTGCCTCTGCAGCGGCGTCCTCTCCTGCCGGAGACTGTGTGGGCTCTATAAGAGCTCTTATGCTGAGAGATACTTTTTTGCGTTCATTTTCTATCTCGGTTATTTTAACATCAACCATTTGTCCGTCGGATAATACCTCTGAGGGCAAGCCGATTCTACGGTCTGTTATTTGAGAAATATGAATGAGGCCATCAACCCCCGGGCAAATCTCTGCGAATGCACCAAACGGCATCATCTTAACTATCTTTACGTTGACCACATCACCTATTGCATAGTGACTTGTGAAGCGTGTCCAAGGATTGTCCTCGCTCTTTTTGTAGCCGAGTGATATTTTTCTGCTTTCCTTGTCGAAGGAAAGTACATAAACTGATACCTCATCACCCACCGACATTACTTCGGATGGTTGTTTAATACGTGTCCAGCTAAGCTCGGAAATATGAATCATTCCGTCAACGCCGCCGATATCGACAAATACACCGTAGGTTGTCATTGATTTAACAATACCGTCATACTTTCTGCCGACTTCGATATCATTCCAGACCTGGTCTGATTTTTCACGTCTCTCGTCATTTTGGACGAGACGGATTGAGCCTACAACTCTTCTTCTCGACTGGTTGACTTCTGTAATACGAAGCTTAACGGGTTTTTTAAGTAATTCCGACATCGGAGAGGATTTGGGAAGCCCTGTTTGTGAGGCGGGAACGAATACACGTACACCCTTAACATTTACAACAACTCCGCCTTTATTTTCCTCAACAACAGTACCTTCAACGATTGTTTTATTATCCTTTGCCGATTCAACAATATCCCAGTTTTTAATCGCGTCGAGACGTTTTTTGGAAAGCATAACCATTCCCTCAACATCGTTAACACGCATAACAAAGGATTCTATTGTGTCGCCGATTTTTATTATATCGTTAATGTTGGAATTTTCATCGTCAATAAACTCGGCAATCGGAATATATCCTGATTGCTTTGTTCCTAAATCAACTGACACCTCGGAAGCGGTAATAGATGTTACAATACCTGTTACCTTTTCGCCTGTGCGAAGTGTTTTAATTGATTTTTCAAGCATTTCCTCAAAGGATTCTGAATCCATAGAGTCATCTGAATCAATGGATTCTGCTGAGTCAATTGATTCCGTGGTTTTTGCGGATTCGATTGAATCTACTACAGTTTCTTCGGAATCATTCAGCTCTGCCTGAGCTTCGTTTTTTTCCAGCTCTTCATGAGCTTCATCCATGATTACTTCCTCTTTCATCTTCCGGGTGACCTCCTTAATGATAAACGCCGGTGTAGATGCTCCGGCAGTAATGCCGACCACATCTGCCGAGCGGACAATTTCAGGCCTAATATCATCTGCGCTTTGGATAAAATAAACCCTCTTGCAATACTGTTTGCATATGTCCGCCAGCTTGAGACTGTTTGCACTGTTATTGTCGCCTGCAACAAATATCACATCAGCGATTTGTGATATTTTGGTAGCCTCCTGCTGACGCTTAAGCGTAGCGTTGCATATTGTATCAAATATTCTATGGTTTGTACACACTTTTTTTATTAATTTGCAACATGCGGAGTATACTTTTTCGGCATTAGTCGTTTGAAAGACAAATGTGAGGGGTAATTCTGCATTTTCCTTGATATTTAACCACTCTTCAAGCTCTTCGGGAGTTTCAAAAATTACATAATTATCACACCATCCGGATATGGCTTCAATCTCGGGATGACGTCGATGACCTATAATGATTATAAGACGCTTTTCCGCTGATTCCCTGCTTACTATCTCGTGTATTTTACTGACATCCGGGCAGGTAGCGTCAATAACATTAACATTTAGAGCAGCAAGGGCTTTGAACTCTTCCCTTCCTGCTCCGTGCGACCTTATAATTACCGTATTTTCTTCAGTCAACTCAGATATATCGGTTACAGTACGAACTCCGCACTCTCTAAGCTCCTGTACCACAAACTCATTGTGAATTATAGGACCTAAGGTTACACAGTTCCTGTTTTCCTCTGCTGCTTTCTTGCAAATAGAAACAGCTCTGTTAACACCGTAGCAAAACCCGGCAGACTCAGCAACAATTATTTTCATTTGTTATCAGGGTCTAAGGCTTGAATCTTTTTCATCAAATCCTCCGCCAATGCAGCATAATCTTCCGCTGTTCTTTTTGATTCCGGTTTTTCTATATAATAAGGCTCTCCGAACACGACCTTACTTTTTTTGAAAACAGGCTTTTTACGGGAAAGAAAAACCGGCAGTATCGGGACACCTGCACGCTCAGCCATTTTTATCGCTCCGCTTTTTGCAACACTGGCATGATATTCCGACATACGAGTTCCTTCGGGGAAAATAACAACCTTTTCACCGTTTTTTAAATACGAAAGTGATGCTTTTACAGAGGTTATATCGTTAATGCTCCTATCAACGCATATCATTCCCAGCTTCCATAAAATTGTGGAAATGACGGGGATTCTGAATATCTCAATTTTTGCTATAACATGTATATTTGTCTCAATACCAAAAGCAAGAGCAATTTGAAAAGGGTCAATCATCGCAGAATGATTTGAGCAAACCATTGCGGCTCCTGCAATTCTGTTTTCTTCACCTATAACATCAAAGGGTCTGAAAAAACGTATGACAGGTCCTGCTATCTTAAAGCACCACCAATAAAACCGTGGACTTGCTTTTTTAGGCACAGTCTTGCTTTGCAAGCCATTTGGAGAATGTGTCACATTCTCTGTTTTATTTCTCATTAATATTAAATCTCCCTTTAATAAGCCCGCATAATGCTTCAAAGCTTTGTTCCAGGTTTAATTTAGTTGTGTCTAAAACAACAGCGTCATCAGCGGCTTTTAGCGGTGCAATCTCTCGCTGACTGTCGTTTTTGTCTCTTGTTATCATTTCATCCCGCACTTCCTCAAAGGTTGTTTTGATTCCTTTTTCTAAAAGCTCGAGGTATCTTCTGTTTGCACGAGCGTCCGCATCTGCGGTAATAAATACTTTCAGTCCTGCACTCGGCAGCACGACTGTACCGATATCACGCCCATCCATCAATACGTCGTATTTAACTGCCATATCACGTTGCATTGAAAGTAAAAATGCTCTTACGTCCGGCATTGCAGATACATCTGAAGCATATGTTGAAATCTGCGGAAGTCTAATATCATCCGTTACATCCTCACCGTTTAGAATCATTCTTTGTATACCGGAGGAATCATATTTCATCTCAATATTTATTTTCGTCAAAAGTCCGGAAATGCCGCTTTTGTCTGTTGACGCTACATTATTGCGAAACGCAAATAAACCGACACAGCGGTAAAGAGCTCCTGTATCGACATAAATAAGTCCGAAATGCTCTGCTGTTCTTTTTGCTAGTGTGCTCTTCCCTGCTCCCGCAGGTCCGTCAAGTGCAACGCTTTTAATTTCCATTTATTTTCCCCTTATTAATAATAACCCCAAAATCTGCTAAATTTGCTCGTAAACGCCGTATTCGTCCCAGATTCTTTCGAGGCGTTCGAAGTTTTCATATAAATCACCGGGAGCTTTTTCGCTTACTGCCACAACAAGTGCGTTAACAAGACTGAGCGGTGCAACCAGTGTATCCAAAAATGAAATCATATCACTTCTTGCACAAAGGGTTATATCGGCAAGCTCCGTCAAAGGTGAAGCAAGCCCGTCCGTAATCGCTACAATCGTAGCACCGACACTGCGGGCATACTGCATTGTTTTTATGGTTCGACGCGAATATCTCGGAAAGCTGATTGCAATCAGCACATCACCCTCCGAAAGCCTTATAATCTGCTCAAATACTTCACTATCTGGGCTTTCGCTTATAACTCTTGAGTTGCGAAACAATAAATCAAAATAAAAACCCATGAATTTTGCAAGAAACGATGACGAGCGTAAACCGAGTATATAAATACTTTTGGCATCGACTATAGTATCGACTGCTTTTGCAAAGTGTACACTATCCGTTTCCTCCATTGTCTGACGTATCTGCTCAATATCGGATGATAAAACATGGGTCAAAATATCGCTTGTCCCGAGTCTGTCTTTTGCGACCTTTATACGCTGAACTGATGTCAGCTTACCGCGCATGGAGTCCTGCAAGGCTCGACGCATATCCGGATAACCGTCATATCCAAGCTCCATTGCAAATCTGACAACTGTTGATTCGCTCACCTCTGCAAAACGTGCCAGTCTCACTGCGGTCATAAATGCAGCCTTATCAAAGTTATCCAAAATATATTGGGCGATTCTTTTCTGGGATTTTGACATGCTTCCCGAAAACGCCTCAATTACATGCAATATATCCTTCTCCAAGTGCTGATACCTCTTCATTCGTTAAATAACGCCATTGCCCGCTTTTAAGCTCACCAAGCTCCAGCTCACCGATTGACAAACGCTTTAGTGTGGTGACTGAAACTCCGCACTCCTTGCACATTTTGCGCACCTGTCTGTTTCGCCCTTCGGCAAGTGTAATTCTCAATATTCCTCCGGTCTCAGTTGCTTTTGATAAAATAACACTGCATGCCTTAACTGTGTGACCGTCTATTTCTATCGGGTTACGCATTAATCTTGCAGCATTATAAGCATCGCCTTTCACCTCTACCTCATAGGTTTTATGCTTATTAAACGACGGATGCATAATCATATTCGCAAACTCTCCGTCATTTGTAAACAAAAGCAAGCCCTGCGAATCCAAGTCAAGCCTGCCTACCGGAAACACACGCATATTTACATCGGTTATCAGCTCCATTACGGTTTTGCGTCCCCGTTCATCCTTAACCGTTGTCAAATATCCGCAAGGCTTGTTAAGCATGAGATAGATCCGCTTGTTTAAAGGCGAAAGAGAAATACCGTCAACTGAAATATCATCAACTCCAAGCTGTGCCAGTTGACCTAAAATCGCAGGAGCTCCGTTGACCAAAATGCGACCTTCCGCTATCATTCTCTCCGCTTCTCTTCTTGATGCAACACCATTTGCAGACAGAATCTTTTGTAGTCGTTCTTTTTTCTCTTGCATTTATAAATTAGTCTTTTTCCTTACCCATAAACTCGGTTACCTTATCAATAACACCCGGGACTGAATCAATTATCCTGTCAACCGTAGTCAAGGCTGTCGGAGTTACAAAAATAATATCGACTTTTTCTCCTTTAGCAATCAGAAAAGCAACCGGAGTAATAGTAACCCCTGCTCCCGTACCGCCGCCAAATCCGTTCTTATCCTGTTTCTCCGAGAAATCCGAGCCTCCGCCTGCAAAACCGAAGGTGACCTTGGAAACGGGTATCAGTGTAATACCGTCTGCCGTTACGATTGGTTCACCAACTATTGTGTTGGCATCAATCATTTCCCTCATTTTTTGCATCGTTGTGTCCATCAGTTCGCTTATCGGTCGTTTTTCCATCGTCTTGTCCATCCTTTCGATTACTAACTTCCCGTTTATTATTGTCTCTTTTTGGCATATTCTTAAATATAGATTTCAATATAGGTGCTAATGCAAACAAGGCATACATAACTTCCCAGACGGCAATTGAGAGTCTTATTTTAGCATAAATTTTCTGCTCTGCCACAGTAAAATCAAACCATGCTCTTAAATCTATTTTACGAACTCTGAATTTTCGATTAATTTCAGGTACTATTGCTGCGAATACTGCGTTTGCTCCGCCGTATTGAAGTGCCGTGTTAGCCGGGTCTTCTCCCGCTGAGGTATAATAAAGAGTCAGTTCCTTAATTAGAAGCCTTCTTTTAAATCTTCCGAGAGCATTAAAAACGGCTTTGAGCATATCCTTAAAATCGCGTAAGCTACCGGGCATCATGCTTAGATTGCTTTTTATGAACTTTATTTCTTTTTTTATTCGCTTTTTTCTTTTAGAAGCCAAAAGTGGAAACTTCAGAAATCCGACCTTAGCCCAAAACACAAACCCAGCTTCACTATACTCCACAATCACACCAAAGCGCAATAATGAAATCAAAACGAGTACCGATAAAGTTATAGCAAGTGCCAACATACTTTATTACTCCGTGTCATTATCTATTTCTTCCGTCTCTAATTCCTCTGACTCATTCTCTAGGAGTTCATCCACTAAAGATTCCTCAGTTTCAAAAGCCTCTTCAGTTATAAACGCCTCTGCCTCTGCTATTTCGGCTTCACGAGCTTTCAGCTCCATTATTGCGTTTTGGATGCCCTCTTTTTCGTCACTTGTGCCCTCAACCTGCGGCAGCTCCGGCAGGTCGCTGAGAGACTCAATACCAAAGGTTCTTAAAAAGACATGGGTCGTTTTGAAAAGCATCGGACGTCCGGGTGCAGAAAGCCTTCCGCAGCTCTCAACCAATTCCTTTTCCTGTAACAGACTAACCGTATAAGAGCTGTCAACACCACGGATTTGCTCAATATATGCTTTTGTAACGGGTCCGAAATATGCAATTATTGATAAGACCTCAAGTGCCGGTTGCGTTAATTGAGGCGGCTTTCTGGTCTCCAAAGCTCTGCGGATATAATCGGCATATTCGGGTGATGAGCAAAGCTGCAGCGTGTCCTCCAGCCTCACAAGCCTGATTCCGCGACGCACAAGGCTGTAGTTATCACGAAGTCTGTCGCCGGCGAGCTCAACCTCATTTTCGGCAACACCAAGCACATCTGCAATCCGTGAGATTTTCACCGGCTCACCGGATACAAATAATATAGCTTCAATAGCTGCTTCTACTTCATGGCTCTCCATGTGCTCAAGACTCATCATAAGCTGTTTCCCCTGCTGTAAAATCTGTAAATTCCTGCATCCTGTTATCCGTTATAAAGGACACCTTCATATCATCCGACTCATCATCAATCTTTGCGTTACCCATTCTGCACAATTCCAAAACCGCAACAAGAGTAGCTATAAGCTCAGTTCGGCTTTTACACTCATAAAATAGCTTTACGATAGGCATTTCTTTTTTGCTTTTAAGCTTGCCAAGCACCTCTTCAATTTTTTCGGATATGGAATATACAACCTGACTCGGTACAACCGTATCATTTTGATTTATGCTGCTGATTCTGAGATTTTCCTTGCCAATTACGTTAAAGATGGCTTCAAGCAGCTCAGTGCTGAAATGAACATACTCATATTGTGCATTAGGCGAAAAGTACTCAGGCGGTCCCGCCATCATTATTCCGTCCCGGGTATACATCCCCGAGAGAGTTTGTGCAATCTCTCTGATTTGTACATACACATCGCCTCTGCGAAGGTCCTCAAGTGATGAAATAAGCTGTTCAAGCTCCGATATATCTTCTCCGCCGGACAGAAGCATTTTTGTTTTTATATATGTAAGATGAGATGCCATAGCGACAAACTCACTGGCGATATCCAAATCAAGCTCAGCCATTTCGTCGAGGTATGCAAGATACTGTTCTAAAATGGACGATATACTGATATCCCTGATTTCAATTTTATCCTTGCTCAGCAATTGAAGTATCAGCGTTAACGGACCTTCAAAGTCCGACATATCTTCTTTTTCTTTAACTACGCCCTCAAGCTTAAATACAGGTGTTTCCATAAAGTGTCCCCATTAATTCACCAATCGAAATGCCGCTTCAAAAAATATTTCCATATATCCCATTATTGTCATAGCCGCGACTCCAACTGTTTCATGAAATATACTAAAATTAAATATCAGTCCCGAGTTCATAACAATTAAGAGCAGAATAATACCGTATCTCTCATATCTTAAAACTTTAAAGTACATGTAGTCAGGGAGAAGTGAAAAAAGAACCTTTGAGCCGTCGAGCGGCGGAATCGGAAGCATATTAAAAACCGCAAGACCAACGCTTAACTGTACTGTATTTCTGATGAGAATATAAATCGTTCCGCCCAAATCACTTGTAAACATCACAAACAGGCTGTTATATCCTACCAAGACTCCAAGTGGAGTCGCAACCAATCCCAGAATAAACATTACTGCAATAGCAAGCAGTATATTTGAAAAGGGTCCTGCAAAGGCGGTGATTGCCATATACCACTTAGGGTGTTTAAAGCTTCGTATATCAACGGGTACAGGCTTTGCCCATCCAAAGCCGATAAGCAGCATCATAAGGAGTCCAACGGGGTCGATATGCTTAATCGGGTTTAATGTTAATCTGCCTAAGTCCTTTGCAGTCGGGTCACCGAGCTTATATGCCGCATAGCCGTGTGCCAGCTCGTGTATGGTTATACATAACAATGCGGGGATTATTCTCATTAATGCAATATTAAAAAACTCAGTGATATTCCCGAAATTACCGAATAGTCCACCCAAAATTACTGACTCCAATTCACTACTGCTTTTTCAATTTCAGCAAGCAGAACATTTCTGTTTGTACCTTTTTCGGCTGAAAACGTAACAATCTCCACTTCATCCCTCAGCTCCAAAGCCTCACGAATCAGAGCAATATTGCCTTCAACCTGACTCTTTTTAACCTTGTCGATTTTGTTTGCGACTACAACTAAACTACATCCCGAGGCAGTAAACCATTTTGCCATAGTAATATCGTCCGCTGTTGGCTTGTGCCTTGAATCAACTATCATAACTCCGAGTGTAATGTGGTCGGGCTGCATAAAAAACTCTTCCATCAGCTTTGACCAGCGTGCGCGTTCGGTTTTTGCGACCTTTGCATATCCGTAGCCGGGTAAATCGACAAAGTAAGCTTTGCCGTCTATGAGAAAGTAATTTACATGTATTGTTTTACCCGGTGATGAACTGACACGGGCAAAGCTCTTTCGCCCAAGCAGCCTGTTTATAACCGAGGATTTGCCGACATTTGATTTGCCGGAGAAAACTATCTGCGGCGTAGGGCTGTCTATTAAATCCTTTGAAGTCGCAGCCGACTTTATAAACTCAACATTATGTATGTTCATCGTCTTAATGCTTAATTGACGATTCGGCAGTCGGCATTATCTGCTTTTCACCCGGAATCGTCGCTACCTGCTTCTGCTGTGCATTATCCTCAATTGCAGAAAAATCAAGAGCGATATTCAGAATATCATCTATGCTGTCAGCGGTGATAAAGTTTAAATCATTTCTGACAACCTGATCTATTTCATCGAGGTCGGGCTCATTTTCTGATGGAATAATAACTGTTTTGACTCCCGAACGTAATGCTGCCATAGTTTTTTCCTTGAGACCGCCGATACGAAGTATTCTGCCCCTAAGTGTTATTTCGCCTGTCATGGCAATATCACGGCGGGCAGGAGCACCGCAGAGAGCGGAAATTGCCGCTATGCACATTGTTATTCCTGCAGACGGGCCGTCCTTCGGAATTGCTCCTTCGGGAAAATGTATATGAATATCATGTGTTTTATAGAAATCTGAGGAAATCCCTAGTTTGTCGGCTCTGCTCCTGATATAAGATATCGCTGCCTGAGCGGATTCTTTCATAACATCGCCGAGATTGCCCGTAAGCTCAAGCTTACCTGTTCCTTCAAGTACGTTAACCTCAACCTCCAAAACGCTTCCGCCGGTTGTTGTCCATGCAAGTCCGTTGGCTATTCCTATTTCAAAGCCCTTTGCAACCCTCTCAGGTTTATATTTTCGTACACCCAGAAAATCATCAAGCATTAGAACGCTAAGCTTTACAGAAGATTTCTCCTTAGAGGCTATTAACGCCGCAACCTTTCTGCAAACCGCTGCAATTTCACGCTCTAAAATGCGAACACCTGATTCTCTGGTATAGGATGAAATTATCTCCAAAACGGCATTATCGGAAAAACTTAGCTGACTGCGGGAAAGCCCGTGTTTTTTTCTTTGCTTCGGAATGAGATATTTTTTTGCTATTTCAAGCTTCTCAATATCCGTGTAGCTTGTAAGCTCAATAACCTCCATCCTGTCGAGCAGCGGACGAGGTATTGTATCTGTTGTATTTGCGGTTGTTATAAACATAACCTCTGATAAATCAAACGGAACTTCCATGTAATTATCTCTGAAGGTTGCGTTTTGCTCGGGGTCAAGTGCTTCGAGCAGAGCTGATGCGGGGTCTCCCCTATGGTCACGTCCGAGCTTATCAATCTCATCGAGCAGCATTAGCGGATTGCGGCTTCCGGCTTGCTTGAGTGCAGCTATTATCCTGCCTGGCATAGCTCCGATGTATGTTTTTCTGTGACCTCTTATCTCCGACTCATCATGCACTCCGCCGAGCGAGAGCCTTGCAAGCTTTCTGTTTAAAGCCTTTGCAACACTAATAGCCACCGATGTCTTGCCGACACCCGGCGGTCCCACGAGGCAGATTATTGCACCCTTTATATCGGGTGAAAGCTGTCTGACCGCAAGAAACTCAATAATTCTTTCTTTTACCTTATCAAGTCCAAAATGGTCTGCATCTAGTATTTTTCTGGCTTTGATAATATTGATTCGCTCCTTGGTTGTTATGTTCCAAGGAAGCTCGAGACAGGTGTCAAGATAGTTTCTAATAACTGATGATTCCGCTGAGCCGTAAGATTGCTTTTCAAGCTTATCGACCTCTTTGAGTATTTTCATCTCAATATCGTCACTGAGACCCAGATTAATAATCTGCTCTCTATAAAATCTCATCTCACTCGCTTCGTCATTGAAGCCGTCACCTAGCTCCGATTGCAGTACCTTTAGTTGCTCACGCAGTACATGGTCTCTATGATTGTTCTCAAGCTTTGCACGAAGCTTGGAATCAATTTGCCTTTCAATTCCCAAAACCTCAATTTCACGTGTCAGAACATCACAAATTACCTCGAGACGCTTTGCCGGCTTAATTGTTTCCAGTATTAGCTGCTTGCTTTCAGGCTTTGTATAGATATTTTGAATAATAAAATCCGATAAAATGCCCGGGTCTGTTATTGAAAACATATTAAGGACTGTTTCCTTTGACACGCCCGGAGAAAGCGTTGCATAAGTATCAAAAAGGCTTATCGCCTTACGCATCAAAGCCTCAATTTTAGCCGTCCGCCTAAGTTGAAGCTGCTCTACAATCGGCTCAACCTCCACTGCAAAGTACTTTCTTTCCTCATGCATTGAAATTAACCTTGCACGGCATTTCCCTTCAACAAGAACCTTCATGCCGCCACCCGGAATTTTAAGAACCTGCTTAACATAGCAGATTGTGCCAATTTTATGCAAATCATTACGTCCGGGCGTTTCTTTTGATATGTCCTTTTGTGCAATCAGGAACACCCTTCTGTCACCGTTTGAAGCGGCGTCAAGGGCACCTGTGGATTTTGCACGCTCAACATCAAAGTTGAGCAGCATATTCGGAAACACTGACAAACCTCTGAGTGCAAGCAGAGGAAGCCTCTCTGTAATTATCGGTGTGAATTCTTCCATTGGAATGTCCTTTTAATAAAAATGTCCCCTAGTTTTAAGAAGCTGAGACTGCGTCGGGGTCGGATTGGGCTTTTTTGCGTTTTACTGTCAGAGGCGGTGAATTTGCTTCAATACATTCCTTGGAGATTGTTACCTTATCGATATCACCCTCCGAGGGTATGTCAAACATTGTTTGAAGCATTGCTTTTTCCATAATACTGCGAAGTCCGCGAGCACCAATTTCCATGTCAATAGCCTTATCGGCTATTGCGCTGAGTGCATCATCAGTAAACTCCAAGGTAACTTTGTCATAACCGAGCAGAGTTTTATACTGGCGGATAAGCGAGTTCTTCGGTTCTTGCAGGATTCTGACCATGTCCTCCTTAGTCAAAGCATTAAGTGCAGCTATTACCGGCAGACGTCCTACAAGCTCGGGAATAAGTCCGAATTTTAATAAGTCATGCGACTGGACTTCCTTCAAAATCGAACCAATGTCTTTTTCTTTTTTTGTTTTGATTTCCGCACCGAACCCAATGCTTTTTTTATCAAGCCTGTGTTCGATTATTTTGTCGATACCTTCAAAAGCTCCGCCGCAGATAAACAATATATTTGTTGTATCAATGCTGATAAACTCCTGATGCGGATGCTTGCGTCCGCCCTGAGGCGGCACATTCGAGACGGTTCCTTCAAGGATTTTAAGCAATGCCTGCTGTACACCTTCTCCGGAAACATCTCTTGTAATCGATGTATTTTCACTCTTTCTTGTTATTTTATCAATCTCATCGATATAGATTATTCCCCTTTGTGCTGCATCAATGTCAAAATCCGCAGCCTGCAGCAGTCTGAGCAGAATGTTCTCTACATCGTCACCGACATATCCTGCCTCGGTAAGTGTTGTTGCATCAGCAATTGCAAAAGGCACCTTGAGAATTCTTGCAAGAGTCTGCGCAAAAAGCGTTTTTCCGCTTCCCGTCGGTCCGATAATAAGAATATTACTCTTTTGCAGCTCTGCTTCATTTTCGTTTTGATGAACCAAACGCTTATAGTGATTATACACAGCGACGGAAAGAGCAATTTTTGCTTCCTCCTGCCCTATCGCATAATCATCAAGAGTCTGTTTAATCTCGGCAGGCGTCGGAATTTTACCGAACTCATTAAATCTGTCTGTTGTAATAACTTTTGATGGAATATACTCGTATTCCAAAATGCCGATACACAATAAAACACACTCATTGCAGATATAAGAAGCACCCTGACCGGCAATTATACGGTCAACCTGGTCTTGCTGCTTGCCGCAAAAGCTGCAACGTATGCCTTTATTCTCATCATATCTTGCCATTTTTTATTCCTCGTTTTTGGCTTTATTATTTGGTGTGCTAACGTTTGTAAATCACGTTGTCGATAAGACCGAATTCTTTTGCTTCCTCTGCGGTCATGAAGTTATCTCTGTCGGATGCAGCTGTGACTTCTTCAATGCTTCTTCCCGTGTTTTCGGCTAAAATTGAATTCAATCTTTCTTTTGTGCGTTGAATCTTCTCTGCATGGATTTGAATATCGGTTGCCTGTCCTCTGAATCCTCCTGAGGGCTGATGTATCATAACCTCTGCATTCGGAAGAGCAATACGCTTGCCTTTTTTGCCTGATGAGAGTAAGAACGCACCCATGCTTGCCGCAAGACCGATGCATATTGTCTGTACATCTGACTTAATGTATTGCATAGTATCATAAATCGCAAATCCCGATGTCACCGAGCCGCCGGGGGTGTTGATATAAAATTGAATGTCCTTGTCTGGGTCCTGTGCTTCCAAATATAACAGCTGTGCGACAATCAGGCTTGCCGTCACATCATTAACCTCTTCGCTTAAAATAACAATTCTGTCATTGAGCAGTCTGGAGAAAATATCATATGACCGCTCTCCGCGCGAGGTTTGCTCTACTACCATCGGAACTAAACTCATTATTTTTTCTCCTCTTCTGATTTCTTATTATCCGTTGCTTTTTTCGCTGCCGGTTTCTTAGCTGGTGCTTTTTTTGCTGCCGGCTTCTTTTCCTTGTCATCGCCCGTAGGTTCCTTGAACTCCTCGGCAATTGCGTTATCAGCTATGATTTTTGCTGCCTTTCTAAGCTTTAAGTCACGTATGATATCCTCGCGGGGTACAGATTCCTTAAGCTTGTCAACCTCCATTTTATACTGGTCTGCAGCACTTTTGAATTCTTCCTCAAGCTCTTTTTCGTCAATTTCAAGCTTTTCAAGCTCGGCAACCTTTAGTAAAGCGAGTGATGCTCTTACCTGCTTCTCACTGTTTTCACGCATTCTCTCTTTAAACTGCTCCGGTGTAACACCCATCATTTGCATATACTGTGCAGGCTGCATTCCATATGCCGATATCTGACGTGTCAGGGCATCCATTGAAGTGTCAAGCTGTTCTTCAATCATTGCTTCCGGTATGTCAGCCTCTAAGGTTTCTGTCAGCTTTTCAATCAGAATTGTCTCAAAGGTTTCATCAACTTCCTTTTGCCGCTCTTCCTGTAATCTTTTTTTAATATCGGCTTTATATTCCTTAAGAGTATCAAACTCGGAAACATCCTTTGCAAATTCGTCATCCAAGTCGGGAAGGCTCTTCTCTTTTACTTCATTAAGCTTAACCTTGAATATAACAGGCTTTCCGGCAAGCTCTTCCTTATATTGCTCAGGAAATACGAGATCCAAGTCACGCTCCTCGCCTACCTTCATACCAATAACCTTATCCTCAAATCCCGGTATAAACTGACCGGAGCCAAGGGTTAATTCGTAGTTCTCTCCTTTGCCGCCTTCAAAAGCAACATTGTCAACAAAGCCTTCAAAATCGATTACTGCAATGTCTCCGTCCTTTGCGGGGCGGTCTGCTTTTTCAATACGGGCATTTCGTGCTCTGGCTGATTCAATTTCCTTGTCGATTTCGCTGTTTGGAAGCTCAACCTTTGCTTTTGGTGCTTTCAGCCCTTTATACTTTCCGATTTTGACATCGGGATACAACGCTGCAAGAAGAGTTACCACTGCTCCTGCACTTGCGTCTTTGATATCAACATCCGATACCTTTGGATAACCGACGACATTATGCTCGGTCTCTTTGATTGCAAAACGAAGTGTCTCCGGTAATAGCTCATCCAGTGCGTCGCTGAGGAAAATCTCACGCCCGTACATTTTCTCAATCATCTTGCGCGGTGCTTTCCCCTTGCGAAACCCGGGAACTGCAATACGATTCTTGTTCTTGTGATACGCCTTGTTAACCGACGTCTCAAGCTCTTCAGGCTCAATCTCTACAATAATCTCTACTTCGTTTTTCTCTTTTTTCTCTGTACTTCTTATTTTCAAACCATAATCCTCCGGATATTTTATCTATACCTCTTGGCACACCAAGTCATTCTATCAAAAACAATAGAATATTGCAATATTTTTAACTAAGACTTTGATACTCAACCAAGGTTGAATATACACCGCCTTTTGATATTAGTTCGTCGTGGGTGCCGGATTCTACTATTTTTCCGTCTTGCAGAGCTATAATAAGGTTTGCTTTTTTTATTGTTGAAAGTCTATGGGCTATGACTATTATTGTTCTGTGACCGATTATTTTTGTTATTGCGTTTTGGATTTCTCTTTCAGTTTCTGTATCGACAGCAGAGGTGGCTTCGTCGAGCAACAGAATCGGCGAGTTTCGCAGTACCGAACGTGCAATGGACAGGCGTTGCTTTTGACCGCCGCTGAGTCTTATGCCTCTCTCGCCTATGTAAGTGTCATATTTTTCAGGGAGAGATTCAATGAATTCGTCCACGCATGCGATTTTTGCCGCTTCTTCTATCATTTCTTTTGTTGCATTATCGGTGCCGTATGCTATGTTTTCACCGATTGTGCCGTTAAACAGGAAAACATCCTGCAGAACCAGGCTGAGCTGATTTCGCAGGCTCTCCAGTGTCATGTCCTTAATATCCATGCCGTCCATTAGAATCGCGCCTGAGGTCGGGTCATAGAATCTGGCAATAAGACCTGAGATTGTACTCTTGCCTACTCCTGTAGGACCTACGATTGCTACCATCTGTCCGGCTTTCGCCTCAAAGCTTATGTGATTTAAAACCTCAATATCGTCTTCATATGAAAACGTAACGTCACGAAACTCGATTTGCCCGCTGAGTCTGCCTACTTCCTTGGCATTCGGGCTATCCTTGATATCAGGCTCAACATCGAGTATTTCAAAAACCCTTTCGGTTCCCGCAAGACCCTGCTGTATGTCCTCAACAATACGTGTTAGCATCGCTATAGGTGCATAAAACAGATTCAAGTAGAGTAAAAATGCAACAACATCGGCAATATCCAGACCTGTTCTCAGTGCAATTATGGGGCCCGCAATCAAAACGATTATTGTGCCGATGGTTGTAATAAACGCAACGGACGGGTGTAGGATTCCGGCATAAAACAAAGCCTTTATAATATCCTTGGTATACTGCGTCGACTTGGCAAGGACTTTTTCTGATTCCTGTTCCTGTTTGTTAAAAACCTGAATCTCTTTAATACCGGAAAAATTATCCTGAAGCACAGCATTTAAGTCGGCGATTTTTTCCTGAGCACTTTTAAAATGCTTTCTCATCAGTCTTGGAATCATTGATACCACCGCAATAAAAGGAATCGGGATACAAACAAGCAGAGCCAGCACCGGATTCATAAAAAACAAAATAACAAGAACGCCGATTATTGTAAGCAGATTTGTCGTAACCTCCGGCAATGCGTGTGCTATCAAGCTTTCAAATGTAGCGGTATCATTGACTACACGCGACATCAGCTGACCGGTTTGCTTGTCGTGATAATAACTCATTGAAAGATTTTGCAAATGGTCATAAACAATTCCGCGTACCTTGTTTACCATATTCCATGAAGCAACATGTGAAAGATAACTGTTTATAAACTGGCAGACTCCACGCAACGCAAAACAACCAAGCAAAACAAGAGCAAGCATGGTTATCCTGCCAATTGAACCTTCAAGCTCTCCGTGCTCCATTATTGATATTATCTGCCGTGTTATCTCGGGAGCCAACAGGTTTGCTCCTGTTATAACAAACAATGCAAGTGTTACTATAACCAATAAATGAGCCCAAGGACCCGCAAACTTAAAGAGTCTGATGAGTTTTTTCATTTACAAAACAATCCTTTCAAAGCCTCCATAAACACGTCATTGCGGGTTTGACCCGCAATGACGAATAAATGTATAGATTTTACTCTATGTCGAAGTCAAACTCCTGTATAGGTTGCTGCGGCGGCTGTGTCGGCGGTGCTGACTGCGGTGCTTCCGCTGCTGCTCTTGCCGCCTGACGAAATCTCTGCCTCGACTGTTTTATCTCATCGAGTGCCGAGTTAAGAGCCTCTTCGGTTCGCTGCATGGCGTCATCAACGTATTCATTGGCGACACGCTTTAGCTCTGTTGATGATGTTTCTGCATGAGAGAGCATTTCGTTGCTTTTTGCCCTTGATATCTTTATTATCTCCTGCTCATCAATAAGCTGTCTTGCACGCTCTTCCGCATTGCGTTTAATCGTATCCGCTTCACGCTTTGCGTTATTGATAAAATCCGCACGTGCATCCAATAATCTTTTTGCTTCCGCAATTTCCGTCGGAAACTGTCCTCTAATCTCGTCAAGAATGTCAAGTGCTTTATCTCTGTCAATAACACACTTTTCAGCTCCGAGCGGCACTCCCCACGCTTCTGTTATCATTGCGTGAAGCATATTAAGCATTTCCGGAATCCTGCTGCTCATTTGAACATCATCCCTTCACTTTTAACTTTTTTGGTAACGTCTTCAATTATCTCATGCGGTACAAATGTTTTTAAATCCGCACCGTATTTTGTCATTTCCTTAACTGCCGATGAGCTGATATAAGTGTACTTCTCGCTTGACGGCATAAAAAACGTCTCAATACTCGGGTCAAGCTTTCTGTTTATTAGAGCTATTTGAAATTCCCTGTCAAAGTCGGATACAGCACGTAAGCCCTTGACGATAACCTTTGCATTTTTTTGCTTCATATACTCTACAAGAAGCTGCTCGGAGGATTCAACCTTTACATTTTTATATCTTACAACAGTTCGCTCAATGAAATCTACCCTCTCCTCGTGACTAAAGAGCGGACTTTTATCTGAATTAATCATTACGCACACATATAGTGTATCAAATACCGAAGCGGTACGCCTTATTATATTAAGATGTCCCAGAGTAATCGGGTCAAAGCTTCCGGGGTATACGGCTATGCTCATGCTTGTTGTTCTTTCCTTGCGGTCTGCCTGTCTGTCTGTCTTGTTATTCTGATTATTGATTTTCCCGCATGTACTTTATTATTTTCACACCTCCGTATATATATTCCTTTTGCAATACATACGGCGGCTCTACGTTCGGTGACTTCGCTTCCGCCTTTAATTCGCATATTATTATACCATTAATGTTAAGTTTGTCAAATTGAACGATTTTCTGTATTGCTTCATCCGCAAGCTGTGTATCATATGGCGGGTCAATAAAAATGAGGTCAAATTTATAGTCACTTTCAAGATATCGAAGCACATCACGTGCATGTACATTTGCCGAATCGGTAAAGCCACAGGTTTTCAGATTGTCAACTATAAGTTTTACCGAATCCTTAGATGAGTCTATAAACACAGCACTCTTTGCGCCCCGGGACAAAGCCTCTATCCCGTATTGCCCCGTACCTGCAAACAAATCCAGTATCTGTCTGCCTTCAATGTCAAACTGGACAATTGTAAAAACAGACTCCTTTACTCTGTCGCTAGTTGGTCTTATTCGGTTATCGACAGGCTCCTTAAGCTTTCGCCCCTTTGCCGTCCCGCTTATCACTCTCATTGATTTCCTTACTGTCCTTTTCTTTATTGTCCTTTTTCTTGCTATCTTTTTCCTTATTAAGCATCGTTTTTGACCTCAGATTCCGATGGTATTCAACAGCAAATCTATGTGCTTCTTCCTGAATTGTTCCTATTAACGCAAAAACCGCAGGATTAGCCGATAAGCCTATTTCCTCTCCATCCGGAGTTACGAGTGCTCTTGTTTTATGCTTATCATCCTTTACCATTCCGAAAACCGGCACATTTACATTAAGTTCATTTAGGAGTGCCGAAACAGTTGAAGCATGGTTTGCACCGCCATCAATCAGCATTATATCAGGCAGAGGCTTAAATTTCTCGTCATCTGCAAGAAATCTTTTTAACCTTCTTGAGACAACCTCCCTCATGCTTGCATAGTCATCCTGACCTTTTTTTGCTCTTATCTTAAATCGCCTGTAATCCTTTTTAAGCGGCTTACCTTTAATAAAAACAACCATTGAACCGACAATGTTTGACGCACCGGTATTTGAAATATCATATGCTTCGATTCTGTTTGGTGTTGACTCAAGCTTTAAGGATTTCTCCAGCCACTGATGTGTTTTAAGCACTTTTTCCTTGTATAATGCCGCATGCTCTTCAATCGGGTCTTCTTCAAAGAATTGCTTTTGCTCGAGCACTTTAATGGCTTTTATACGGTCACGTAATAATGCAGCTACTTCAAAATCAAGCTTATCGGAGGCTGCTGTCATTTCCTTGTTTAGCTTTTTTAACAAGGCTCCGGTTTTTCCCTGAAAAATGTCGATTGCAGCAGAAACAGCGTTTTTATAGTCATCTGCAAGATCCTTCTTTTGACAGTAGGCACGGCAGTTTCCCATATCATGATTTAAACATGGACGCTGTCTTCCGAGTATCTGCTTGATGTTTTTATTGCATGTCGGAAGGAATAATGCTTTGCTGACTGCCGCCATTGCTTTGCGTGTATCCTGTCTGCCGCCGTAGGGTCCGAGGTACAGTGCATCGTCATCGGCGGGAATTGAAACTATTTTAAACATCGGATAATCTGCTTTTACATCAACCCTTATTACCGGATATCCCTTATCATCTCGAAGCTTAATATTATACTTCGGCATGTATTCTTTAATAAGAGCATTTTCGAGAATCAGGGCTTCAAACTCTGATTCTACAATTATTGCGTCAAAATCGCTTATTTTGGAAATCATCAAATCCGTTTTGATATCATGATTCGTCAGAGCGTCAGTGCCTCTGCCAAAGTATGAGATAACACGGTTTTTAAGACGTGCAGCTTTACCGACGTATAAAACAATACCCGACTCGTCCTTCATTATGTAAACCCCGGGGAGCTGCGGCAGCTTTTGTGCTTTTTCCCGAAGAGTCTCTAACACGTTGTTATCACTCACTTTTCTATACCTCTTGTGCAAATTGAGGTTGAGGGTCACTTTGTCCCTTAACCTCTTTATTGGTTGATGGTCACTTTGACCACCAACCTCTTTTTAGTAATAACTTTCTTCCTTGCCCTCTTCACGAAGTGACACAAACACAGGAAATTGCAGGCTTACTTGACCTGTTTTTTTATCGCTGCTTTCTTCCTTATACTTCACTTCAATCACTCTGCCGGGCATTTGCTCACGAAGCCTCCAAAATTCATTCCTTTGCTCATCACTGTAACCCGAACCGACATTTACGGAATTGCCCTTATATTCAACAACAAAAGCACCAAGTCTTCCAATATTTCTGCCCGAGCCTTCCTCATAAGCTGTCACTTTTAAATCAACCGTATAAAACCTCTTAACTTTTAATATACCGTTATGTCTTTTGCAGGCATATTTGCTGTCACGGTTTAACATCAGCCCTTCTTTATCCTCGCTCACCATTTTGTCAAGGTAATAATCGATTTTACTTGCATCCGTTCCTGTATACAGAACTTCAACAATTGTCAGGGATGTCAGTCCAAGCTTGTTTATTTTTGCTTTAAGCTCCCCAAGTGCGTTCAGACGGTCTTTATATGTCAATTCACTCTCGCCGTTCGTAAATTCATTTTTTGGCAGAAAATCAAATATAACAAGCTGCATTTGGCTTTTATCCGCATCATCCTGCCCCAGAAGTCCTGTTCCGATTCTGAAGTTTTCATTATCAGATACACCGTCAATATTTTTTCTTACAAGCTCGCCATCTAGCACCCAATTGTCCGAATCATCGAAAAGCTTTGAAATATCAGTAGTTATATGCTCAAGCCCTGAAAACTCCTTGCCTTGACGGCTGAACATTTTGCCTTCAAAATACGTTCCCCTGACACCGTTTAGCTTTTCCGAAAGTGAGAACCATTCACCTTCTTTTAACGGTGATTTTTCAATATTATACGACTGCTGAACCTCCCACTGCGGTATGAATTCCTTACCAAAAGCTTTATTTATTGATTTCACGTCACATCCGAGCTTCGCACTCTTTGTAATGATTGAAGCGTAAAACTCACGCATATCAGGTTCTGCAAACTCCAAAAACTGCCTGATATTAGCAATAACCTCGTCGCTGCCGGTATTATTTTCCAGAATGTACTCCATTAAACCCTTAAATCCGTCAAATGCTTTTGAAGGCTGCTTATCAGGTATTTTTGATATCTTTTTCTCGGATATTCCCGTTACCAGAAATGGATTCAGTAAATAATCGATATAAAGAGTAAAACTTTCATTTTCTTTATTTTCCGTAAGAATATCTCTTTTTGCAAGACTGGAGCTTGTTGAAGTCAAAAGCTCAAAAAGGTCTTTAATCTGTCTGTCCGAAGCACAATTGTTCAAAATCATCTCTCCCTACATATTTCACATTAATTTTACAATCTTTAATATCGCTATTATCGACACCAATGCTGTTGCTTCTGCTGTCGCCGCATACCTTGTCACTACACACAGAGCAGTAATAGTCTGCTCCTCTAATTATCCGAACTCCCGAAATACTGTCTGCTGATATTTCACGAAGCTCCTTTGTTATACCATCCCCTGTTTTCTTCAAGTAGCTCTCTTTAACAGTCCAGACCTTACAAAAATAATCATCCGGTACTTTTGACTTTTCAAACTCTAGATATTCACTCTCTGTCAGCACACGTTTTGCAAGCTTTTTTTCAATAGGGCTGATTATTTGCACATCAACTCCGATAACACTGTCTGAAATAGCACATGCTACAACATTATCAGAATGGCTCAGGCTAAAGAAGATATGCGGATAATCCTTCAAAAAAGGCTTTTTGTGTTTGCCAAACTTAAACATAGCCGCTTCATTAATGCCATATTTTTGCAGTAGACCAAGACGTAATAAGAGATAAACGGCAATAGAGGCATTCTTTGCTTTTGATGATTTTAGCCTTTTAATCTTTTCAAAACGTTGCTCTGAAAGTAAGCTCTGTTTACTTTTGAAAAAAAGACTGTCTATTTTGTTAAGATTTTCAAATATATATAACACAATGTACCTGTTTTGATAAAAATTCTAAGTATATTTTATCATATTTTTTATTTTTTTCAATTTTGTATATTTTTTCACTCTTTTACAAAAATCGCCAAATCATAGCTTCATAACAGTTGAAATCTTATTACAACTATGCTAATCTGAATGAGCCTTGTCATATAATAGACAAGGCTCATTTACAGGAGCATTTTTTATGAAACTTACCGGTGCTGATATCTTAATTAAAGAGCTCATACGCCTTGGTGTTGATACCGTTTTCGGATATCCCGGCGGATATGTTATTAACATCTATGATGAGTTGTATAAAAATGCGGATAAATTAACTCATATATTGCCCGCACATGAGCAGGGAGCCGCACATGCCGCCGATGCATATGCCAGAGTATCTGGCAAGGTTGGTGTTGTTATTGCCACAGGCGGACCCGGAGCAACTAATCTTGTGACCGGAATAGCGAACGCTTATCTCGACTCCGTTCCCGTTGTATTTATAACGGGAAATGTTGCCGTACCTATGCTGGGACAGGATTCCTTCCAGGATATTGACATCGTTGGTGTAACACTGCCTATTGTTAAACACAGTTATGTTGTAAGAGATATAAAGCATCTCCAGCATATAATTAACGAAGCATTTAATATTGCGAGGGCTGGTCGCAAGGGTCCCGTCCATATTGACATCCCAAAAAGTGTCCAGTTGGATACATTTGAGTACATTCCTGATTTTAAAATAAACACAAGAAATTCCGCTACCTTTACCGATTTCCATAAAATCGATGCCGCGATAGACCTCATCAAAGAAAGTAAGCGACCTTACATATATTGCGGCGGCGGTGTTTCAGCAACTGCTACAGGCGATAAGGTCATGCTTTTATCAGAGCGAATCGGAGCACCCATAGGCATGAGTCTGATGGGTATAGGCTCTGTTCCCTGCTCCTTTGGGCTTAATCTTGGCATGAGCGGAATGCATGGCAGATATGCTTCTATTACAGCAAAATCCGAAGCCGACCTAATTATCGCCCTAGGCGTCCGCTTTTCTGACAGAGCTACGGGTAGTGTCAGCGAATATGCAGGCAACACTGCTGTAATCCATGTTGACATAGATGCGGCGGAGCTTGGCAAGAACATCAGACCTAATGTCAGCATATGCGGCGATTTAAAAGATATTCTGCCTGTTTTAGCGGAAAAAGCCGGAGCAAAGAGTAACAAACAATGGCTCGAACGTATCAAAGAAATAAAAAATAAAGATAATAGTCAAACAACAGACGGTTTTTCACCTAAAAGTATTATAGAATGTGTCAATAATCATTATTCTGATGATATCGTTGTAACAACTGATGTCGGACAGCATCAAATGTGGGTGGCACAATACTATAAATTTGAAAGACCGCGTAAGCTGATATCATCGGGCGGTTTGGGAGCGATGGGCTACGGACTTGGTGCAGCCATTGGAGCTTCAGTTGCTAGAGGACGCAAAAGAACAGTGCTGTTCACCGGCGACGGCAGCTTTGGAATGAATCTGCCCGAGCTTGCAACAGCCGTAACGCAAAAGCTTCCTATTACAATAATCTTATTAAACAACGGCTCTCTTGGAATGGTTCGTCAAATGCAGACGCTGTTTTACGAAAAGCGTTATTCAAATACAACACTTGAAAGAAAAACAGATTTTCCGGCACTTGCAAAAGCCTTTGGAGCAGCAGGAAACACAGCATGCACCCTGGATGAGCTTTCCGATGCACTTAAAAATGCTCCCGATGATACTCCCTGCCTAATAGAGTGCAAAATCGATGTTAATGAGAAGGTACTTCCGATGATACCCGCCGGCGGAACCATTAAAGATGTAATTCTTGATTAGAAAGGCTTATTTATAATGAGTGAAAAATTTATAGTCGGAATAATTGTATCAAACCATTTTGGTGTTCTTAATCGTGTTGCAGGACTATATGCAAAAAGAGGTTATAACATAGACAGTCTTGCTGTCGGTGAGACTGAGAATCCCGAGTATTCGAGAATGACAATTGTTTCCACCGGTGATGAATACATGAAATCTCAAGTTCTCAAGCAACTTGAAAAGCTCAGTGACGTAAAAATGGTTGCATTATTAAGCAATGATGACTCTGTTTCTATAGAGCATATGCTTATTAAGCTTAAGCTTGGAAAGTCAGGTAATAAGACGGGAAACGGCAGCAGCAAAGCGGCAATCAGTGACCTTATTAACGATTACGGTGGCAATGTTATGGATTTTGGCGATGACTTTATCACTGCGGAGATATCGGGAGGCTCGGAAAAAATCGAAAGATTTATTGATGCCGCAAAAGAAATCGGCATTCTTGAGGTCTGCCGCTCCGGACTTATATCTATTGTCCAAGGTTCAAACAGTATATTATCGTTTTGAGAACAAGTAATGTCGAATAACTTACAGTTTCTTGCGAAAGGAAATCATAATGTTTAAAATATTTTGTAGAATTTATCAGTTTATTTTTAGGACAGCAGCATATTGTCTACCGTGGCGTAAGCCCGAGTTGCTTGAGGGAGAAGGTTCTGTTGCAAGACTTCCCGAGCTTATCAAAAAGAAAGGCATTAGCAGTGTATTACTTGTTACCGACGGCATGATTATGTCATTGGGGCTAACTGATGGTTTACAGGAGGCTTTGCAAAAGGCTGACATTAAAACCGCAATTTATGACAAAACCGTTCCTAATCCGACTCTTGATAATATTGAAGAAGCTTATACGCTTTATAAAGAAAACAACTGTAAAGGAATAATCGCATTCGGCGGCGGCTCGCCGATGGACTGTGCAAAGGGTGTCGGAGTCAGAGCCGCAAGACCCCGTACAAACATCAAACGTATGCGAGGACTTTTAAAGGTTCTTGTACCTCTGCCTCCCCTTTATGCCGTTCCGACCACGGCAGGCACAGGCAGTGAAACAACCGTTGCAGCAGTCGTTGTAGACAGTAACACTAAAGAAAAATACGCAATAATGGATCCGACACTCATACCGAGAGTCGCCGTTCTCGACCCGCTGCTGACACTAAAGCTGCCGCCATTTGTTACCGCAACAACAGGAATGGATGCTCTCACACACGCTATTGAAGCATATATCGGCGGAAGCAATACAAAGCAAACACGCGAAATGGCAAAAATGGCGACCATTTTAGTTTTTGATAACCTTTATACAGCATTTGAAGACGGCACAAACGTAAACGCGAGAGCAAACATGCTCAAGGCTGCATTTTTCGGAGGTGTCGCTTTTACACGTGCATATGTCGGCAATGTACATGCCGTCGCACACGCACTCGGCGGAAAGTACAATGTCGCACACGGTCTTGCAAACGCCGTTATCCTCCCCCATGTACTTGACGACTATGGCACAAGTGTCTACAAGCCTCTTGCAGAGCTTGCAGATTTAATCAGACTTCCCGGCGAAACGGACGAACAAAAAGCAAAAGCATTTATAGCGGCAATTAGAGAGCTTAATGCAAAAATGGGAATACCGACAACAATTGACAAAATCATCGAAGACGATATCCCCTATCTGTCGAATCATTCTTACAAAGAAGCAAATCCGACATATCCAGTACCACGTATCTTCTCACGTGCTGATTTTACTAGTGTTTATCTGCGTTTAATGGGAAAATCCGGCATAGACGGTTATGCGGGAAAAATGGCACGAATCAATTTATCAACAGGTGAAATATCGGAGTTTATGCCGTCAAAGGATGATTTAGCTGCTTTTTTAGGCGGAAAAGGACTTGCAGCTAAGATATTTTATGATTCGGTATTTGCATTTGAGGGAGTTTCGGCAGATAACAAGATAGAAGCTTTTTCCGAAGATAACCTTATAATAATAACAACCTCACCGTTTAATAAAGCGGGCGTTCCAAGCTCGTCACGCTTTAATATATCAACCGTATCACCACTGACAAATCTGCTTGTCTCATCAAACTGCGGCGGAGACTTCGGCTTACAGCTCAAAGGTGCAGGCTATGACGCACTTGTTATATCCGGCAAGGCTTCAGATAAAACCTACATAAGTATTACTGATGAAGGCATAAAGCTCTGTGACGCAACTTATATGTGGGGAAAAACAACCACTGATACACAGGAAATGTTAGGTAAAGGTGGTAAGCTGTCAATCGGTATTGCCGGTGAAAATCTTGTTAATTACGCCTGTGTCGTAAATCAGGAAAGAGTTGCCGGACGCGGTGGAGTCGGAGCGGTATTCGGATATAAAAACCTCAAAGGAATTGTAGCAAACGCAACTGCGAAGCCTATAACAATAGCAAGCAGCGAAAAGCTGAAAAAACTAAATAAAAAATGGGTAGCAGTATTAAAGAAGCACCCCTTGACAGGAAAACAACTCCCGGAGCTGGGTACAGCCGCACTCGTCAGACAAATGCAGGATAAACAGCTTCTTGCAACAAAAAACTTCAGCGGAGGCTGCTTTGAAAACTACGACAATGTAAGCGGCGAAACACTGCGTGATAAATACCTTGTAAAAAACAAAGGGTGCATAACCTGCCCGATTCAATGCGGGCGTGTGGTAATGTATGACGGTAAAGAAATAAAAGGACCCGAGCTTGAAACCATAGGTCTCTTAGGACCTAATCTGCTGCACGATAACCTTGAGAGAATAATCGCCGTAAACTATCTTTGTGATGAGTACGGCTTGGACACAATGTCCTTCGGCGGCTCTGTAGGCTTTGCAATGGAGCTTAGTGAGAAAGGCTTATGGGATAACGGGCTGAAATTCGGCGAATGTGAAGGTCTTGAGGATTTGGTTGCAAAAGTTGCAAAGCGTGACGGAATCGGTGACGATATTGCAAATGGTGTCAAAGCAATGTCGGAAAAATACGGCGGCAAAGAATTTGCAGTACACAGCAAAGGTCTGGAGCTTGCCGCCTATGACCCGCACGCCGCACAAGGCATGGGACTAGGCTACGCAACAGCCAATCGCGGCGGCTGTCACCTAAACGGCGGCTACATGGTAGTGCTCGAAGGCTTGGGTATGAAGGTCAGCGGTAACACAACCCGTGGCAAAGCCGCACTGACAATCTTCTTCCAAGACCTGATGGAAGCCGCCTCCGCTCTCGGAAGCTGTCTGTTTACAACCTATGCGGTTTTCCCCGCACCTGCAATAAGTAAACCAAAAAATATTATTGTAAAAACAGTAAACAAGCTAATGCCGAGCTTTGGCGGTCTTGTCGCATTCCTCCACAAGCACCCCGCCCTTCTCGACTTCAATATCCCCGCCGTAGTTCCCTACCCCTACGCCTACAAATTAATAACAGGCAGAAAAATGGACATAGGAAAATTCGTCCGTACAGGCGAAAGAATCTACAATCTCGAAAGACTGATAAACTTACGCCTGGGTCTTAAAGGCGACTCCCTTCCCGACAGATTAACAAAAGACCCCCAAAAAGAAAACAAAAGCACCGTCCGACTCGAACCAATGCTAAAAAAATACTACAAGATCAGACGCTGGACAAATTCCGGTATACCTACCAGTAAGCTTTTAAAGAAATTGAAAATATAAAAAGCGGCTTGGAGGCAGTATATATAGTTCTTCTTCGCTCACTGTACGTCCATGTACAGATTCACGTGCTCCACCGTCCATGGCTACGCTTGTCAGAACTATATATACTGCCTCCAATCCACTTTTTATATTATTCGGGTAAAAATGCTTCGGGGTTGTAGCGGCTGTGGTTGCTCCAGAGTATCCATTCTTCGAGACCTGCGTCGTAGACAGCTTGAATTTGTGCTCTTACTTCATCGGGACCGTAAGGGATGAACATACCCTCACCAAGATACCCTGCTGTGAAGCTTTGAAGATATGGGCGAATAATTGCTTTATCAGGATTATCATCGTCTCTCAGACGAATAAAGTGCTGGAGAGTATTGTAGACAACTCCGTGCGGCTCTGTATCGGGAGTCTCGAATAAAATACTGTTAATAAACTGACCGACACCGTTTTGGTTGATATTTGAAAAATGTGACGGGTAAATCATCGGGCTGATGTAATGGAGAGAATGATACAGAAGCTTTGGGTCTTGTCCGATAATCTGTGCATCATTATTACTTAGAGCAATTATTCCGAAAACATCCGCAGATGTTCTCACACCCACTTTTAGCATTGTATCTCGAATAAATGCCATAAATTCAGCTATAACCTCAGCTTTTGTCTGGCTCTCTGCTCCGGGACCGAAGTCTATTTCGCTCAGCCTGCCGTCTGCCGGAAATCTGACGTAGTCCAGTTGAATCTCTTTAAAACCGAGCCTTGCAGCTTCAAGACACAGCTCTGCAATGTAATCCCAGTTTTCTCTCTCGTAGGGATTAAGCCAGCCGACACCACCTCTGTCTGTCCATCGGTTTCCTTCACCGTCACGCAAAGCAAGATGAGGGTTTCTTTGACCCCATCTGGGGTCCTTAAAACAAACCACTCTGGCGATTGAATATATCCCTCTTTCTTCCAAATCGGCAAGTAAATCCTTTATATCTGTAAGAACAAGACTTTCTCTTTGCGGAAACCTGTCGTCATTAATCGGAATCGTTACATAGCCGTATTCTTCTTTAATGTCAATTACCAAAGTATTAAGCTCGGTTGTCTCACAAAGCTCAATATACCTGTCGAGAAGCCCTGCATCCTCAGCAATCCACCAAGCTCCAAGCCATACTCCTTTTACCTTAACAGGAGGAGGAAGCGGGATAGGCTCGGGAGTCGGCTCGGGAGTAGATATAATTGTCAAAACCGGCAAGGGCGAATCCACCACTTGATTGTCGGGCTGCTCACCTGCTGACCGTCCGTCGCCAAACCCATACATGATGAATATTGCCGCAACCAGCAAATAGCAAAAAACCAGAGAAATGGAAAATATCGGCACACGTCTTCGTTTACCGCTGAGTGCTGATTTAATTTTCTTGGAATTTTCCGGCATATACAGACCCTCTCAATTTGAAAGTGGGGCGACATTATACCACTTTATTCTTTTTTCGTCAATTTTTGCAACGATTTGGTGCTAAAATGTAAATAATTCTGTGAAATTTTACAAATTACTTAACAGAGTTCATTGATTATTGAATTATTTTATGATAAATTAATCACAGAAATACAAAAAATGCAGGAGGACAGATTGTGGACAATGCAATTCGTAGCAGTAGCGGAGCCAGAATAACTGATGAAACAAGTGTGCTGGAGCTGATGGAATTTACTATGGCAGGTGATTCTTTTGGTATAAATGTTGCAAAAGTCACCGAAATAATGCGCTATTCACCAATCACTCCTATGACTCTCTCCCACCCGTGTATCGACGGAGTTTTCAAGCCCCGCGGAAAACTTATCACAGTAATCAATCTCCCAAGATATATGCAGCTTCAGGAGAGTGAAGACCAATCTAAAGACATGTTTATGCTGACAAACTTTGACAACGTCAATGCAGCTTTCCTCGTTCACACAGTCGAGGATATGCATAAAATCAGCTGGAGCAATGTCGAAAAACCGTCATCCATCGTATACGGAAGTAATGACAGTGTTATTACGGGAACAACCAAAATAGGCGATAAAATTATTACAATTATCGACTTTGAAAAAGTGCTCTACGATATAAACCCTGAAACAGGCCTGCAAATATCCGAGGTTCAAAGAATGGGTGAACGTGCACAAGTAACAAAACCGATAGTTGTTGTTGAGGACTCTGTTTTCCTTCAAAGAATGCTGATTGAAGCACTTGAGGTTGCCGGATATACAAACATCACATCCTTTGATAACGGACAGGATGCGTGGGAATATCTTATAAAATGCCGCAGTGAAGCTCATGCAAACATAAACCCGATTGAAAAATATGTATCAATAATAATAACCGATATTGAAATGCCAAGAATGGACGGTCACCACTTAACAAAGCTGGTTAAAGCCGATGACATTCTGACAAAAGTACCGGTTGTTGTATTTTCAAGTCTTATTGATGATGCTCAAAAACAGCTCGGCGACAGGCTGGGAGTCAGTGCGCACCTTTCAAAGCCTCAAATCGGCAAGCTTGTTTCAACTCTGGACGAGTGGATTCTATAAACAGTTTCCGCAATCCCCTTTGCATCCAGCTTAAACATTTCCATCAGTTCTTC
>Ga0123356_10000844_pt1 | contig 34074 bp, 37 predicted proteins | sample TergutEmb28metaG_2_FD_92546 | JGI IMG/M metagenome (GOLD analysis project Ga0123356, IMG submission 92546) | Embiratermes neotenicus P3 segment gut microbial communities from Petit-Saut dam, French Guiana - Emb289 P3 | ecosystem: Host-associated > Arthropoda: Insects > Digestive system > Gut ...
ACCCTTATAAAACATTGTGTCCACGTTGAATTTCCAGGTTCCGAGTCCGATCATGGTGATTATCCTTTCTGTATGTCAAAATTTTCGCGTAATTGTGCATTGTACATTAACTAAGCACCGCGCCCTCCGAAACCGGCCCCACCAGTTTCGCGTAGCGCGCCAGCCAGCCGCTGGTTACCTTCGCCTCCGGCGCTTCCCATGCCTTGCGGCGGGCCTCCAGCTCCTTGTCGCTCACCAGCAGCTCGATGGAGCGGTTGGAAAGGCTCAGCCGGATACGGTCGCCGTTTTGCACCAGCGCGATGGGCCCGCCCTGGGCCGCTTCCGGGGCCACATGGCCGACAACTCCGCCGCGGGATAGCCCGGAAAAGCGCCCGTCCGTTACAAGGGCGACTTCTTTGTCCAAGCCCCTGCCGCATAGGAGCGCTGTCAGCACCAGCATTTCCTGCATGCCGGGGCCGCCTTTGGGCCCTTCGTAGCGGATGACCATTACGTCGCCGGGCTTGATGCTGCCCATGAGCAGCGCGGTAAACGCCATGCGCTCGCCGTCGAAGACCTTGGCGGGGCCCTCGTGCTCGAACATTTCAGGCTCCACGCCCGCGCATTTGATCACCGCGCCCAGCGGAGCGATGTTGCCGTTCAACACCATCAGGCCACCCTCTTCGGAGTAGGGATTCGCCATCGGGCGAATCACATCAGGGTCCATGACTTCAGCTTTCGCGACGACTTCAGCCAAAGTCTTGTTGTGGATCGTCTCCGCGCTGCCGTCGATGATCCCAGCTTTAATGGCCTGCTTGATGACAGCGGAAACGCCGCCCGCCGCCTCCAGGTCCTGCATCAGGTGGTGGCCGGAGGGCGAAAACTTCACGATATGCGGGGTGACGCGGCTCAGACGGTCAAAGTCGTGGATGTCCACGGCAAAGCCCGCTTCATGGGCGATGGCGGGGATGTGCAGCGCCGTGTTCGTGGAGCAGCCCAGCAGCATATCGAGCTTGATGGCGTTTTCGAAGGAGGCTCTGGTCAGGAAGGACGAGGGCGTCACGTCGTATTTCGCGAGTTCTACTGCCAAAGCGCCGGACTTCTTCGCTATGTGATAACGCTTTGCGCTCACGGCGGGGATGGTGCCCGTGCCGGGCATCGAAAGGCCCAATACTTCCGTCATGCAGGCCATGGAATTGGCCGTGAACATCCCCTGGCAGGAGCCGCAGCCCGGACAGACCTCGTCCTCGTAGGCGGCGTACTCTTCAAGATCAAGCGTGCCCGCCAGGACTTTTCCGGCAGATTCCGCGATGTCCTGCACGTCCACGCGGCGGCCTTTGTAGCTGCCCGCGAGCATGGGCCCGCCGGTGACGACGATCGTAGGAATATCCAGGCGCAGCGCGCCCATGATCATGCCGGGGATGATTTTGTCGCAGGAGCAGATGAGGACGATGGCGTCGCAGGTGTGGGCCGAGGCCATGGTTTCCACGGAGTCCGCGATAAGCTCGCGGCTGGGCAGGGAATACTTCATGCCCGGGGTCCCCATGGCGATGCCGTCGCAGATGCCGATGGTGGAAAACTCCACCGGCGTGCCGCCGCCCATGTAGATGCCGTCCTTCACCGCCTGGCCGATTTTATCCAGGTTCGAGTGGCCGGGGAAGAAATTGGAGTAGGAATTGCACACGCCGATGAAGGGGCGGCGGATCTCCTCGTCGGTGAGGCCCGCGCCCTTCATCAAGGACCGGGAACTGATTTTCGCCTCGCCTTCCTTGATGGCATCGCTGCGGAATTCGTCCAGGAGTTCACGCTTCATCTACAGCGCCTCCAAACGTACCCTGAAGTTCTCGATGCGTTCTTCGCTCACAAGCTCCGCGAAAAACGGCAGCGCCACGTTGACCGGAAAGGCCCGGCCGACTTCCAGCATGGGGTGCTCCAGCAGCTCCGGGCAAAGCTCGTCGATGAGGGCCTTGGTTTCTGGGGTGTCCAGCAGTTCGCCGATGGTGGTGTCGAATGAGTAATTGGCCATGGTTGTGTCTCCTTTGTTGGTTAAATATTATTGACGGCTTCCAAGCCTTTTTGAAATGCTTCGAGATTTACCCCATCCTCAAATTTCGCGGCAACCGCGTCCTTCACAAGGGCAGCAGGCAGCAGGCCGGAAGCGCCGATCAAAGCGCCCAGCAGCACAAGATTCGCCGCCCGTGCGCTGCCAAGCGCCGTAGCGATGCTGTCCGCTGGGATGAACAGCTTATGCGCCCCAACACTTTGCGGGACGAGATCGGCGTTGAGGATCGCTTTGCCGCCGGGATTGACCAGCGCCGCGTATTTCATCGCGGAAAGTTCGTCCATGGCGACGGCGTAATCATACTTTTTGGGCATGGGCGAAAGGATTTCCGTATCGCTCATCACAACGGTGCAGCGGGCAAAGCCGCCGCGCTGCTCCGGCCCGTGTTCCGGCAGGCATGTCGCGAAGCCCACCTGCGCGGCGCATCCGGCCAGCAGCAAGCCGATGGCGTTTACGCCCTGTCCGCCCATACCGGAGATCATCACAGAAATTTTCATGCGCCCACCTCCTTAAATATTCTTGGCTTGAAGTACGGCGCGGTGTAGGTTTCCATAAAATCGAGGCTCTGGAGAGGGCTAAGCTTCCAGTTGGCGGGGCAGTTGGTCAGTAGCTCGATGAAGGCGAAGCCCTTGCCGGCCAGCTGCAATTCAAACGCTTTTTTAATGCCTTCTCGCGCGGCCTCGGCGCCCTCCGGCGTATGCAGGGCGTAACGGGCGACGAAAGCCGGGGCCTCCAGCTGCGCGACCATTTCGCTCATTTTCATGGGATACCCCATGCCTTCCACGGTGCGGCCCTGTTTTGCCGTGGTGGCCTTCTGGCCGATGAGCGTGGTGGGGGCCATCTGCCCGCCGGTCATGCCGTAGCTGGAGTTGTTGGCGAAGATCACCGTGAAATGCTCGCCCCGGTTGGCGGCGGAAATGATCTCCGCGAGGCCGATGGCCGCGAGATCGCCGTCGCCCTGGTAGGTAAACACCAGCCGGCCCGGGTTGGTGCGCTTGACGCCCGTGGCGACAGCCGGGGCCCTGCCGTGGGCGGAGGCGACCATATCGCCCTTCCAATACATCAGGTTCAGCGTGGAGCAGCCCACCGCCAGCACGTGTACCGCGTTTTCGGTCTGTCCGAGCTCCTCGAGGACCTCGGCTATGAGCTTCACCGCCAAGCCATGGAGGCAGCCGGGGCAGAAGGCGCTGCGCATCGGCAAGAGATTCGCGGGGCGTTTGTAGCCTTGATTTTCCATCACATGTCACCCCCGCAGTCTTTGATGAACTGAAGCATGGCGGTTTGCACGCCCTCGTCCTCCAGAAGAATGCCGCCGGAGCGGCCGTATTCGAACACCGGGGCCCTGCCGCGGACCTCCAGCTCGATGTCGTCGCGCATCTGCGCGGGGATGGTCATTTCGATGTCGATGATGCCCTTCACCCGGTCATAATCCAGCGCTTGCAGGCTCTTTTTTGGGAATGGAAACAGCGTGATGGGACGGATCATGCCAACTTTAATTCCCTGATCACGCAAAGCGATCACGGCTTCTTTTGTCAATCGCGCTGCAATACCGTAGGCTATGGCTATGTACTCCGCATCCTCCAACATAAATTCTTCGACTTGGACGTCATTTTCTTCCCAGTTTTTGACCAGCTTGCCACGCTGCTTGTTCTCGTTTTCCAGAATCAGCTCCGGGAAAATCGGCGTAATTACCCGGTGGGCGCGTTTCGTATCGTCTTTTTCCAGGCTCCATTTTTTTGTGCCCGCATGGGATATCTCTTTCATCGGCGGGAGCTCGGCCTGTTCCAGCAGCGCGCCAAGACAGCCGTCCATGAGCAGCACGACGGGATTCCGGTCGCGCTCGGCGTAGTCGAACGCAGCGTAGGCGAGGTCCGCGGCCTCCTGCACGCTTGCGGGAGCGAACACCATCAGGCGGAACCCGCCGTGGCCCAGCGCTTTTGTGGCATGTAGGTAATCCGACTGTGCGGGCTGGATGGAGCCCAGGCCCGGCCCACCCCGGGTGACATAAACCAGCAGCGCCGGCAGCTTCGCGCCGGAAAGATAGGAAACCCCCTCGGCCTTGAGGCTCATGCCGGGGCCGGAGGAGCTCGTCATGGCCCGCGTGCCCATGGCCGCGGCGCCGTATACCATGTTGACGGAGGCGACTTCGCTTTCACCCTGCACGAACACGCCGCCCACCTCAGGCAGCCGGGAGGATAAGTAGTCCGGGATTTCGGTTTGTGGTGTAATGGGATACCCCGCGAAAAACCGGCATCCGGCCCGCACCGCGGCTTCCGCGACGGCCTCGTTGCCCTTGATGAGCGTTTTCACGCGGCACGCACCTCCTCCTGGATCGTGATGGCCCCTTCCGGGCATATTTTCGCGCACACAGTGCAACTGTTCGAGGCTATACAGCGCGCCTGGTCGAACTCAGGCAAATAATTGCCCTTCTTGTTGCGCCGCATGCCCATCGCAAGGGCATTTTCTGGACAGAAGCGCACGCAGAAGCCGCAGCCCTTGCAGAACTGCGCGTTGATTTGGACATTCATCCTGAAAAGAATCCCTCCCCGTACATTTTTCTATACTTTATTTTACTGCAAATGATGAGAGATGTCAAGAGATGATTGCCGCCTTTTCTTCCCGCCCGGAAATCCACATGTCCTCCCATTTCTGGCCGGAAAGGCACTCCAGCACCTTGATCTCCTCGTCGTTGACTTCGGCATAGCCATTTTCGTGCCGCTCCGTAATCACGCGGCGCATGAGCGCGTGGTCTTCCTTGGTCATCTTGTATTGCTTTAACTGGCGCATGCACAAAAAGAGGAATACGGCGGGCAGCACCCCCGTAACAAGCTTCAAGCCGAAAACTTTGTCCAGCCGCGGGTGAATCGAACTTGCCCGGGCTCTGAACATGGGCGCCCTTGCCGTTTCGTCCGTGACGCCGAACCATTCGAGCACCACGCCAACAAGCGAAGTCAAGATGCCGGTGGACATCTGGTTGAGGAAGGAGCGGAAGGACAGGATGGTCGCCTCCCTGCGGCGGCCGGTGATCATCTCGTCCACCTCTGTGACGTCCGGCAATATATTGCTCTGCGTGAACCCGAGGCCGGATTTGCCAAGGCTATCGAAGGCGACCCGCAGATAAAGCAATAACGTGCCGATGGCCGGCACGGCATAGCGGGATTTGATCACAATGGCCAAAAAATAGGAGACATAAAGCAGCGGCGACGTGAGCCAGGCGCTTTTTTGCTTGCCGTATTTTTTGGTCAGTACATAGTTGACAGGAAATGCGAAGGGCTCGAAGCCCTCGGCCAGCTGCAACTGTGAGCGCAGTTCCCAGCGTTCTGCGACCTCCCGCAAATAGTACATGCTGGTGTTGTTGTTGGTCAGTATTTCGGAAAGGAGCCTATACAGGTAGGAAAAGAAATATAGCCGGAAGGCCTTGTTCTTGAATACGTCCCGCAGCTCCCTGAAAAAGGCAAGCATGTCAAGGGGCGGGAATACTTCGTGTTTGGAGCTCGGTTCCTTTGTTGTCAGAGCCATGAAGATGATCGTGACGGCAAGAACGATATTGACGGCAATAACGAGCGTCAGAATCTTCGAGTAAAGCGGCCAGGTGTATTCCTGCGTGGCCCGGATCCCCACAATGCCCGCGGCCAGCACCTGGGCCGGCCCTTGCCCCAGGCCGTTGAAGATAAACAGCATCGCCTGGAACTGGGTGCGCTGGAAATATTCGGGCGCGATGGCAGGCAGCATGGAGTCGTGGGAGATGCTGTGGATGCTCTCGCAGGCGGACAGTAACATACCGGAAAGAAGATAATAAGTGAGTATGTGGTTCAAGTTGGTGCTGTCGCGCACAACCGCGAAGGGGTCCCACCGCAGGATGTAGGCCAGCGCGAAGGGGATTGCGACAAGGATGATGTAGATGCGATGCTTGCCCAGCCGCGAGCGGGTGCGGTCCACAAAGACCGCGATGAACGGGTCAATCGCCGCGTCCCAAATGCTCCGTATGAATGTCAGTAGCGTGATATGCCCGGCGGAAAGCCTGACCAGATAAGTCAGGTAGCCAATGTAGTGGGAATTCGCGATTTTAACCGATCCCTCGGTGCCGATGCGCGACGAGGCGTAAGTGATCATCGGCTTGATGGTTTCCCCTGTATTGCCCTCGATTCCCACCGCGCGCTTGACGGTTTCTCCTAGTTTGTGTAATTTTCCTTCTGCCACAAAATCCTCCTTACTTATTATGCTTTTATCCTGATGTCATATTAGCACGATATTTGAGCGCTGTCAACCCTTGCATTTTTCCCTGGCATGTGGTATCATCAATGCAAACGAACAATTTTCCAAAAACCCGGAAAGGAATCCCCCATGCCACCCATTTCCATTATGATAAAGCCCGCGTCCAGCCTGTGCAATATGCGCTGCGACTATTGCTTTTATCACGATGTTGCGGATCATCGCGCGGGAGCGTCATATGGCATGATGGGCATCCAAACCGCGCGGCAAATCATAGACAAAGCGTTTGCCTATGCCAACGGCCAGCAGGTTGCCTTCGCGTTCCAGGGGGGCGAACCCCTGCTTGCAGGGCTCCCGTTCTTTCAGGAGTTCACATCCTACGCAAAAAAAGCGAACGCCAACAGCCCCGTATGTTACGGCATACAGACCAACGGATTACTAATCGACCAATACTGGGCGGCATTTTTCAAACAGGAGGATTTGCTGGTGGGCCTGAGCCTGGACGGCGACGCCTCCGCGAACCGTCACCGCAAAACTCCGGATGGCAAAAGCACATATGAGAATGCCATCGAAGCGGCGCGGCTGCTGGGTCAATATGACGTACCCTTCAATATTTTAACGGTGCTCACTGGCGAATGCGCAGGCAACATCGAAAGCGTCTACCGGCATTTTAAGCGAATGGGCTTCCGGTTCCTGCAATTCATCCCCTGCCTGCGGCCTTTCGGCGGCAAAAGCAAAAGCCCGCTCTATATGACACAGGAGCAGTACAGAAAATTTTTGATCACCCTTTTTCAGCTTTATGTAAAAGATTACGTGCGGGGCGATTACGTCAGCATTCGGCAGTTCGACAATATGGTCAGGCTCTACCTCGGCCAGCCCACGGAGCAATGCGGCATGCTGGGGCACTGCACGTTCCAGTATGTCGTCGAAGCCAATGGGGATGTGTACCCCTGCGATTTTTACTGCCTGGATGAGTGGCGCCTGGGCAATATTGCCGGTACGGATTTTCAGCGAATGCACGAGCATCCAAAGGCGCGCAAGTTCATCAAGGAAAGCATGGCGGTGCCGGCGCGGTGCCGGCAATGCGAGTGCTACTCCATGTGCCGCGCCGGCGGCTGCAAGCGCCTGCGGGAAAGCGGGGACTACTGCGCCGCTTACAAGGCATTCTATCGCGGGTGTCTGCCGTTATTCCGGGTGTTCGCGGGGGAGCCCCAACAACATTCTTCTTGACAATATTTTTCAACCTGTGATATAATAGCCTTGGGAAATGATCTTGAAGAACGGAGGAGTAATATGACTAATCTGGAAACCAATGAAGCAAGCGCATCCCAGTTGCAAGCAACACAGGAAAATCCCCCCGCGCTGCAAACATACGGCAAAACGGAAATGCGGCTTTATCTGACCGGCCTTGCGGGTCAGAACATTGTCTACAACGTATTCAATTCCCTGTTTGTCCATTTCGTGCAGTTTGTGTTGATGGTGCCTGCCTTGACTGTCAGCATTATCATGGCCGTAGGCCGCATTTGGGATGCTCTCAATGACCCGGTCATGGGCACGATCGTGGACCGCACCCGCAGCAAGTGGGGCAAGTGCCGTCCTTATCTGCTGTTTATCCCACTGCCCATTTTTATTGAGGTCGCCCTGTGCTTTGTGAGCTTTGGCAGCTATGACGCGGCCAATCCCGGGAGCGGGCGAAATATCCTGATCGTGACCTGGATCACGGTATTTGTCATGCTGTATAGCGTGTTCTATACCATCGGCGATATCCCCCTGTGGGGCGCGCCCTCCCTGATGACGGAAATCGAAAAGGACCGCAACCGCCTGTATTCCATGGGGCGGCTGATTGCCAGCATCGCCGGGGGTATTGTGATGCTGGGCGCCCTGCCCATCGCCCAAGCGGTGTGCGATTATCTGCGGGACAACGTTTACGGCGGGGATTTGGTGCGGGGTGAGCGCATGGGCTTCTTCGCGGTAGCCGTCGGTTTTCTTATCATCGGCTGCTCACTGTTCCAGCTGACGGGCATCAAGATGAAGGAACGCATCAAGCCCTCCGAGGAACACAACTCCATTATGGGCAATGTCAAGATGATGTGGAACAACAAGCCCTTCCGCCAGGTGCTGCTTTCCGGCATCCTGAGCAGCCCGAAGAATACGATCATGATCGTGGCCTTCCCTCTCGTGAACTATTACTTCGCCGGGAAGAATCCCGCCAAAGCGCTGATGTATATCATCCTTCTGGGGGGCGGCCTGATGATCGGCATGATGGTCGGCCAGGCCCTGACGCCGCGCTTGACGGAGCGCTTCGAGAAAAAGACCCTATATAATTTCAGCAACTATGGCGGCGTGCCCATTTTGCTGATTGCCTACGCGATATACTGGACCGCGCCGAACCATGACGTGACCGGCATGGGCTATGTCGCTGTTTTGTGTATACTGTTCGCGTTTGTGGGCGTCACAACAGGCCTCAATATGGTGATGCAGACGCTGATGATCGGCGACGCGGTGGACCTGGAGGAATACAGCACCGGCATCCGTCCGGACGGCGTGTTTTTCTCCGGCCAAACCTTCCTGGCAAAGCTGACCGCCGGCATCGCAACCATCATGAGCGGCGTGGGTTATTCTATCGTGGGCTTTTCCGACGCGAAGGTCGGGGAGCTCAACCGGCTCATCGCGGAAGGAGTGACAGGTAATGCGCTGCGAGGCGCTATGCCGGAATACGACAGCTTTATGACAGTGCTGTTCTTCCTGATGACCATCCTTCCCGCCATCGGTAGCCTGCTGGCTGTTATCCCCACCTGGAAATACGCCATGAGCAATAGGGAGCACAAAAACCTGCTGGCGGTGCTCAATGAAAAACGGCACGCGGCGCAGGCGGAGGATTTGGCGTAGTCGCTACGATATAAACAAAACGCGCCCCCTTCACTCATGGAGGGGGCGCGTTTTATGTGGGCGAATTATCCCTTCATCTTTTCCGGCTCCATGAACCGCTCCTTTGACCAGCGTAGGCCCCAGTTGTTGGCCCAGCTTTCGCAGTAAAGCTTGTGGTACGATACATTGTTCTCCTTGCGGTATTTGATGAACGCCGGGAAGTTGCACCAGACCATGGAGGGGATGCCGATCACCAGGAAATACAGCGGCCCCAGCAGCAAAGATTGAATCGTATGGCCGTATTCGTGGATGCGCGTGTCGTGCACCCAGGGCTCCGGCCGATCGGGGTTCATGAAAATGAAGAGCCCCAGGCTCACCCCGCCGAAGTTTTTCGCGCTCACATAGGTGACATAGCTGTGGTGAAAGCGCTCGTTCTTGTACTTTTTGCGCAGCAGCAGGTAAGCCACGCCACCCGCAAGGTTCTGCGGCAGCCCCCAGGTGCATTGGACAAGCCAGAACAGGGCCGATTTGATGCGGTTCATATGGTTCTTCCTTTCGATAGTTTGCATGATGGTATTATCATAGCATAACGAAAGGGAGATGTCCAGAAGTTTTTGAGCTAGCTTTTTTTCTTCGCCGTCGCCTTCTTTTTCACCGGCTTCTTTTCCGCCTGCTCAATGCTCTGCTTGAATGCGTCCATGAGGTCGGAAATATTGACCAGCGCGGATTTTTTGGGCAGCGAAATCTCTTCGCCCGCGATTTTTTCCTCCAGCAACTGCCGCAGCTTCGCCTGATATTCATCTTTGTAATCAACCAAATCAAAAGGCGCGTCCATGGACTGCACGAGCTTGCGGGCCATGGCCAGTTCCTGCGCGGCCACCTGAGGCGGCGCTTTGGCCTTGGGCGGGGGCTTGATTTCATCCGCGAAGAATAGCGTCTGCACAACGAGGCCGTCCTCTTGTGGCAGAATTGCCATCAGGGCCTCTTTCGTGCCGAGCACAGTCTTTCCAATTCCGATTTTGCCTTCATCTTCCAGGGCCTGGCGAAGAAGTTCGAACGCTTTTTCACCACCGGCTTCCGGCAATGCGTAATAGGCCTTGTCGTAGCAGATGCTGGAAATTTCGACGGCTTCCACAAAATGCAGGATTTGGATGGATTTGTCTTTTTCGGTCTTGATGGCCTCAAGTTCCTCGTCGGCCACAACCACGTGGCGGTTCTTCTCGAACTCGTAGCCTTTGACGATCTCGCCTTGCTTGACTTCCTTTCCGCAGCCCTCGCATACTTTTTTGTAGCGGATGCGGCGCTGGTCCTCGCCATGCAACTGGTGAAAGCCGACGTCGCTTTGCTGCGTCGCGGTGTGCAGCGCCACGGGGATGGCCACCAGGCCGAAGGACAGAACAGTTTTGGTCGCGGGCATAGTTGCACCCCTCCTAGGGGATAGTATATCCAGATGAGGAGGGGTTCTGTGGCGAATTTAACGGAATACCAGCAGAAGCGAAATTTTGGAAAAACGGCGGAGCCAACGGGCGGCAAATCAAGCGGCGGCAAGCGGCCGCGCTTTGTAATTCAGCACCACATGGCGAGCCGCGAGCACTACGATCTGCGCCTGGAATGGGACGGCGCGATGAAGAGCTGGGCCGTGCCCAAGGGGCCTTCGCTGAACCCCGTGGACAAGCGCCTTGCCATGATGGTGGAGGACCATCCCCTGGAATACAGGCATTTTGAGGGAACGATCCCCCAAGGGGAGTATGGAGGCGGCACGGTGATGCTTTGGGACGAGGGTAGCTATGAGCCGCTGGAATTTGGCGTGAATTCCATCAAATTTATTTTGCGCGGCAGCAGGCTAAAAGGCAAGTGGGCGTTGATCCGCATGAAAGACGACAAGAAAGAGAACAGCTGGTTGCTCATGAAAGAAAAAGACAGCGAGAGCAAAGATGCGGCAGGGATTAGCCAGTACAAAACCAGCGTGCGCACGGGCCGCACGATGAAAGAAATAGAAGAAGGCAAAAAGAAGCCCGCGCAAAACCCATTCCAGCGGGCGGACGTCCAGCTCGCGAAGCTCCAGAGCGCCGTGCCGGAAAACGGCGGCTGGGTCTATGAGCTCAAGTATGACGGCTACCGGATCATCTCGTATATCGAGGCGGGCAGGGCGCGGCTGCTTACCCGCAACGGCAACGACTACGCAAAGCAGTTCGCGCCGGCGAAAGAAGCCTTGTTCGCGCTGGCGGACGGCCGCGCTATGGTGTTCGACGGCGAGATGGTGGTGATGAACGATGGCCGCCCGGATTTCCAGGCCATGCAGAACTATATCAAAAATCCTGAAAATAAACAATTGCAGTATATCATTTTCGATATTCTGGCCCTGGACGGCGAAGATTTACGCCAGCAGCCGCTGACCAAGCGAAAGCAGGTTTTAGAGGAGTTGCTGGCGGATGCACCACAGATGCTAAAATACAGCGCGCATATCGAAAATAAGGGCGAAGAATTGCTGCAAAAGGCGTGCGATGCTCAATTGGAGGGCATCGTCGGCAAGCACGCGGATTCCCCTTACAGCGGCACGCGGAGCGGCGATTGGATCAAGCTCAAATGTGCCGCGCGGCAGGAATTCGCCGTGGGCGGCTATACAAGAACATCGAAACGAAGCAGCGGCATCAGCTCGCTTTTATTGGGTGTATATCAGGATGGAAATTTGGTTTACTGCGGGCGAGCGAGCGGGTTTTCTGAGAAAGATATGCGGGATCTGGAAGAAAAATTTCGGCCCGTCATACAAAAAGCGTCCCCCTTTCAGGAGACACCGAAGGCCAGAACGGGGGAGGCCGTCACGTGGCTGAAGCCGGAGTTATCCGCCGAAATCGCCTTTGCCGAGTGGACAAAGGAAGGGCATCTTAGACAAGCAAAATTCAAAGGCCTGCGCCTGGACAAAACGGGGAAGGATGTGAAACAAATCATCAAAGAGGAGACAGCTTGCGTGATTGAAGGCGTGACAATTTCGAACCCGGATAAAATTATTTCGCAGGAGTCGAGGCTCACAAAAGAAGGCCTGGCGCGGTACTATCAAGCCGTTGCGGAGCGCATGCTGCCGCACATCCGGGGCAGGCTCATCAGCGCGATCAGATGTCCAGGCGGCGATGCAAAACCATGTTTTTTTAAGAAGCACCCGGGGAATGACACCCGGGGCATCGTCCCGGTTGAAATTGGCGAACAGGTATATTATTATATTGATGACCTATTCGGCCAGATATCAGAGGTGCAGATGAATACGGTGGAGTTCCACGTGTGGGGCAGCCGCGCGGAAAATCTTGAGAACCCGGATGTCATGGTTTTTGACCTGGACCCGGACGAAGGTATGGACCTTGAAGATATCCGTCGGGGCGTGCGGGATTTGAAGCGCATCCTGGACGGGCTCAATCTGAAATCATATCTCAAGACCAGCGGCGGCAAGGGGTACCACGTGGTGATTCCCTTCCAGGCTGCCATGGAGTGGGAGGCGTTCCGCGATTACGCGAAGGGCATCGTCGGCATCATGGAGGCAAAGTGGCCCGAGCGTTACACGGGCAACTCGCGCAAGGCCAGCCGGAAGGGCAAAATTTACGTCGACTGGCTGCGCAACACGCGCGGCGCCACAAGCGTTGCACCCTATTCGGTCCGCATGCGGCCTGGCATGCCCGTTTCCATGCCCATCGCCTGGAGCGAGCTTTCTAAAATAGCGCCCGACGGCATTTCCATGGAAGAAGCCGTGAAGCGCTTGAAGAATAAGGATCCCTGGGCTGATTGCCACAACTAAATCCGGTGCATCGAATTGAAAATCTCCTCGTGCTGGAGCTTGATTTCCAGCGCTGTGGCCTCGCCCAGTGCGCGCAAATCGTTTGCCGTTTGCTCAAATTGCGCGGCGGCTTCCTCGCCCAGGTCCACGATCATGAGCATGTTGAAATAGCCCTGCACGATGGTCTGCGAAATGTCCAGGATATTTACTTGTCTCTCGGATAAGAATGTGCAGACCTCCGCGATGATGCCCACGCGGTCGCGGCCAACAACGGTAATGATGCCTTTCATGGAGGCCTCCTATACTTTTCGCAAAATTAGCATCATCATCTGATGCGGTATCGTAAATTTTTCCGGCAGGGTTTCGAGGTAGCGCAGGTGGTCCGCCTCGAACGCCGCGATTTTCTCTGCTGAAAGGGACGACGCGCCAATGCCCCGGCAGGCAAGCATCCGCCCATGCCAACTCTCTCTCGTGAAAGGTAGGTCTTCGCAGTAGAAAAACCGATGCTCTGTTTTTAACTGCGGCCTTGCCCACTTCATTTTTGTAGAGCGTTTCTGCTCAATTTTATTTTTGCGGCGCAGGCCGCCGCCGGTCCATTCGGGATTGTACTTCAGCACGAGCTGCTCGCTTTGACTCACGATTTCGGATTCCTTCGGCAGCCAGAACATGCTGAGGATCGCGAACCGCCCGCCGGGCTTTAATGCTTGATGCAGCTTTGGCATAAGCACTTCGCGATCAAAATAGAAGAAGCATTGGCAGGCTGTGACAGCGTCGAAGGTCTCCGGCGGGAAATCGATTTCCTCCGCCGGGCAGACAAGGTAGTCGATGGGCATGCCCCGCGAAAGAGCCCTGGCCATCTCGATCTGATTGGGAGAGATATCGACGCCGGTGAAACGCAAGTTTGGCTCCACGCCCGTCAATGCCTGGAACTCAAGTTTCTGGGCGTAAATGCCACGCGGGAGCACTCCGGTGCCCGTGCCCAAATCCAATACGTGCTGGCCCGGCAGGCCAATGCTAAATTTCCGCAGCTTCGCGTAAAACGAGGCGGGGTAAATATCCCGGTACTTCGCGTAATCCTCCGACGCGCGGCCAAAGTCGAATGCCATGCCGTGGTCAATGTGGTTTAGTTCCATATGAAGCACCTCCTTTGGAAAATCATACACGTTATGCCGCCGCTTGTCAAGCAAAAATATTGATTATGCATTTTTTTGCATAATATACTTGTGCTTGTCCAAAAAGTGTGCTATAATATAACTGAAAGGCGGTGTCCCATGGATCCGATCGGCGGGCTTGTGATATCCGAGGAGGTGCTGGCGGAAATCGCGGTGACCGCGGCGTGTGATGTGCCGGGTGTTGGCGCGGTGATGCGCCAGCGCGCGGAGCGGCGGCAGGAAAGCGCGCTGCACTTCGTGAAAATCACCGGCGAGGCGGAACTCGTGGTGGAGCTTTGGCTGCGGTTGAAGCCGGGCACGAAAATTACCGCCGTGGCCGCCGACGTACAGCGCGGCGTAAAAGAAGCGCTGCATACGATGACGGGCAAAATAGTTTCGCGCGTCAACCTGCGAATTATGGGAATCGATTGCTAAAGGGGGAGGGTCTTATGCCGGACCAATCAATACGCCGGGCGGCACGGGAACAGGCCTTCGCGCTGCTGTTCGAGTTGTCGTTCCACGCGGACGCGAGCGTCGAATCGCTTGTGGCATGCGCCGTTGACGCCGGCGACGAGCCCATTGCCCCGGATCCGTATGCCCTACGGCTGGCCGGCGCCGCTGCCGCCAACCTCGCAAAACTCGACGAAGAAATCACGAAGCGGCTGAAAAAATGGAAGCTGGGCCGCATCTCCCGGGTGTCCCACGCGCTGCTGCGGCTGGCGCTGTGCGAAATGCTTTTTTTCGACGACATCCCCGTGGGCGCGAGCATCAACGAGGCGGTGGAACTGGCCAAACGCTATGGCGACGAAGAGGCCCCGCGGTTCATCAACGGCGTGCTGGGCGCGGTGGCCAGACAGGAGAAAACGGATGCCGGCACTGGGGATTGACACGAGCAACTACACCACCAGCGCCGCGCTGTTTGACGGCGTGAATGTTCTGCAAAAGAAACAACCGCTGCCGGTCAAGCCGGGAGCGCTGGGACTTCGGCAAAGTGACGCGCTGTTTCATCACACCATGCAAGTGCCCGCGCTGCTGGAAGAGCTATTATGCGAAGATGGGGCCCGCGGACTGGGAGAAATCACCGCCATTGGCGTCAGCGACCGTCCCCGCGCGGTGGAGGGCTCCTACATGCCCTGCTTTTTGGCAGGCGTCGCGGCAGCGCGGAGCATCGCGGCGGCACTGCATGTTCCGTTGTGCAAGGTTAGCCACCAGCAGGGGCACCTGGCGGCAGCGCTCTTCAGCGCGCAGCGCCTTGACCTGCTAACGGGCGAATTCCTGGCGTTTCATGTATCAGGCGGCACAACGGAGGGCTTGCGCATTGCACCAAACCTGCAAGCCACACGCGTTTGCGGCTCCGCGGACTTGAAGGCGGGGCAGCTGTTGGACCGGGTCGGTGTACTGCTGGGCTACGCGTTTCCCGCCGGTGCCGCGCTGGATCGGCTTTCACGCGGGGGAGTATTAACGCGCAAGATCAAAATGAGCATGGACGATGCGGGGTGCCATCTTTCGGGAATTGAGAACCAGTGCAAGCAGATGCTGGAGCAGGGCGCGGCGCGTGAAACTATCGCGCGGCATTGCATGGAATCCGTAGCGGCGGCGCTCCTGGAGATGGTCAGTTACACGTTGAAGCAATGCGGTAAATTGCCGCTGGTGTTCGCTGGAGGGGTTTGCTGCAGCGAAGTAATCCGCGAACGGATTTATGAAAGATATCCAAACGCGATGTTTGCCGAGCCAATATTCTCTGCGGATAACGCGGCTGGAACGGCAATTCTGGCCCTAGAAAGCAGTCCACTATGATATCACCACTTCAGCCAATCACAGTATCGCAATTGAACCGATATGCGCGGGCGTTGCTGGAGGAAGACCATAATCTGCGCGGGATCTGCGTGATGGGTGAGATTTCGAACTTTAAATCGCATGGGAGCGGGCACTGGTATCTCACGCTGAAGGACGAATGCGCGGCGGTCGCGGCGGTCATGTTCCGGGAATCAAACAGCCGCCAGGGGTTTCTGCCGCAAGACGGCATGCGGGTGCTGGTGCGCGGCCGTGTTTCACTGTACGAACGCGACGGAAAATATCAGCTCACCATCGACGACATGCAGCCGGACGGGCTGGGCGCGCTCTACATGGCCTACGAGCAGCTCAAAGCGCGCCTGGAGGCGGAGGGCCTGTTTGCGAGGGCTCGCAAGCGGTCCCTGCCGGCGTTTCCCCGGCGGATTGGTCTGGTAACGTCACAAACAGGAGCTGTTGTGCGGGATATTCTTCACATTTTAGGCCGCAGATATCCGCTGGCTGAAGTGATTTTGTGCCCGGTGCCGGTTCAGGGCGCTGTAGCGGCAAAGAAAATCGCCGATGCTGTGGGCTTATTCAACGAAAATGAGGCGGCGGACGTGCTGATTCTCGGTCGCGGCGGCGGATCTCTGGAGGATTTGTGGGCATTCAACGAAGAAATTGTGGTACGGGCCGTGGCGAATTCCCAAATACCGGTCATCTCTGCGGTAGGGCATGAAACTGATGTCACCATCTGCGATTTCGCTGCTGACTTATCCGCACCGACGCCATCGGCGGCAGCGGAATTGGTTGCGCCCGAGCTTCGGATAATTCAATCGAATTTGAAGGAACTGCAACGGCAATTTTCGAAAGCTGTATTTCGCGAGACAATGAGACAGTGCGATAGACTAAACGCGTTGATGCGGCGGCGTGTGATGCAGAGGCCGGAAGAACTCATTCATGCGCCGCGCCAACGGCTGGACACATTGCAACTGCGCGTTTGGGATGCAATGCAGGCAAATATCGGTACGGAAAAGAGTAAATTGGCCTATGTGGAAACAAAATTATCGGCGATGGATCCTGCGAAAGTGCTCTCGCGCGGGTATGCGCTGGCGTTGAAGCAGGGGAAATCAGTCACAAGCGTGGGCCAACTGAATCTCGGAGATGTCCTGGATTTGCGGCTGCAAAACGGTTCCTGCCAGGTAATTGTATGGGGTATCAATTGACGAAAGGAATGAGCGAAAATGGCTGAACCACTTGATATGCAAGGCACTTTTCTGCGGCTGGAGACCATAGCGGATCTGTTGGAGGAAGGGGCCTTGCCGCTAGAAGAAAACCTGAAGCTATTCGACGAAGGCAACGCCTTGGCGAAAAAGCTTCGCATAATATTGGATGCGGCGGAGCAAAAACTCACAATTATGCATTTGGAGGTTGAAGCCGATGATTGATGTTGCGGCTCAACTGACTCTGCGCGCGGTAGAATTCAATCGCTGTTTGGATGACTATTTGCCACGAGGAGAGGGCCGCGTCATTGATGCGATGCGGTACAGCATAAAAGATAGCGGCAAACGGCTGCGTCCAGCCTTGGCAACAGAAATATGCATTAACTTCGGCGGAAACCACAAAAACTCGCGCCCATATGCCGCCGCTTTGGAGATGGTGCACACATATTCCCTTATCCATGATGATTTGCCTTGCATGGACGATGACGATTTCCGGCGCGGGCGGCTTTCCTGTCACCGAAAATTTGATGAGGCTGTGGCGCTTTTGGCGGGAGACGCGCTGCTGACACAGGCGTTTGCCGTGATTGTGGGAGCGGATGAGATATCCGCGCAGCAGCGCTGTGTCGCGATAGCCTGTCTCGCAGAATCGGCAGGCGTTCATGGAATGATCGGGGGGCAGGCGCTGGATATGGCGTATGAGAAAACGCATGTGAATCGCGCGCAGTTGGAAGAAATGAGCCGGAAGAAAACCGGGGAATTGATCCGGCTCGCGTGCAAATTGGGTTGTCTGGCGGCGTCTGCCGGAGAGGCGCAAACTACCGCGGCGATGGCATATGCGGACGCTTTGGGATTGCTGTTCCAAGTGACCGACGACATCCTGGATGTGACGGGAAACTTGCTTAATATGGGAAAGACAGTGGGTAAAGATGTGAATTCTGGGAAGAGCACATGGGTGTCATTACTGGGTTTGGATGGCGCAAAAAGCTATGCCCGCGACCTAAAAATCCTTGCATTCCAAGCGATTACGGAATATACAGCGAAGGACGGCTTTCTATATCGTCTGCCGGAATGGGTTGCAAATCGATCTTACTAAGTGTGATTGAGAGAGCTAAATAATGCAAGAAATATTGCAAAAAATACAGTCGCCGAGCGATATGCGTGCCCTTGATAAGAAATATTATGCGCAGTTGGCAAGGGAAATCCGCTTGGAGCTTGTGAAAACCATCACCAAAAATGGAGGGCATCTGGCTTCGAATTTGGGCGTGGTTGAGTTAACGATGGCGCTGCATCTTTGCTTTGAATCGCCGAAGGATGCCTTGATTTGGGACGTAAGCCATCAGAGCTATGCCCATAAATTATTAACGGGGCGCTATACCGAATTTGAGACAATTCGTCAATCGAATGGGCTTTCAGGCTTTACATGCCCGAAGGAAAGTGAGCATGATTTTTTTGTAACGGGACACGCGAGCACGAGCGTTTCATCGGCGCTGGGCTTGGCGGAGGCGAGAAAACTGCAGGGCAACCCGCATTTTTCCGTGGCAATTCTAGGCGACGGAGCGTTAACGGGAGGACTTGTCTACGAGGCGCTCAATAACGCTGGACAGAGCCAGGCCAAGTTGATCGTTGTGCTCAATGACAATGAAATGAGCATTTCCCGCAATGTCGGCGCGTTGTCGCGTTATCTTGCGAGGGTACGCGCGCGCCCGGAATACCGCTGGACAAAGCAGCGGGTGGAGCGTGTTCTTCGCAGAATTCCGCTGATCGGGGATCAAATGGCAATTATTGCCGTAGCACTGAAGCGGTTGATCAAGCGAATTCTAACGCAAACAACCCTGTTTGAGGACATGGGGCTAAGTTATATAGGGCCTGTGGACGGGCACAATCTTGGATATCTAGTTTCAGCGCTAGAAAGTGCGAAACTGACGCCGCGACCGGCCTTGGTACATGTTCATACAGTAAAGGGGAGAGGCCTGGACAGCGCGGAATTGGCGCCTGATCAGTATCACGGCATTGCAAGGCAGTGCCCGGAAGAGACAGTATTGGGCAAAAGCTTCACAGAAAAGTTTTCTGAGATGATGTGCGAAATCGCTGAACGTGATCCTAAAATATGCGCCGTGACCGCCGCCATGTCCATGGGAACAGGTCTGGACAGCTTTCAAAATCGTTATCCATCAAGATTTTTTGATGTTGGGATCGCGGAAGGGCATGCAGTGACTTTTGCGGCAGGCCTGGCAAAACAAGGGATACGCCCTGTAGTGGCAATTTATTCCACATTTTTGCAGCGAGCATATGATCAGATTTTGCACGACGTTGCGCTACAGGACCTTTCGATGGTTCTGGCGGTGGATCGCGCCGGATTCGTCGGTGCCGATGGCGCAACGCACCATGGTCTATATGACATAGCGATGTGCGCCGGGATTCCCGATATAAGGATATACGCGCCGACGACCGCTGAGGAATTACGGGCGATCCTATGGAAAGCGACGAATAACGACGGTCTTTGGGTGATTCGATACCCGCGCGACGTCGCGGTACATGATGAAATTTCAACTCTGCTATCAAGTGACACGTATGATCTCTATGGTGATTTGAGCAGTTCCAAAGCAGTGGTTACCTATGGCAGACTTTTTTTTGAAACCAGCAAATTGCACAAAAATATGCGAATCTGCAAGCTTAGACAATTGCTCCCGATTGACCCGGAGGCAGTAAAGTCCGTGCTGGATTGTGAGCGGGTTTTCTTCTTTGAGGAAGGCGCGCGTGCGGGTGGAGTGGGGGAACGCTTTGCGCTGGAATTACTGGAAAAGGGCTTTAGGGGATGCTTTCATTTGACCGCAGTAGAGGGATTCCCGCGGCATGCTTCAGTCAAAGAATTGCTCAGGGAATATGATCTAGACGCGGCGGGAATGGAGTTATTATGCGAAGTATGAGGCTGGATATGGTGCTGGTGGAGCGAGGAGTCGCGGTGTCGCGCGAAAGAGCGAAGGAAATCATTCTGGCCGGTGATGTAATGGTCAATGGCCTGGTGATTCGAAAGCCGGCAAAAATAATCCAGGAAACAGACCGGATTGACAGGACTGGCAACGGCGGCATCACCTATGTCGGGCGTGGTTACCTAAAGCTAGAGAAGGCATTGGATTCCTTTCACATCAATATTTTTGGGATGCATTGCCTGGACGTTGGCGCATCGGCAGGGGGATTTACCCAGTTATTGCTCGCACGCGGCGCCTCAAAAGTCACCGCTGTGGATGTGGGATCAGAACAACTGGCGCAGGTGCTGCGGGATGATCAGCGGGTTGTTAGCATGGAAAAAACGGACATACGCAAGATAACGCGAGAAATCATCGGGGTGGTTTTGTTTGCGTGCGTGGATGTCTCATTTATTTCGCTCAAGTTGGTTTTGGAGCCAGTTTTCGCGCTGTTAAGTGAAACTGGTTCAGCCGTATGCCTGCTGAAGCCGCAGTTTGAAGCGGGGCCGCGGTTGGTTGGGAAACGAGGCGTGGTGAAGGATCCTGAAGTGCAGGCAAGGGTGATCGAAGACGTGCTAAATTGCGCGCGTAACATTGGATTTTCGGTTTGCGGTATCACGCATTCGCCCATTCGGGGAGGAAAAGGAAACCTGGAATATTTGGTATATTTGCACAAAAACGGACCTAACGATGATTTGCTGGAGCCACGTCAGATTGTGCAAGAGGCATGGAGGGAGTTGTCGGGATGAAACGCGTGGCGGTTATTGTGAATGATACGAAGTCCGGCGCTGGCGAATTGGCGGAGGAGGTCTGCTTGCGCCTGAAATCCGCGGGAATCAATCCCGTGATTATCATGGAAGATCGGGATTCGCCGACGGAAGGCGGGCAAATATATTCGTGCTGTGAAGAAGTAATTCGATGTGAGGCGCTGATCGCCATAGGCGGCGATGGCACGATCCTGGGTGCGGCGCGCATGGTTTTGCCATATGACATCCCGGTGCTGGGCATCAATGCGGGCCGATTGGGTTTTCTTGCTGGATTAGAGCGATATGAAATCGACAAAATGTCACGATTGTCGACAGGGGAATATACACTTGCACATCGAATGCTTTTAGAAGTAAAAGTTCATCAAGGTAAACAGTTACTGTGCGAGCAGCTATGCATCAACGATGCTGTGGTATCGCGTTACGCGACATCGCGGCTGATGGAGATTCCGGTGGCGTGCGATGGGCACACCTTAAATTATCACGGGGACGGGGTGATTTTTTCCACGCCAACGGGCTCCACAGCTTATGGATTTTCGGCGGGCGGACCCGTTGTGGATCCGCGGCTTGAGACGATTACGCTCACGCCGATCTGCAATCACAGGCTGTTTAACCGCTCGATTATGTTTGCGCCGGAAGCACAGTTTAAAGCGGGGATTCCCCATGAGGGGATGGCCCTGACCTATGACGGGGAGCCGCCATTCATGCTTTCGCGGGGACAAACCGTTACGGTGCGGCGCGCAGAACAATCCGTGCGGTTTATACAGCTAAAAAAACAAAGTTTTTTGGATATATTGAACAAAAAACTCATCAGCAAGTAAATGAGAAAGGTTGATTGTGTGAAATCAAAACGGCAGGAAATGATCCTCCGGGCAGTGGAAACGGGAACGATTTCCACGCAGGAACAGTTGCTGGACTATCTATTGGCGCAGGGCCTGCAGGTGACGCAGGCCACGGTTTCCCGCGATATGAAAGACTTGGGCCTGCGAAAATACAAGAGGGGCGGCAAAACCTTTTACAAGACAAAGAATGAAAGCGAAAGCAGGGCGCAGCAGTACCAGGCATTCCTGATGAGCGCCGTGCAGAGCGTGGAGGGCGCAGGCAATATGGTGTGCGTGCGGTGCGGCGCGGGCATGGCGCAGGCGGTTTGCGCCGCGCTGGACGCCATGCCGCCCCAGGGGATGCTGGGCAGCCTGGCCGGCGAGGACACGATTTTCCTGCTGTGCCGCGCGGAAGCGGACATGCGGGTGGTGCGGGAGCAGCTTTTGCAATATACCGCGTTACAGGAAGAGCAGGAGTAAGAAGGGTGTGAACAAAGCCATGCTGCAAAGTCTTACAATCGAAAACATTGCAGTGATAAAGCATACTCAACTGGATTTGCCAGATGGATTTATCGTGCTGACAGGCGAAACCGGCGCCGGCAAATCCATTTTGATTGATGCCATTAACGCGGTGATAGGCGAACGCGCCAGCAGGGATCTCATTCGCACAGGGGAGGATACCGCCCGCGTGGCCGCTGTTTTTCGAGAAACCGGGGCGGCGGGGGAGCTGCTGGATGCGCTTGAAATTCCCCGCGAGGAGGACGGCGCCCTGCTGATGAGCCGTACAATCATGGCTTCGGGCAGGAACAATTGCCGCATCAATGGGGAACCAGTCACCACATCAACGCTGCGGCGCATTGGCGCGACGCTGCTCAACATCCATGGACAGCACGACAGCCAGGCATTGCTGAATCCCCAGAGCAATATGGGTTTTGTGGACGCGATGGCGGAAAACGAGGCGCTGCGCACGGAATACCGGGTGACGTACCAGCGGTTCAGAGCGCTGAAAAAACAGCAAGACGCGCTGCGCATGGATGAAGAGGAAAAGGCGCGGCGCCTTGATATGCTGCAGCACCAAATCGCTGAGCTGGAGGAAGCGCAGGTGCAGCCCGGCGAACGTGCCGCATTGCAAAAGCGCCGCGATGTGATGCAACACAGCGAGAAAATCCTCCAGGCGCTGGGGCTGGCGCTACGGAGCGTTGCGGGAGAGGAATCCGCCGGGGCGGCGGGCCTTGCGCATGAAGCGGCCAAGGCACTTGAAAGCATTGAAGATCTGCTGCCGGCGGCGGGGGCGCTTGCCGAGGCAGTGCGTACGACAGCGTATGAGCTCGACGAAAGCGTGACCGAACTGCGCATATTATTGGATTCGGTTGCGTTTGACCCCGAACGGGCGGACGAAATCGAGCGCCGCCTGGATATATACTATCGTTTAACGCGCAAATACGGCGCGAACGAGGCGGAAATGCTGGCGTTCCTGGAAAAAGCCAGGGCGGAAGAAGCCTCCATCGCACAATCGGATGAGCGCATTATTGCGCTGGAGGGCGAAATCGCAGCGGCAAAAGAGGAAACGATCCGTCTGGCGCGGCTGCTCTCAAAAACCCGTAGGGAAGCCGGGGCGCTGTTTGCGCGGGGCGTGATCGCGGAGCTCGCGGATCTGGATATGCCCCAGGTTAGATTAGAAGTGCAAAGCGAGAAAGTGCCGCTGACGGCGGAGGGCGGGGAGCGCATGGAATTCCTGATTTCCGCAAACGTGGGCGAGGCGCCGAGGCCTTTGGCAAAAATTGCCTCGGGCGGGGAGCTTTCGCGCATCATGCTGGCGATGAAACGGGTGCTGGCGGAAAAAGACGCCACCGCTACGCTGATTTTCGACGAAATCGACGCCGGGGTGAGCGGCCGCGCGGCCCAGAAGATCGGGCGCAAGCTGCGGGAAGTATCCCGGGGCAGGCAAGTGCTCTGCGTAACGCACCTGGCGCAAATCGCGGCGCAGGCGGACTGTCATCTCTACATCAGCAAAACAACGCGGGGAAATGAGACCGTGACCCGGATTGAAGCGCTGAACCGCGAAGGCAGGGCGCGGGAGCTTGCAAGGATCATGGGCGGCGAGGAGATCACCGCGGCGCAGCTGGCGGCGGCGAAGGAACTTCTTAATTTGTAATGCGTAATTTCAAAGCGTCAGGACGATAGCTGTCCTGACGTCATTTTAATTTTGTGCGCTAGAGCAATAAATCGCCCTCAATCGCGGCCCAGCGCAGGCGCACGAGTTCCACGCTACGCAGCGTTAACACATAAGCCTGATTGCCGATGACAAAGGCGTCCTGCGTGCCGGAGGGGAGCTCGGTACCCTGCCGGAAGTCACGGTACCGCCAGCGTATGATATGATCCGCGAAACGCAAATACACAGCACCCTTCGCGCACTGAATGCCCTGCGGCTGCTGCCGGAATCGCTGTTCTTTGAGAAGAACGCCGTGCTTGTCGTAGATCCGCAGCAGGGCGCGGTTGTCCCAATCCTGTAACCAAACGGCGCAGGTGGTTCCATCAGAGGCATAGCCGCCCAGGGCGCGGCCCTCATAACTGAACGCCTCGGGCGGCGCGGCGTCCCGTTTGATCCTGTACACCGCCTGGTCGCCCACCGCGAGCCAGCCGCCGCTGATTTCCGAAGCGCCATAGAGCCATACGCCGTCCAGCCGCAGGTCGATGCGCGGCTCCTTGCGGTCGAAGGCGAATTCGGCGAAACGGGTGTACACCTCGGCTTGTTCGGTACCCAGAAGGCACATCGCCAGAGCGCGGCCGCCGGCGTCCAGCCGCAGGAAACCGGGGTATTCCTTTTCGCAGCGCCAGGCAAAGCGCTGGTTTTGCTTGGCATCGAAGGCATAGATTTCGCTGGCGGAATTTTCGGCCTTGGTGGCAACAGCGAACGCGCCGGTCCTGCCCAGGTCCACGCAGAAGATATCGCGCTCCATCACTTTTTCGTGGAGGGTTGCGGTTTTGCTCAGCAGCGCAAGATTGCCGGAGCCGCGGTCGAAGAACAGCAGGCGGCTGCCCTGCGCGCGCAGCGCCGGGGAATGGAACGGCTGCGGCATGTCCATGGCCTCATAGCCGCCGCGGGTAAACACCTGCAGCGCCGTTGGGCCAAGGAGCGCCAGGCCATTGCCCACAAGCGCCGCCTGCTGAAGGCTGGCGTAGCTGAACGGCAGCGGGAAGCCCTCGCCCCGCCGCCCCGCCAGCTTCCAGGCGTCCTGCAAGCCGGAAAAGCGGAGCGGGCCAAGATACCCAAAGGCTGTAATCGAAATTCCCGCGACGGCCGCCAGCGCCGCCCCTGCCTGTAGCAGCCTATGCTGTTTTTTTTGGGCGCTTTTTTTCTCGCGCCGCAGCGAGCTTGTTTCTCGGAACTCGGGCATATCTTCCCTCTCTCGATCTAAAATCTAGCGTCTAATATCTAACATCTATGAGCCACAGCCCCTGCGCCGGCGCGGTATATCCGGCGGCCGCGCGGTCCTTCGCCGCCAGAGTCCCTGGAATACATCCCCGCGGCAGGCGGCCCCTGGCGATATCCAGCAGGGTGCCTGCCATAATCCGTACCATGTTGTACAAAAACCCGTTGGCGGTAACCGTGAAAGTTACGCTTTCGCCCTCGCGCGTGACGTCAAATTGCGTGACCGTGCGCACCGTGGATTTTACGGAGCTGCCGGCGGCGCAAAACGAGGCGAAATCGTGCGCGCCCACAAAATCCCGCGCCTGCGCGTAGAGCATCTCCGCGTCCAGGGGGAAGGATATCTGCGCGGCGCGGCGCAGCGTGAACGGGTCCCGCACGCGGCTGTTGCGGATGTGGTAGCGATAAGTTTTCTCAATGCAGTCGTAGCGGGCGTGGAATTCCGGCGGCACATCGCGGCAGTCAATCACCGCGATTTGCTCGGGCAGATAATAGTTGATTGCCAAAAGCAATTTATCGCAAGGCAGGCTGCCATGATAGCAAAAATTTGCGCAAAACATGGCGGCGTGCACGCCCGCGTCCGTGCGGGAGCATCCGATGGCATTCACCTTTTCGCCGGTTGCTTTTTCAATTGCCGCTTGCAGGGCCTCCTGCACGGTGAGGCCGTTGGGCTGCACCTGCCAGCCGTGGAAGACACTTCCATCGAAGCGCAAGGTCAATAGAATATTCCTCATCAGATGCACTTCCTGAAATCCACAAGTATATATATTGGATCAAATAATTCATCTGAGGTTAAGTCGAAAACAAGCGGGAAAAATTTCAGTTTCCCCATTTGCTCCGCGCCCGCGACCATATCCTTGATTTCGCCGTCAAGCGGAAGGCGGAGCGCGTCCGCGCGGGCTTTCTCAGGCATATAAATGCATACCCTGAAGAACCCATCCCAGATCGAAAGCCAGAAAGCGGTGATTTCTTTTTTACCGCCGCGCGCGCCGATCCGTTCGTAGACACCTTTTCCAAGCCAGGCGTTGCCGTCCGTATAGTAGCGCCATTGCAGGTCGATGTCATGCTGCCGCAGCTCGCCGGTAAATGTTACATAAGCATCGTTCGCGGCGCCAAGCGCCGCGGCGAGAACCTCGCTTGTTGGCTCAATGGCGGGGTCGCGGAACAATTGCCGCGCGTTGTCTGTGTTGCTCATCGGTACACCCTCTCATGTGGGAATCTCTTCTCCCAAAATAATTTTCGGCATCGCCAGCAGGCAACGGGCCCAGCGCTTATAGAAGCGTTCCATCCCAAGCAATGCCAAGTTGCCGTGGGCGGCCTCATCTGCAACGATCAAGTGCAGCACGTAAGTGATTTTTCCAACGTTTCGGGTCAGGCGGATGGGAGGCTCCCCCGCCTTGACGGCGTTGAAGTCTTTTTGACGGTGGGTTCGCTTGATGTAGCTGACGTCGATCACGCCCTCCTGCGCGCGGTAGAACGCCGCGACCTCGCGCATCAGGGCTTCGATTTCATCCTGCTTTTCGATTTTCGCCTCATAAACGCAGATTTCGTGGAACATAACATACTCCTACAGGCTTTTGTTGCAGGCAAACAGAACGCCGCAGCGAAACGGTGGGCCGTCCTTTTCAATCATCGGCGTTTTGTCATAGTACACTTCGGCATGCCAATAGCCGACCGGGTAAGGGATCAAAACGCCCTCGCTGAGAATGCGGTCGCGCGTGACTTCATATCTCTGCCAGAGTCTGTCCTCTGTCATGCCATCATAAATGGCGTAGGCGGCTGTTTGCGGCCGCAAACCATGATGGTCGTATCCTTCGGGAACAGGGGTATCCGCACTGAAAAACCTGCCGATAAGAAAGCGGTTGATCACGTCCACCTCCCCGTCGTCGTGGTGCATGAACGCGCAGATATGCGGCATCGCCGGGCTGATATGCTCCCGCATATCGTCAAGCAGCGGCATGAATTCATGCTGCCGCCGCCACAGATCGCCCCAATCCTCTTTGGTGCGCCACGCATCGATTCCAATGAAGCGCAGGGCGGGCAGATTCACATACGTAAAACTTGCCGGCTTTATTTTTTTGCTCATGACTGATCTTCTTTCCAGTAAAAAATTTTCATTGATACAGCCCCGTCAGGACTTTCTCGAACAGCCGGGCTGGCATCACCCGCCGCAGGAACATGATCGTTTTGTACGCGAACCCGACGGTGACACGCACGGGCGGGTTGGGTTTGCCGGCGAGCTTCAGGGCGGCTTTGGCTGGAAGCAGCGGCGGCGCGCCGTTCTGCTCATCCCGGGCCATGCGGGCCACGGCGCCCTTGCAGGCGTCCCGGTAGGGCGAGCCTTCCGGCATCGCCATTTCCCGCGCGGCGGTGAATCCCGTGCGGGTGTCGCCGGGCTCGATCAGCGCGGCGCGGACGCCGAAGCGCCCGGCCTCCATGCGCAGGGACTCCATATAGGTATCCAAGGCATATTTCGTGGCGCTGTAATGGCTTTGGTAGGGCAGGGGGACCCTTCCCGCCACGGAACTCATTGCCAGTACGAGGCCAGAACCGCGCCGGCGCATGCCGGGCAGGAAGAAGCGGTTCACCCGCAGCACGCCGAAATAATTCACGTCGAACTGCCGGCGGACGGCCTGTTCCGGGGTATCCTCCGCGGCGCCCGCAATGCCCATACCCGCGCAGTGCAGGATGATCCCCACCTCTCCGATCATTTCATGGGCCAGCCGCACGGACTCCTCGTCGCAGACATCCATGCGGATATTGACAATGCTGCCGGGAAGGGAGGATTGGCGCGCGATGCTTTCGTCGCAATGGCGCGACGCCGCGTAAACGATGTATCCCGCCCCGGCGAACAGCCCCGCTGCCGCCAGCCCGATCCCGGACGACGCGCCGGTGATCAATATGTTTGTGCCGTAGGGGTATTTCATGGGTGCACCTTCAATCTAATGAACAATAAATGATGGGTTTCATCCATACCCATTTAAATCAGCGCGCAGCGCTCTACAATTGTTAATTGTCAATTGTTAATTGCCCAAAAATGCCTCACACGCCTTATGCATCATCGCGATATCCGTCTTCGCGGCAAGCTCGAAGGGCGCGTGCATGCTGAGGATCGGCACGCCGACGTCCACCACATCGATGTTGAGCTTGGCCAGGTACATCGCCACGGTGCCGCCGCCGCCCTCGTCCACCTTGCCCAACTCCCCTGCCTGCCAGAGGATGCCCGCTTCGTCAAGCAAATTCCGTACCCACGCCACGAATTCCGCGCTGGCGTCGGAAGCACCGGATTTCCCCCGGGAGCCGGTGTATTTCGTCAGCACCACGCCCCTGTTCATATAAGAAGAGTTGTTGGGGTCCATGACGCTCGGATACGTCGGGTCGAACCCGGCGTTGACATCGGCGGAAAGGCACTTGCTGTTTGCGAACATCTTCCGTGGATTCGCGCCCTGCCCCGCCGCTAGGCCAACCAGGAAGTCATAGAGATAATTGGCCTCCAGCCCTGTGTTGCCCGTGGAACCGATTTCCTCTTTGTCGGCGAAGACCGCAACGGCTGTGTGCTCCGGGCGCTCGCGGTCAAAGGCCGCCATGGCGCAGGGGTAGGCGCACACGCGGTCGTCGTGGCCGTAGGCGCCGATGAGGCCTCTGTCGAAGCCGATGTCGCAGGCGGGGAAGGCGGGCACGGCTTCCAGCTCCGCGCTGATGAGATCTTCCTCCACGATGCCGTACTTCTCGTGCAGCATGCTTAATATATTAAGCTTGACGCCCGCGGACTTTTCATCGAGCAAAAGCGGTCGGCTGCCGATTATAATATTCAGGTCTTCGCCCGTGACGCCTTTCGCCAGAGTTTTCTCCATCTGCTCCCGGGCAAGGTGCGGCAACAGGTCCGTGACGCAGAACTTCGGGTCGGCGGCATCCTCGCCAATCGCGATGGGAATCGCCGTGCCGTCTTTTTTCATGATCACGCCATGGAGCGCCAGGGGAATCGCCGTCCACTGGTACTTTTTGATCCCGCCGTAGTAATGGGTTTTGAACAGGGCCAGCTCTTTTTCTTCATAAAGGGGCTGGGGTTTCAGATCCAGGCGCGGGGCGTCAATGTGCGCCGCGACGATGCGCGTCCCGGCCTCCAGGCTCTGCCTGCCGAGCACCGCCAGTATGACGGATTTGTCCCTGTTGTTTACGTACACCTTCGCGCCGGGGGCATAGATTTTGCCCTCTTCAAAGGGCGCGAAGCCCCTGGCTTTGGCTTGCTCTATGAGCCAGGCCGCCGATTCGCGCTCCGTTTTGCATGCGTCCAAAAACGCCTTGTATCCTTCGCAAAACGCGTCGCCCTGGGCGATTTCTTCGGCGCCGAGTGCCTCGCATGCATGTTTGTCGCGGCGGAACAGCTGCTCTTTCAATAGTTCGGCCTGTGTTTTTTCTGCCATTCTTCATTCTCCATTCTCAATTATCAATTAATATAGGTTTCGATATTTCTCATACGCCTGCATGACCTTGCGGACATAGTGGGCGGTTTTGGATGAGGGGATGCGGGTGAGCGCACTGCCGTCGGTTGAGTAACGTTTATCGCGCAGCCAGGCGTTGACCCTGCCGCGCCCGGCGTGGTAGGCCGCCAAAGCGGTTTCGATCTCGGCGAATTCATCTTGCAGCATGCCCAAAAACAGCGCCCCATAGCGGATAGAAACCTGCGGGCTGCGTAATAGCCGTTCAGGCAATTCTTCACCAATTTTTGATTGAAGCCAGATAAATGTCTCCGGGGTGATTTGTGTGAGCCCCAATGCGCCGGCTTCGGAAACGGCGTCTGGCTTGAACTTGCTTTCGGTATGGATCACCGCGTAAAGCAGCAGGGGGTCCAGGCCGTATTCATCAGAATATGCTTCCACATGGGAGGAATATTTCCTGGGATAAAATAGCTTTTGCTGGATGTCCTGCCAGATGCCCAGCACCGAAAGGACCACCATTGCCATGGGCAGCAGATAATTGACGCCCGGGATACCGTGCAAGGCGCCGCTAAATGAGTCCCTCCATAATTTGGCTAAGTGCACTTGACCACTCGCTTTCATCGCTTTTGAGGATAGTATACCCCAAACCAACGGGTGGAACATATTGGATATCCCGCTGCGCGTTGATACGATGAAGTGCCATTTCTTTTGAAAGGCCGTCCCGCGCCATGATGCGCTTCAGGCGTATATTTTCAGGCGCTTGCGCGAAGATGATATGGTCCAGGAATTGCATGAGGCCGCTTTCCAGTAAAGCCGCCGCGTCCAGCACAATTGCCGGCGTAGTGGATGGAAGCTGCGCCGCCTGTTCGAGCGCCAGATCCGTAATGGCCGGATGCGTGATCCTGTTCAGCGCGAGCCTGCTTTCTTTGTCGGCAAACGCCCGTTTGGCCAGCAGCTTCCGGTCTAAAATGCCATCGTGCAAAATATCTTCGCCGAACCGCGTGGCGAGTTGGCCCAAAACAAGCGAACCGGGCAATGTGACCTCCCGGGCAATGGCGTCGCCGTCGATTACGGCGCAACCCAACTTCGCAAAATGTTGCGCCGCCGTGCTCTTGCCAGCCCCGCTGGGCCCTGTAACCCCAATTACCGGGATATTACTGTTTGGAAACAAGCGTTACCTCCCTAAATTCAGCCGCGCGCAGCAAACGATTATACACCGCCAAGCCAATGCCTTGTTTCCCGGGGCAGCGCACGAATACTTTTCTTAGCCCCAATGCATCTATTTCTCTCAATTTCGCAAAGAGCTGCCGCGCCTGCTCTTCCGGATTCTCGCCAAAATCAAGTACGCCATCGGCGTCTTGTTCTTTCGCATAGCGCGTTATTTCTTCAAAAGAACCGTGCACCAGCGTCAGCTCCGCCTTGGGCGCGTAGTGGCGGTGCTTCATCCCGGGGGATTGCGCGTGCTCGTGCGCCTGGAGCTCCCGGGTGACTGCCTCGGAAATGCGCAGCTCGCCCAGCACGATCTTTAAGTCTTCAAGGGAAACGCCGCCAGGCCTCAATAACATAGGAATCGGTGTTGCCAGGGTAATCACCGTGGATTCCACGCCGATATCGCATGGCCCGCCATCCAGCACGGCGGCGATGCGCCCTGACATGTCGTCCACGACATGCTGCGACGTGGTCGGGCTTGGCGAACCGCTCTTGTTCGCCGAAGGCGCGGCGAGGGGCAGCCCGCAGGCCCGCAGCAGCGCCCGCGCCGCCGGGTGCGAAGGCGCGCGGAGCGCGACAGTGGGCAACCCCGCGCTGACGATTTCCGGCACAAGCGCGGATTTCTCCAGCACGATGGTCAGCGGCCCGGGCCAGAAAGTTTTAGCCAATGAAAGCGCCTGTTCCGGGATGTGCGTCACCAGGGGCGCCGCGTCTTCTATGGAAAGAATATGCACGATGAGCGGGTTATCCTGCGGCCTGCCCTTCGCCGCGAAAATTTTTGCCACGGCCGCTGGGTCAAGAGCATTCGCCGCAAGGCCATAGACGGTTTCGGTGGGTATGGCAACCAGTTCGCCCTGTTTTATCAAATCAGCGGCGTGGGCAATATGGATTGGGTTGGATGCGCACAAATGCTCAATTATCAATTATCCATTCTCAATTTCTCCGCTGTATCAGCGGTAATCAGCGCGTCGACGATCTCATCTAAGTCCCCGTTGAGAATCGCTTCTATTTTGTACAGCGTGAGTCCAATGCGATGGTCGCTCACGCGGCCCTGGGGGTAGTTGTATGTGCGGATGCGCTCACTGCGGTCGCCGGTGCCCACCTGCGCGCGTCTCTCCCCCGCGATGGCGGCCTGCTGCTTTTCCTGCTCGGCCTGGAGCAGCCTGCTGCGCAGCACCTTCATGGCGCGGTCGCGGTTCTTGTGCTGGCTGCGCTCGTCCTGGCATTCGACGACTGTGCCAGTGGGCAGGTGCGTAATGCGAATCGCCGATTCTGTCTTATTGATATGCTGCCCTCCGGCCCCTGACGCTCGAAATGTATCAATTTGCAGATCCGCTGGATTCACCTCGATGTCCACATCCTCGGCTTCCGGCAGAACAGCAACTGTAACAGTAGAAGTATGGATGCGGCCCTGGCTTTCGGTTTCGGGCACGCGCTGCACCCGGTGCACGCCGCTTTCGAATTTTAACCTGGAGTATGCGCCGTCCCCTTCAATCGAAAAACAGATTTCCTTGAAGCCGCCAAGTTCCGTTTCGTTGGCGTTGATGAGTTCCGCTTTCCAGTGCTTGGCTTCGGCGTACATGCCGTACATGCGAAATAAAACGGCGCAGAAGAGCGCGGCCTCCTCGCCGCCCGCCCCGCCGCGGATTTCCACGATGACGCTTTTGTCGTCATTGGGATCCCTGGGCAGCAGCAAAATTTTCAGCTGGCTCCAACTATCCTCGGCTACTTGCTTGGCCCGGGCCAATTCCTCCTCCGCCAGCTCCCGGAACTCCGGGTCGTCCAGCAGCGCTCCCGCCTCCTGCTGCGCCCGCAGCGCGGCGTGATAGACCCGCAGCGTTTCCACCACGGGCTCCAGTCGTTTTGTTTCACGCGCCAGCCCACGGTAGCGCCCCATGTCGGCGATTACTTCGGGGTCGCACAGCTGTGCTTGCATTTGGTCATATTTTTCTTCCACCTGCCGCAATTTTTCTAGCATTGAGAACTCCCTTATTTAACAATGTGTCTCATTAATGTGATCTTACATTCGCAGACTGTCTCATTAAATGATATTGCACATAAAATCATGTATTTGCAAAAATATTTCATAACAAGTATTGACTTTCTATTTCTTTTATGATATCATTGCAATCAAGAAGGTTGTTTCTTTCGGGTTTGCGGCTATTTTGTCGACTTTATCAAGTTGCATGCTGACTCCTGAAAGTGCGGGTTGAAATTTGCGGCGCCCCGGCGCGCGCATACATATTATAACACAGTTCAGGCGCAATGTCAAAACAAATTCAGCCGCAAAGCAAATTGATGAATAATAAATCGACTTTGGCCATAGAAATAACAGGAGTAAAAAAGCCGTCAGGGAAAGGAATGAAGTTTATGAATCGCTTCCCACCAGAAGGACAAATGCTGTCGAACCCGGAGAATCTTCGCTACTTGTCGTCCCAGGCAGGCATCCGGGAGGCCTACGCCTCCGGCGCCATCCTGGAAGGTCGTGTTCTGCTGTGCGACAACGGGCACAATTTGCATGTGGACCTTGGCGCGATGCAGGGCCTGATTCCCCGCGTGGAAGGAGCGCTTGGCATTGCGGAAGGCGAGGTGCGCGACATCGCGCTGATTTCCCGCGTGAACAAGCCCGTTATGTTCCGGGTCACGGGCTTTGATACAAACGAAGCCGGCGAAGTCATAGCGCTGCTTAGCCGCGTGAGCGTGCAAAGGGAATGCGTTGAGAGTTACATCAACCAACTGCAGCCCGGGGACGTCATCGACGCCAGGGTCAGCCACATGGAAAACTTCGGTGTGTTTGCCGACGTCGGCGCCGGGGTGAGCGCTTTGCTCCCCATCGACGCGATTTCGGTTTCCCGCATCCCGCACCCCAACGCGCGCTTCACCGCCGGGCAGATGATCCGTGCTGTGGTGAAGGGCCGCGACGACCAGGGCCGCCTGCTGCTTTCCCACAAGGAGCTGCTGGGCACCTGGCAGGAGAACGCGGACTTGTTTTCACCGGGCGAAACCGTGCCGGGCATCGTGCGCTCGGTGGAAAAATACGGCGTGTTCGTGGAGCTCACGCCGAACCTCGCGGGACTCGCGGAATTCAGCGAGGACGTGGCGGACGGCTACCACGCCTCGGTCTATATAAAAAGCATTCTGCCCGAGCGCATGAAAATTAAGCTCATCATTGTCGACTCCTTCCCGGCGGATTACCCCGTGAAAGCCCTCAACTACTTTGTGCAGAGCGATCACATCGACCATTGGGTCTATTCCCCGCCCGGCTGCGAGCGCGTGACGGAATCGATTTTTTGAGGTAGAATAAGACGCGGGAGCCAGAGGTAGCCTCTGGCTCTTTTTGTGCAATATGTCCTTCCGACCCAAAAGAACCTCTCATAAATTTTTGTGCAATGTTCATAAATATACCCCCCCCTCCACACA
>Ga0123356_10000845_pt1 | contig 34036 bp, 29 predicted proteins | sample TergutEmb28metaG_2_FD_92546 | JGI IMG/M metagenome (GOLD analysis project Ga0123356, IMG submission 92546) | Embiratermes neotenicus P3 segment gut microbial communities from Petit-Saut dam, French Guiana - Emb289 P3 | ecosystem: Host-associated > Arthropoda: Insects > Digestive system > Gut ...
AAACCTAATCTTAACACTTGGCTAATCCAGCAAACTTGCATTCGGGGTAAAAAGAGCGCTGCCGAATTCTTCTTCTCCGTATTGACCAATTAAATCCTGCGCTCTGCCGCTTAACAGCCATTCAATGAAAGCCAGCCCTCCTTCGACATTTGTGTGCGGATGCAGCATGGGGTTTACAAGAATTATTCCGTAGTAGTTCACGGCAGTATCCTGATTGGGGTCAACTGCAGAAAAATTGCTGTACATTATGTCGTAACGGGCGATTCCGTAACCGTCGTTTACGAACTGAATTTCATTCTGTTTAACATGAACCAGAAGCACATCTGCATCGCCGTCTCTGCCCATCTGCAAAGCTGCGGCGGGATCAACGGTTATAACATCGGCTTCCCATCCTTTTTCTTGTGTGAAAACAGGCAAAAGGTAATCGAGGAGCCCTGTATCCTGAATGCTTACAGCCGCTGATAAAATAAATTTTCCTTTTAAAGGGACCTTGTTTCCGGTGCAGCCGGTAACAAATAACAAACCGGCTGTCACAAGCAGGATGGTAAAAACGAGTGTCTTTTTCATAACTAGCTCTGCCGGTACTTGCCCATAAATGTTTGTAATCTGCGCATTGCGTCTGTGAGAGTGGCTTTATCGGGAAGGAAAACAATGCGGAAATGATCAGGTTTTTTCCAGTTAAAACCGGTGCCGTGAACAAGAAGCAGGCGCTGATCGCGCAGCAGATCAAGTATGAACTTTTCGTCATTGGTTATGTTAAAACGTTTTACATCAACTTTTGGAAAACAATAAAGCGCGCCTTTTGGTTTTACAACTGAGAGACCGGGAATTTCATTTACAATATTATATGCCGTGTCTCTCTGTTCAAGCAGGCGTCCGCCGGGGAGGATCAAATCTTTTATGCTTTGATACCCGCCCAATGCTGTTTGAATGCCCATCTGGGAAGGCATGTTGGGGCACAGGCGCATATTGGCAAGCATATCAAGACCTTCAATATAATCGGCTGCGCATTTTTTGTTGCCCGAAAGAACCATCCAGCCGGAACGAAGACCTGCAGCACGCCATGTTTTGGAAAGGCCGTCAAAACTGATCGTAAGAAGATCCGGCGCGATTGTTGCCATGGGAATATGCACCGCATCATCGTAGATGATACGGCTGTAGATTTCATCGGCATAAATGACTAAATCTTTTTCTCTTGCAATTTGGGCAATGCCTTCAAGTATGGAACGATCGTAAACAGCGCCGGTTGGATTATTGGGATTGATAACTACAATGGCTTTTGTTCTGTCTGTAATTTTGGAACGGATATCATTCAGATCGGGATTCCAGTCAGAGGATTCATCGCAGAGATAGTGGACTGCTTTTCCGCCGGAAAGAGTAGCTGCCGCTGTCCACAACGGATAATCCGGCATGGGGATAAGAACTTCATCGCCTGAGTTGAGCAAGGCTTGCATCGACATTGAGATAAGCTCGCTTACTCCGTTCCCTATAAAAACATCTTCTATCCTGACATCCATCACTCCTTTGGACTGGAAATCCTGCATTACAGCTTTTCTTGCTGCAAAAAGTCCGCGCGAGTCGCCGTAAGCCTGAGCATTCGGAAGATTTACAATTATATCGTGAATAATTTCATCCGGCGTATTAAGCCCAAAAGCGGCAGGGCTGCCTATGTTTAGTTTGATGATTTTAAAACCTTCTTCTTCAAGCCGTTTTGCTTCCTTGAGAACCGGTCCGCGAATGTCGTAACAGACATTTTCAAATTTTACTGATTTTTCGATATTTCTCATATATTATTCCTTAATTGTTAAAAAGCCATTTTCCGGCTTCATCAATATATTTTCTTATAATGGCAACATGAATCTCGCCGCTGATTTTTTCTACCTCTTTATTCCAATTTTCCTGATTTTTTATAACCTGAATAACCCGATCTTTGCCGCTCTTTGCGGCAGCCTGGCAGCCTGCGGCAGCCTGACAGCCTGCGGGATTTTCAAGATTTTTTATTATGGTATTTTCCAGAAAATATGCGCAAAGACCTGTAATAACAGCATCGCCGGATGAAACAGCGAGGGTTGTAAATTCCGGCTGAGCCAGATTAAAAGATCCGGCAAGAAGCTGCGAAAAGCCGTAAAACCATCGAACCCATTGGCTGTCTTTTTCCTTTAATTTACCCTTTTCCATATATGTTTTAAAAAAGGCGGTTGCCTCAGCCTGATTATTGCTTAAAATCCTTGCCGCGCCGAAAATCAGTACATTTTTGTCTACAACCGAGGGTTTTACCAGCATAGCTTTGCTTTCCAGCTTTATTACAGAGTTAAAATCTGATATAACAAGGTATGAACTGGCTAAAAGCCGCACATATCGGGCATTATATTTGCGTTTTACATAGATTTTTTGCTCCAAATAGTAGGCTAAAGCAGGCCAATCTTCTCTTTCAAGAAGCGAAAGAAGCCGATAATTATAGAAGAAAAATATACCCATGCACACAAGGAGCAAAACCATGAATATTAGTAATGGTAAGGTCAGGAACCTGAAACTTACCGTAAAATCCGGTCCTGTCAGCATCATAGGCAGCAGGGCGGTGACTAATATGATGATTAAGATTATAATACTAAATACTATGATCAGGTGTTTAAATTTCAATGGGGGCGCTCCTATAATTACATACTGTTGGAATCATAAAATAAACATTATGTTACGTCAACCTGACAGGGAAAGATGGCATGAATAACTATTTGATAAAGGAAATTCAAAATAAAAGCTTTTTCTCAAAAATAGTCTATCTGGACGAGGCTTTTGTCCTTACCGCTCCGGAAATGCCGTTTACCGAAGATTTAATCAGCCTTCTGGAAAAATGGAAGTATAACAAGGTGGTAAGCGAGGGTGAACCGCACAAGGAATATACAGCCATTCCCAGCGCCTCCTCCCCTGCCGGTGAAATGGAAAGTACCGTTTATGAAGAAACCTATGTTACCCATTCCCAGCAATCCGATTCTGATAAACTGGAAAAAGCCAGCAAGTTTTATTCCGGTCTTATTGCCTATGCCGAAAAAATGTTTATTAAGGCAACCATTACAAATGATCTGGACTATAAAGAAGTAACCGAAAAAATCAGGGATATGGTTGAGTATATAAAAGAAGATCGGCGTTTCCTTATGAGAATTCTAAAAAACTTTGAACCTTCCATAGATAAAAATTATCTTGCTATTCATTCGGTTCGTTCAACAATTTTATCGATTATAATAGGTACATATATAAAGCTTCCCAATCACAGACTGATTGAGCTGGGTGTCTCTGCCATTGTGCATGAACTTGGAATGTTAAAACTGCCTCAGAATATTTACCTTAGCCAAAGGGCGCTGACCCCTGCAGAACAAAAGGCGATTATTACCCATCCGGTATTGGGCTACAGTCTGCTTAAATCTTTTGATTTTCCGCTGGCAGTATGTCTTGCCGCCCTGGAACATCATGAACGTGAAAATTCAACAGGTTATCCGCGGCGTTTAACAAGTGACAAGATCAGCCTTTATTCAAAAATAATTGCAGTTGCCTGTTCTTACGAAGCTCTCAGCACAAAGAGACCGCACAAGGAAGCAAAAGACGGCTACACAGGAATGCTGGAACTTTTAAAAAACGAAGGCAAACAATACGACGATACTGTTGTAAGGGCGCTGGTTCTCTCCCTTTCAATTTATCCAATCGGTCTTTATGTATTATTGTCTAACGGAAAAAAAGGGCAGGTTGTTGATATAAATCCGGAAAACCCGCGTTTCCCTGTCGTTCAAATTTTCGGCGAAGTTACGCCGGACGGAAAAATTAAAACAATGCAAACCGCAGCAAATGTGCTTACAATCGTACGCCCGCTTAACAAGTCAGAGATAGAAAGCTAGTATGGACGACAGCCTTTTCACAGTAATAACTTTATTATTAATTTTTTCCATTTTACTGATAATATTAAGCGCAGTTTTTTCTCTTTTTGATTCCGCGCTTGGCTTTTGCAGAAAATCACGTCTGGAAAAAGAAAGCGGAAAACGCTATAAAGCAGTTCTTGTTACGCTGGAAAATCCCAAAAGAATATCTTTGACCTGCCGCTTATGGATAAATATACTCAGAGTATTTGCGGCTTTTTGGGCAGGAATATCAGCCTCATATATTGCTGTTTATAACGATATCGGTATTTCAAACAGAGTAAGCATTTATTTATCTCTTTTTATTATAGGTCTTTTTGCCGCATTATTCGGCGATGCGCTCCCAAGATTAATTTCCAAAACAAGACCGGAAAAAATTGCCGCTTCTCTTCTGCCTATAATAAAAATTCTTTCCTTCCCCATGATTCCTTTTACATTGCCGGCATTAAAGTTTGCGTCTTTTTTTAAAACCGCATTTAAGGCAGAAATAGACGACAACAATATAACCGAAGAAGAACTTCAGGATGAACTTCGCAACACTCTCATTGAGGGAGAAAAATCGGGCATTGTAGAAAGTAAGGAACGCGACATGGTAGAAGGTGTTTTCTATCTTGGGGATCGTCCTGTCGGCGCATTTATGACGCACCGTTCAGAAATACAATGGCTTGATATTAATATGCCCTACAATGAAATACGCGAAAAAGCGCTTGCGTCCAAAGGAAACAAACACCGTTCTCAGCTTTGTTTTCCTGTTGCAGACGGAAGCCCCGATGAAATTGCGGGATCTGTTTATCTGGAAGATATTATTCTTGATTTATCACAGCCAAATCCGCAAGGATTACGTGCAATTATGAAAAAAGCGCTGTTTGTTCCCGAGACAATGACCGCCTTAAAAGCATTTGAATCTTTTAAACATGGACAGACTGATTTTTTGTTTGTTATGGATGAGTACGGAGGTCTTGCAGGCATCATTTCCATAAGGGCGCTGGTTGAAGAAATTGTCGGCGAACTATCTTTGCCGGCAGCCAACAAGGAGCCGCTGGTTCGTCAGGAAGACGGAAGTTTTATTGCGGACGGAACTCTTAACATTGACGATGCGGCAAAAGCGCTTTCGCTGACAGATCTTCCCGCAGGGGACGACTTTCACACGCTTGCCGGTTTCATTCTTCACCTAGCCGGTGAACTTCCTGTTAAAGGTGATAGCTGCGAATACCAGGGGTATCGGTTCACAGTAAAAGAAATGGACGGCAACAGAATCGATAAACTCATTATTAAAAAAATAGAAATTGAGAATTAGTCACCAGGCAAAAGAGAAAACTGCTTTTTCGTGGTACTCTTTTCCCGGGGCGGCAATGCTCTGCGGAAATACGCTTTGGTTCGGCGCATCGGGATAATGCTGGGTTTCAAGACAGAAACCGGAATTTTTTGAATAACATGAACCTTGTTTGCCAGTTACATCTTTTAAATGGATTCCTGTATATAATTGAATGCCCGGCTGAGTTGTATAAACTTTCATGGATCTGCCGGAAACAGGTTCATAAACTTCCGCGCAGGGACGCAATTTGCCGGTTACGCCGTCTATCGAAAAACAATGATCGTAATCTGAAGTTATTTTTCTGCGTGTTCTAAAATCAAACCTGGTATTGTTAACAGGAACAATGCAGCCTGTAGGAATATTCTGCTTGTCAATTTCCAGATACGAAGAACAGGGCAGAATAAGTTCATGAGAAAGAATGTCTCCTTTCCCCTCCCCTGCAAGATTAAAATACGCATGATTGGTAAGGTTCACAGGACAAGGCTGATCTGATTTTGCGCGGTAATCGCAGATTATCTCATTTGATTTTGTAAGACCATAGCTAACCACAGCTTTTAAGTTCCCCGGAAAACCTCCGTCTCCGTCGGGGCTGTCCAGTTCAAAGCGCACGTAAACACCTTCATTTTCTTCGTATGCTTCGGATTTCCAGACAAGTTTATCAAAACCTCTCCAGCCTGAATGGAGGGAGTTCTCTCCCTCATTTGCGTCTATATTAAATGTTTTTCCGTTAAGTTTAAAAGCTGCGCCTTTGATGCGGTTGGCAAAACGCCCGACAGTAACGCCTAAATACGGTTTATTGTTTAAATATCCTTCCAAACCGGAATAACCCAGCAGTATATCATCTTTCCCCCGCCCTGAAGGCACAGTCAGGCAGGTCCATGAAGCGCCGTAATTTATCAAAGAAAACTTTAAATCCCCTGCTTTAAGAGTATACAATTTTACTTTCTTTCCGTTGGAAAGTATGCCAAAAAGTTTCTTTCGAATTTCCATAGGATTATTATACTCTTGCAAGGCTTTTACGTACAGGGTAGAATGAGGCTATAGGGGTTAACCCCAAGGAGAAAAAAATGAAAAAAATTATCACTTTATTAATCTGCTTATCAATTGCTGCCGTGTGTTTTGCTCAGGATGACCCGGTTGTAGGTTACTGGATCAGTATTGACGAAAACACCAACAGAATGACCGCAGGCTGGCAAATTTACATCGAAAACAACATGCTTTACGGAAAAATCTTGTCCCTTGCTGACCAACCGCGCGGCACGATAGCCACCGAATTAAGGGAAAGGTACGATGGGTTTCCTCTTCCCGGAAGAGTTAACACAATGCAGGTTGCCGGTCCTCCCTGGATTTACGGTCTTACCAAAAACACCAGAAACGGCGAATGGAGCGGCGGAAAAATAATTAACCCGGAAGACGGAAAGTTCTATAATTGCAGAATAATTTTCCGCCCGGCAGGAAGCAGAGCAGGCAGCAGAACATTCACTCAGGATATGCTGGAAATGCGCGGCGAAATTGGCTTGGGCATTGGACGCAGTCAGTTCTGGCGCAAGACTGATGAGGCGACCGCTAGTAATCTTTGGCCTAATTAAAATCTAACGCACTGCCTATTCAGAAATGTATGCCTAAAGATCTTACTTGGGGTCCTGTCAGCGGCCAAAAAGCGCCGTGCGCTCCGCACACGTCGCTTTTTGCCCCTGACACCCCTCAAGTATATTTCTGGGCATACATTTCTGATTAAAGTGGAGGGAAGCAACTGTCGCCGCTACGCGGGATGCAATTGGATAGTAGCAGCTACCGTTTTTACTACGATCTACAATATTCCAATATTCTATTATTTCTTTTGTTTACAAAATTAATGCTGTTTTCTTTATATTCATAATACTCTGCTGTGTTCTTTGGTAAAATATTATATGTAAAGCCAATAAATGGTTTTAAAAAGAAATTCACTTTAGAATAATTTTCTATTACTAAATCTTGCAGTAAAAAATAATCACAATAACCTTTAAAATTAGTAAATAGTTTAAAAAAATCATCGTATCTTTTTATTGTTTGGAATAATGGGCTATCCTCATTATTATAGTATCTTCTTATACACTCTAATGTTAAATCCATTCTATCGTTTATATGATAATTTTTTCCTCTTTCTTGATTCATTGTATTCATACCATTTATCATATTACTGGGATAAAGAATAATTCCGCCAATTGTGTAAGATATATAATCAAAATATTCCAATTCATTTTTTGGTATTTGCTTTATCAAATCTTCTGTGCGCTGCCAAGTACTATATGTTTGAATAAATGCATCGCTTGACAAGTGATATTCCCCCAATTCAGATTTATGGTATAGATAAACTCCTTCAACATTATCTGTAAGATTAAATTCCTTTTCATTAGGTAATTTTTTGCTCCATAAATATTTATTATACATTTTTAGTGTTTTGCTAAAACCATCTGGATCATTGCCATTTGAGTCTTTTCTCATATCATATGTTATATCTATTTCCATACATTTCCTCCATAATTTGAAATTTTATAATTTTTTATAATGATTGTCAAGTAAGGCAAATTCCAATCATTAACTTGCTTTCGTGAACCGGCATGGCGGGCGGCGGGCGGGGAAAACAATTTTTGCCGTTCCCTGCGGAGAAGACCTGACCGCTAAAATCAGTAAAGCTAAATATGATTGTATTCTAACTTCTAAATTTTAGCGGTCAGGGCTTCGGAGCAGACTCTTTGCAAATGTTTTCCCCGCACGCCGCGCGCCATGACGGTTCACATATAGAAAAGTTTGTTAATTATGATATAATACAGAAATGAGCATACTAGAAATAACCCTAATCGCAATCGCCCTATCAATGGATGCCTTCGCCGTCTCCATTACTTTGGGCTTATCCGTAAAAAAACCTAAAAAAATAGAATATTTTATCCCGGGTATTTATTTTGGGTTATTTCAGGCGATTATGCCACTTATAGGATATTTTGCGGGAACATTGTTTGCCGCTAAAATCATGGCTTTTGACCACTGGATTGCTTTTTTGCTGCTTTGCTTCATTGGCGGCAAAATGATAAAAGACAGTTTTTCCAAAGAGGAAACTGAAAATAAGGAAGCATCGTTTCATTTTATTAAAATGTTTTTATTGGCGCTGGCTACCAGCATAGACGCATTGGCTGTAGGTATAACATTTTCTTTTTTCCGGATTAACATAATCATTGCTGTTATAATTATTGGTTTTACCACATTTTTAATTTCGATAGGCGGCGTAATGGTTGGCAATAAGTTTGGGCTTAAATTCAAATCCAAAGCAGAGTTTATCGGAGGAGCGGTTCTGATTATTATCGGGATAAAAATACTTGTTGAGCATTTGTTTTTTGGCTGATTATTTTTTACTCATTCTTTCCTGCAATTGTTGAATAGACAGATACTTTTCGTTGAATTTTCTGTGCAGCATTCTATGACAATTTGAGCAAACCAATGCAAGGTCTTCCAATTTAGTTTTTCTTACCCCTCCCTGGCTTATTGGATTTAGATGATGACATTCAATAAAATCTGCATCGTAAGTTACAGCAAAAGAAAAATTACACACCTCACATATCATTTGATTGTTTTTGGCTGCTATTCGTTTTTTTTCAATTACAATATTTTTATTTCTTTCTTTAACTATATGAGAAACAAGAGATAATCCTCCTTCTGTAACATTAAAATCAGGATTTGTTAATTCAAGATCGGCAATAGCAGCAGAGGTAGCTTTTTCTGATTCTTGTTCTTCACTGATGAAATATCCGTAAAATCTATTCCAAATATCTAATTGAAGTTCTTCAATATTTCCTATATTTTTAATATTATTGATATTACAGGCATTACCTTGAGTAATACCTGATTTTTTTACCCTTTTCCACAGTGTTTCTTCTACAGGAATAAAATTATCATTGTTTGTCTTCGCAATAACCCTGACGCGTCTTGCATAACGGAATTCGTCTCTGTTTTCATCGACTAATTCATTATCAACAGGAGTTACTAAATGAGTAAATGCAGGAATATCATTGACCCTTTGATATATTAGTATTATTTCGTTAACACCTGGTGATAACACATTGCCTTTTTGTTCATTTGGAAAGTGAAGCAAAAAAATATCGTCTGTTAAATTTAAATACGCTTCTCCCCTTTCAGGGTCGCTTACATTTTTAAACCAAAGTATGTCTAAAGGGGTGAAGTATTCCTTGTTATCCATATTATTAACCTCCATATTTTACCTGCTATCTCTAATTACGTGAAAATCATAACCGGGAATAAACTGGGAAATATCCCGCAGCCATGTTTCTTTCGGCACTGTTTTTGGTATTTCCATTAGATCATAAAAATCATCTAATTCCATGTCAACATACTGAGAGGCTATCTCAATACTCATTGATCCGCGAATGTCTTTAATTTTTAGAAAATTTCCGCTTTCCTGCACAGACTCAAGCGTTGGAACAGTTACCCGCAAAAAACCGGTTCTGTCAAATATAAACAAACTTCCAAAAAATACCGCTGCAATTATTATAACAAAACCAAGCGGTTTAATTGCTTTGCGAAAAATTGTCATTTGTATATCGCTTGTTTTTGATTTACAGGCAGTTGTACATTGATTGCATTTTATACATTCGGCAGATTTTACCGTTTCTATTTTTGCAGTATCAATGTTCATAGGACAGGCTGTTGAACATAACCCGCACTGCGAACAGCCGCTGCGTTTTATTTTTGCCGGACTTATTTTTGCGATAATTCCGTATACAGTTCCGGCGGGACAAAGGTATTTGCAGAAGAACCTTTCGATAAATACAGATGCCGCAAGCACAATTAAAAGAATAACGAAACCTGCTGCATATTCGTGAAACAATTCTTTTCCTCTCCAGATATGCGCAAAAGCGCCCCAGGGATCATAGGGAGAAATCCATAAAGTTGCTGTAACCCATGCCATGACAGTAATAAAAATCAAAACAATATATTTAAAAAATCGTAAAATATTATCTGACTTCTTTGGCAGCTGTATTTTCTTTTTGGAGAATTTCCCGAATAATTCCTGCAATGCGCCGAACGGACATATATTTCCGCAAAATGCCCTGCCAAAAAGCGCTGCAAAAAAAAGCATAAAGAAAAACAATGTCATGGTTCCGCTGGTTATTTTTTGTATATTGCCGCGTCCGGCGCCGGCAATCCATGTCCACAAATTTTCAAGTCCGCCCAATGGACATATCGCATGAACAGAAGGAAATCTTTGACCGGCAAATAAATGCAGAAAATGGATCAGCATCGATCCGCCTAAAATAATTCCAAGAATAATCCATCTTAGATATTTTGCAATCTTTTTACTATTTGCAGAATTTTCCATATATCTTTTTTTTACTCCATAAATTTCCAATTAATACATAAATAATTTTACACTATAAATAATTGTTACGTCAAGATTAACCGTTGAATCTGCTTGACAAAATACCTAAATACAGTCAGAATAAAGCAGAATGAAAAAGATAGTAGTTATAGGGGCAGGCATTTCCGGATTGTCCGCCGCGATTTATGCGAAAAGAAGCGGTTTTGATGTTACAATATGCGAACAGCACAATATACCCGGGGGAATGTGCACAAGCTGGAAACGCAAAGGTTATTTATTTGAAGGAGCAGTTCATTGGCTTACAGGCTCAAATTCCAAAACAAATTTTTATCAGGTATGGAAAGAAACCGGTGCATTGGGCGAAAATGTAAAAATTTTACTATCGGATCCCTTTTATGCAGTTGAAAATAACGGTCAAGTTATTTATCTGTACCGGGATATTGATAAAACCGCCGCGCAGTTTTCCGGATTGTCACCTAACGATAAAAAACTGCTGCATCGTCTGGTAAAAGATGTAAAGGCGTTTTCCTGTTTTCAAATGCCTGTATATGATATTAAAGGCGTTAAATCGCAAAATCCCAAACGTATATCAACCGGCGCCATGTTAAAAATGATGCCCGCAATAACCAGAATCGGCAGGTTAAAAAAAATATCATGCAAACAATACGCAAGGCAGTTTGAGCATCCGGGCTTACGGCGTTTATTTAATATAGTACCGGAGGAGTTTTCTGCTATAGCTTTGATCGCCACATTGGCAACATTTAACACAGGAGACGGCGGGTACCCGGAAGGCGGGTCTCTTGCCATGGCAGAAAGAATGGCAAAAACTTTTACAGATCTTGGCGGGAAACTTCTTCTTAAAACAAAGGTAAAAAAAATAAACATAGAAAACGGAATTACAACCGGCGTCACTCTGGAAAACGGTACCCTTGCCGCCGATGCCGTAATTGTTACTCAGGAAACAATAGCGGCGGTTAATCAATTATTTGATACACCGCCGGATGATGAATGGATAACCAATCTTTGCGCTAATACCAAACCGGTTGCCTGCACTTTTATAGGCGTAGGTATCAAAGCGGCAATTCCTCATATGCCGATTCCTGCATGGGAACTAAACGAACCCATTACATACGCCGGAAAAACAATAACAGAAATCAGTTTTTACAATTATTCAGATTATAATGGATACGCACCGGAAGGCTGCACCGTAATTACTTCTGCGTTAATAAGCGACACCTATGACTTTTGGAAAAAAGCAAAAGAAGACGGACTCTACGATAAAGAAAAGCAAAATCTTGCAAATCAAATCAGCCGTGTTATCTGCAAAAAATACCCGCAGGCAGAAGGCAAAATAGAAGCCATCGACATTGCAACACCTTTAACCTACGAACGGTATACAGGAGCATATCACGGCTCATGGATGACAGTAGCCGGCACAACAGACAAAATGAAAGCATATCCCGGATTTGTTAAAAACATAACAGGTCTGTATTTTGCAGGACACAGAATGGTATCTCCCGGAGGTTTGCCGGTTGCATTAACCTCCGGCCGCAGAGCAGCACAAATGGTCTGCCGCCAGTTCGGGGTTGTTTTTAAGTGAGCGAAAAACACAAACCAATTAACCCGTATAAAAGTTCATTTTAATTGATTTTAATAAACCATTATTAAATATTAAATGGCAATTTACTCCAGGTACTTCTTCATCGCCAACATAATAATGAATATGATTATCTCCGCTTTGTTTTATAATCCCAAAATCTTCAGACATCATATATTCATTTTTTGTATTATATGGAAATAAATGAATACTACTCTTTTCATAACTGCCTCTTTGTCTTTTATTTTACTTATATTTTTATAATATTGTCAACATAAATTTGGTGATGCCTTTTACATTATTTAGTTTATTTTCATATGACAATTTAAAACTATCATTTGTTAATATTTATTAGAAATTGCAAGATGAGATCTGTTACCTAATTTAGGTGATCTGATTTTTTATCTCTAGGGCTAATTAGGCAAAAGCGCTTTTTTCTGCTTTTCAATATAACCTTTTTGGGCTGTGGATAGATTCGCTCTACGTTGTTTAAGAAGAGTTTTTTCTATGGTGTCTACACCTGGGGTACGGGTAAAGTTTAGAAGTCTTGTTCTGTGAGAACCGCAGGCAATATGATAAGAGTCTTTTGGGAAATTTTTTACCCTGTGTTTTTTATCGTTAGGATATGTTTGTTCAGCAATTTTATAAGAGGGCGGATCTTCTGCAATTTTTAGTGCAAGAAGAGCGTCTTTAAAACTTTGAATTGCCTGTGTCAGGCTGCCAAAAGTGTCTGTATCTGTTTTATCACAAAATTTTAACTCCAATGATAGATAGGTATACTCAACAAGAGCGATAATTTGCGGATCGACAGTGGATTGAGCATCCCTGAAAGCGGATAACGCTTCAGCTATACCTTGTTCATAAAACAAGCGACCTTCATCTGCTTTTCCTCTGATTGCAAAGCCTTTTCTTCCAGAGTCTATGGTAAGTGCCGCTTCATATATTTTACTTATTAAGCCAGTCGCGTCCAAATTCTGCCTCAACTTCTGTTAGATTCCAACCGCCTTTTGTAAGAAAATCTACGCCCATTGTTTCTTTGGCTACTTTTGCCAGATATGTGGGCATGGGGATTGTTCTTATCAGGCAACTATATCCCTCCCTATCGCCAGCATTTAATAATGTAAATGCCTTATTTATTGTGTCAAATCTTTCATCTAAAGTCATGGTTTGCGGCATATTGCTCTCCTGTAATACATTATAACAGAATTAAAACATATTTGGCAAGTATTTAAAAAAACGGCGGGATGGTAACCCAATATTTTAGTAAATTTATTAACGAGTAAAACTGGCAAAGGGCTCACGCGGAGACGCGGAGAACGCGGAGTGGTGATATGAAATCTTTCCTAAATGCGGGTATTTACTTGACAGAGCAGACACCTTGATTTTGTGATATAATTGTAGTATAATTCATCATATGAATATAGCAGAAATAACTCCTGTAATTTATAATGGAATTGTTAAAAAAAAAGGAGCATAAAAAATGGAAAAAAGGATGGATAGAACTAAAATTGTTATAACAACACAAAAAGATAGCGATAAAATGGATGATTTTTATTGGGCAAATGCTTCAATAGAAGAAAAAATAGAAACTGTAACTTTTTTAAGGGAGTGTTTTTATGGAAAAGAGGCAACTACCGGAAGACTTCAAAGATTTTATACAATTCTTAAATTCAAATAATTAAATATCATTTCTATAAAAGACTTAATAATAAATAAAAGATCGGCAGGCAGGGATCAGGATATTACAGATGCTAATAAATTAGAGAAATTAATGGAAATTAATAAAAATGAAAATATTAGTCTAGTGCAAGCTAAATCTGTTGATGTCTAAAATAATGGAAAAGGTCAACAAATATTTAAGAAATTTATAATTAGCGAGTAAAAACTTTTTCCTCCTCCTCTTCCTCCGCGTCCTCTGCGCCTCTGCGCCTCTGCGAGAGTCTAAGCCAATCTTCAACTCTCCCCCCCCTAGACATTCCCCCCTACAAGTCATAGAATATCAAAGGATTTATCATGCAAATTACAGAACTTGTAGCCAGGCTGGTACTCCAGATTGGCATAATATTATTTGCGGTGCGGCTGTTTGGGCAATTGGTAAAGAAGCTGGGAATACCTTCGGTGCTGGGGGAACTGCTGGCGGGTGTTATTGTCGGGCCTTACGCGCTGGGCGGTATAACGCTGCCGGGATTTCCCAACGGGATATTTCCGCTGGCAATGACCGAAGTTCACTCGCTGCCCGTAAGCCTCGAACTTTACGCTTTCGCTACCGTCGCCTCAATCGTGCTGCTCTTTGTCTCCGGCCTTGAAACTGATCTTGGGCTGTTTCTGCGGTATTCCCTTGCCGGCAGCATAATTGGAATCAGCGGGGCTTTGCTTTCTTTTGCGGCAGGAACATTGTGCGCTGCGATTTTGCTAAATGCTTCTTTTTGGGATCCTCACTGCCTGTTTCTGGGGTTAATAGCCATGTCATCTTCCATCGGCATTGCGGCGCGGATACTTTCCGAGCGTAAAAAAATGCATTCTCCGGAAGGAGTTACAATAATATCGGCAGGCGTAATAGAAGATGTTCTCTGGATTATCCTTTTGGCAATAGTGCTTGGAGTAGTTACCGTTTCAAATACAGGAGACGGATTTTCTGCACGGGGAATTCTTTTACTTGCCGGCAAAGCATTCGGGATTTGGTTAGGTGCAACTGCTCTGTTTTTAATTTGCTCAAAAGCGCTTGCGGGATTTTTAAAGATATTCAAAAACAGCCTTGATTTTTCTGTGCTTGCTTTGGGATTAGCCATGATAATCGCAGGGCTGCTGGAAAAACAGGGAATTGCCCTGATAATCGGCGCGTACATTGCAGGACTTTCGCTTTCCAAAACCGACATTGCCGCAGTAATTCAGGAACGTATACGCGGACTCTATGTATTCTTTGTGCCGATGTTTTTTGCAATTATGGGCATGATGGTAAATGTAAAGGAAATTTTTACACCGTCTGTATTGATATTCGGCATTATTTACACGCTTGTTATTATTCTTGCAAAAATGATAGGTAACGGCAGCCTTGCATTGATTACCGGTTTTAATCATAAAGGCGCAATGCGCATCGGAGCCGGAATGATTCCGCGAGGAGAGGGAGCGCTTATCACCTGCGGTATTGCCCTTGCAACGGGAGTTCTAAGCAATCAGCTTTTTTCCGCTGCGGTTTTTATGATTTTTCTTACCATTGTAATCTGCCCGCCGTTGTTTGGGCTGGCTTTAAAAATTCCGGGACGCGGAACAAAAAAACCGGAAAAAAATGATGACAGTGCCCATGAAACATGGAAATTCGAAACTGCAGAAATTGCAGACCTTGTAATGAACGATCTTTTAAAAGAAATCCGCAACGAAGGTTTTTATGTTCAAACAATGAATGCAGACGAAGGATTTACGCAGGCACGCAAAGATGATATTGCAATTTATATTTCCAAAGAACAAAAATCGATCAGCATAGCTACATCCAAAACCGATATGCCGTTTGTAAAAAATGAAATATACGAAGTTATACTTGAACTTTCCAGAATAATCGAAAAACTAAAAACATCGGTATATCCGCAGGAAATGAAAAAAGATTTGCTTGATGCTGATGCGCGCACCACCAAGGATATTCTTGCGCTTATTGACCCTGAATGTTTTTGTATGGAATTAAACGGCAATACAAAACTGGAAATCATTACAGAACTTGTAGATATACTTGCAGCCAAAGGCAAATTGCTGGATCGCGATCAGGTGCTGGCGGATGTTCTTGAACGGGAAAACTCCATGAGTACCGGCATGGGGCGCGGCATTGCCATTCCTCACGGCAAGACCGAAGGAATTTCAGAAACCACGGTAGCAATCGGAATTAAAAATAAAGGTATTGATTTTGATTCTATGGACGGAATGCCTTCGCGGTTTTTTATTCTGATAGTTTCGCCCAAAGTATTCTGCGGGCTTCATGTGGAGTTTCTTGCAGCCGTCGGTTCAATTATCGGAGAGGATACGTTAAAGGAAGCGGTTATAAATTCCGCAACTCCCCAGGATGCCGTAGATTTAATCAGAAAACATAAAAAACAGCCTTAAATAATTTCTGTAAATATGCAATAATCAGGATTATGAATTACGATAAATTTACAATAAAGGCGCAGGAAGCTTTAAGCGAAGCGACGGTTATTGCGCAGAAAAACGATCATTCTCAAATTGAGAGCGAACATCTTCTGCTTGCCTTGCTTCAGCAGGAAAACGGGATTGTTGTGCCCATAATTGAGCGGATTGGCGCTGATGCCGGCAAGTTCACAGCGGATGTTGAAGCTCTGGTAAAGGGAACTCCTAAAATTTTCGGAGAGGCGGCGCAGGTTTTTTATTCTTCTGCTTTAACAAAGATTCTGGCAAAAGCCGAACTTGAGGCTTCTGCGTTAAAAGACGCATATATTTCATCCGAACATATTTTAATCGCCATGTCGGCAGGTGAAGGCAAAGCCGCTGCCCTGCTGAAAAAAGCAGGCATAAATAAAAACACAATCATGGACGCATTAAAACAGGTAAGAGGAAAAGCCCGGGTTACCGATCAGAATCCCGAGGAAAAATATCAGGTTTTGGATCGCTATTGCCGCGATTTAACGGCGCTCGCGCGGCAGGAAAAAATCGATCCTGTAATTGGGCGCGATGAAGAAATCCGCAGATGTATGCAAGTTTTGTCGCGGCGGACAAAAAATAATCCGGTGATTATCGGCGAGCCGGGTGTCGGCAAGACGGCAATTGTCGAAGGGCTGGCACGGCGGATTGTAGCCGGTGATGTTCCGGAAGGATTAAAAGGCAAAAAACTTCTGGCGCTGGATTTGGGCGCGCTTGTTGCAGGAGCAAAATTCCGCGGAGAATTCGAGGAACGTCTTAAGACGGTTATTCATGATGTGCAGGCAGAAGAAGGAAAAATTATTTTATTTATTGATGAACTGCACACGCTTGTCGGAGCCGGAGCCGCCGAAGGAGCAACCGATGCTTCCAATCTGCTAAAGCCTGCGCTGGCAAGAGGTGAGCTGCGGTGCATAGGCGCGACAACTTTGGATGAATACCGGAAACATATTGAGAAGGACGCAGCGCTTGAGCGCCGCTTTCAGCAGATTTACACGGCGGAACCGTCGGTGGAAGATACGATTGCAATTCTGCGCGGATTAAAGGAACGTTACGAAGTTCATCATGGCGTGCGGATTAAGGATGAGGCGCTTGTTGCGGCAGCGAATTTATCCAACCGCTATATCACAAGCAGATTTTTGCCGGATAAGGCAATCGATCTTGTTGATGAAGCGGCAAGCCGTTTAAAAATGGAACTGGACAGCCGCCCGACCGAACTGGACAAACTGGAACGAAAACTATTGCAGCTTTCGATTGAAAGACAGGCGCTTTCCCGCGAAGAGGATCCCGCATCCAAAGACCGTCTGATAAAACTGGAAAAAGAAATTTCAGATCTTACTGCCGAACGTGACGTGATGAAAACGCGGTGGGAAAATGAAAAAGTGGATATTCAAAAAATACGGGAGATAAAACAGCGGATAGAAGAATTAAAAATCGATGAAACCCGCTATGAACGGGAAGGCGATCTTTCAAAGGCGGCAGAAGTAAAACACGGAAAAATCCCGGAAGCGCAAAAACAACTTTCCAAACTGACAGATCAAATGGAAAAGAAAAGAGAAAACTCCGCATTGTTGCGCGAAGAGGTAAGCGAAGAAGATATTGCCGGTGTTGTATCCGCATGGACAGGAATTCCTGTTACAAAAATGCTTTCCGGCGAACTGCAGAAATTCCTTGAGCTGGAGAATGTCCTGGAAAAGCGCGTGGTTGGGCAAAGTGAAGCGCTTGGCGCCGTCGCAGATGCAATCAGGCGGAACAAAGCCGGGCTCTCCGACGCATCGCGTCCTCTTGGATCATTTTTATTTTTGGGACCAACCGGCGTAGGAAAAACAGAACTTGCAAAAACATTGGCAGACTTTCTCTTTAATGACGAAAAGTCCCTGACACGAATCGACATGAGCGAGTACTCGGAGAAACATTCGGTTAGCCGGTTGATTGGCGCTCCGCCGGGATATGTCGGTTATGAGCAGGGAGGTCAGCTTACAGAAGCAGTCAGGCGAAGACCCTACAGCGTTATTCTTTTTGACGAAATCGAAAAAGCCCATGCGGAAGTATTCAATGTATTTTTGCAAATACTCGATGACGGGCGTCTTACGGACGGACAAGGACGGGTTGTCGATTTTAAAAATGTAATAATCATAATGACAAGCAACCTTGGTTCAGATTTAATTCTGGCGGCGGATAATCAGGAGACGCTGCGTAAATCTCTTATGGAATTGCTAAAGCAGAGTTTCAGGCCGGAATTTATTAACCGTATAGACGAAACAGTTATTTTTAACAGACTGGGCGAAAACGAAATAGGAAAAATAATTGATATTCAGTTAATGCGCCTTGCTGAAAGGCTGGCTGAACGAAAAATCACGCTTAAGCTGACAGATTCGGCAAAACAGATCATTGCCGAAAGAGGATACGATCCGTTATTCGGAGCGCGTCCTCTTAAACGGACAATTCAAAGCGATTTGGAAAATCCGCTTGCAAAGCAGGTAATAAGCGGCATCATCCGCGAAGGATGCACCGTTACTGCCGATACGCATAAAGATGAAATTGTGTTTGAAGTATCTGATTAAACCGTTCCTTCATACACGAGTAATTCCTTTGCATCGATTGTTACGTTTAACCCTGATTCAAGTTTTTCTGTTGTGTGCCTGATATGGGTTAACCATACAAGATCAGAATTTGTATCATGTAAATCAGAATCTGATATTTCTGAAATTTCTTCGCAGATTACCCCTTTTACGATTCTTACAATGGGAATATAATCCTTGGTCAGCACCCTGCATGCAAGTATTTCACCGCCGAAAAACATTATTTTTTCACGCGCATCTGCCGGAGACGTTGCATTAATAATTTTGCCACGTACTCGGGTAATATCAGGATTTGCATAACCGCCGGAACTTGAACGGGCAAGAATTGTTCCCAAAATTATTACACGAACCGTGTTCACCATATTCGGGCTCTGCAGCGGCAAACCTGCAACAAGAACAATTTTATCCGACAAGGACGCAGCTCCCGTTTCCGACGCGATTCTCATGGAATTTTGAATCATGCTTTCCGCTTCATCTGCAATCGGCGCATGGCACGGCACAACGCCCCAGTATAACTGCATCTCACGCATAGCTTTAAAATTGGGCGTTACCGCAAGCACAGGCTGAGCCGGCCTGAATACGCTGAGAAGCCGCGCTGTATTGCCGCCGAGCGAAGGCGTCACAATCGCTTTGGCGTTAACCGACGAAGAAATATCCACTCCCGAACGCGACATATTAATGCCAAGATTTTCACCGGGATTATGATCGTCAGAAAAACATTCATCGCGGATACTTTTCATGCGATCCTGAAATTCCTGCGACTGTTCAACTGTGCGCGCAATTTTATCCATCATTTGCACAGCCTCGACAGGATATGCTCCGTTTGCAGTTTCTCCGGAAAGCATGACAGCATCTGTTCCGTCAAAAATGGCATTTGCAACATCGGTAAGCTCTGCGCGCGTAGGGCGCGGATTTACAACCATCGATTCCAGCATCTGAGTTGCGGTAATAACCGGTTTTCCCGCCTTGCGGCATGCGCTGATTATCTGTTTTTGAACAAGCGGAATTTGTTCTGTAGGAAGCTGTACGCCAAGATCTCCGCGGGCAACCATCGCTCCGTCTGCTGCCTGAACAATTTCCCTGATATTATCCACTCCGTCGCCGCATTCGATTTTAGCGATTACTTTTGTTGATGCGTTAAGTTCCTTAAGATATTTTTTTATCTGGACAACTTCGTATGGAAAACTTAAAAAACTGGCTGCAATATAATCAACTTCCATTTTTACGCCAAACTCAATATCTTTTTTATCCTGTTCGCTCATAATCGGAAGCCTTGCATGAATACCGATAAGGTTTACGTTTTTTTTGCTTCCAATTTCTGCGGTATTATTCGCTTTGCAATTAATCACGCCGTTTTTAACATCCAGCACTTCAAGCTCAAGAAGCCCGTCCGCCACAAGAACAAAATGCCCTTTCTTTAATTTTGCCGGCGCGTCTTTCCAGGAAATTGAAATACAGGCAGGCTTCTGCCCCTGCGCCGCAGCAGTCAGGCAGCCATCGACAGTAACTGCTACAAGATCATTTTTATTAATTATTACCTTGCCGTCGTCTTTAACCATACCGGTCCGTATTTCAGGACCCTTGGTATCCAGTAAAATGGCAACATGAACACCCAACTCCTTTGATAAACGTTTAACACGTTCTATTGAACTGCCATGGCTCTCATGCGTTCCATGAGAAAAATTAACACGCGCTACATTCATACCTGCAAGAATCATATCCCGTACAACATCGTCATTAAAAGATGAAGGTCCAAGAGAACACACTATTTTTGTTTTTCTGTTTTGCTTAACCATGGTGCCGCACCTCCTTAATTATCAATTCTTTTTATTATAGAAAGTAATTCCGCGCCGCGAACCGGCTGTGAAGGACGGAAATTGCGCCCGTCGGGAAGAGCAAAAAATTCTGTCTCCACGCAGCCGAGTATAACATCAAAGAACGGCGAAAGCGGAGGAACATCTGCTATAGGGCTGCGGGGATTAGCGCCTGCCGCATAACGCGCCGAATAGCGGGAAAGCAACCCGCGATCTGCACGGGCTTCCGCGTAGAGGTGCCATATAAACCAGGCAGCTCCTGCCCGCGTAACAGCATCATCCGGCCTTGGTCTTGTGTTGGGCCATTCGCTGATTGTGATATCCTGCGAAAACGGGATAAACGCGCGATCAACAAGGCGGGTAAACAATTCGCTGTCGGAAATATTTCTGCCTCCCGTGATAAATCTAAAAAGCTGAGTTTCGTTTTTTACCAAGGCAATACAGCCGCTCCAGCTGATGGTTTCACGTCCCAGCAAATCCAAAGATCCGCTTGCGATATCGGAAGTGTTACGCAATTCCCAGGCGCGGTTTCTGTCCGCTGTATAACTGTCACTGTAGACTTTTTCCAGCCCGGAAGAAAACGCAATATCAAAAGCGCCTGCCGCTTCCGCAAAACGATTCAGCTCAATGAGCGCGCGTCCTCTTTCGATATTTAGCTCTCCAATTCCGCTGCCGCGCTGTCCTGTCAAAGCCAATTCTCTCTCTATTATCTCAAGTCTTTTCTGCGGATCACCTTCCAGGCGGACGCCAAGAATAACAGCGGGAACATTTCCCGGCGAAACAGAATTTGACTGACGGTGCAGGCGCACTGCTTCACTGTATCTTCCTTCCAGAATCGCAAGCCTTCCAGACCACGCAATTAGTTTCCCGGAAAAATACGCATCTGCGGACGCTTCTCTCTCCATGCCGCTAATCATCTGCCGGGCAGAAGTAATCTCATTTTGTCTTCTGTTAACTCCCAGCGCTTCAAGCGGAACAATCGCTTTTTCAAGCTCTGCAATTTTCTGTTCCGATTGACTCCTTTGATTATCAACCAATATGTCTCTGGAAGAAACACAAGAAGAAAATAAAAATGCTATAAGCAAACTGCAAAGCCAATATTTCATTTATTCCTCCGTTATCTGAATTGCCAGCGGTATAATCTTCTGTCCATGCCAATGCCGAAAATTTCTGCTTTTTTATTTCCCTGCGCAGGAATAAACAATGGCTTGCCCCAAACAGGCAGCGGGAATCCTTCCAGTGAGCGGAAATGCCGCGTATAGGCATAAAGCGCATTGCCGTCCCCCGTGATATAAATTTCATTTTCAAACACTGTCAAATAACCTTCTTCCATTACGGTTAAACCGGGTATACTTTGATGTAAAACTTCGCCGTGAAGGCTTATCCTGAACAGGTTTCCGTTAGACGAAACAAGCCATAAATACTCCCCGTCAAAAACCGGCTGCTGATAAAAAATACCGTTTAATACAAGCGGGAACGGCTGCACAAGGGATGCGTTTTCGTCGTAGACCAAAAGCTGTCCCTGCTGATTTATAAAAGCTACAAGTACGCGGTTATTATGCGCAAACAGAAGCGGCGATCCAAAGCCGACGCCGAAATCATTATCTTCGTCATTAACTGATATCGGAGCAGGCCAGTTAGGAAGAGATCTTCCGTCTGCGTCAAGAAGCCAGATTTCGCCGAAGAAACTTTTTGGATATACAGCGGCATAAACGGCTGAAGTATTTCTTCTTGCAGAAACAGTCAGAAAAGAAGGCGGAGAACGTACAGCCGCAGCAAAGGAAGTTTCCCAAACACCCTGTCTTCCGTTTTCGTCAACAATGTGCACTTTGCCGTCTTCGTCGCAAAGGTAGAGTCTGCCCTCATGGACTTGCGGAGGAGATGAAAGCCTTAACCCCGTAATTATCGGGAAGCCCGGCGCGGCATCCATATTGCCGTCTGCAAGGGTTACGCGTCCGCGATCTGTCACTACCCAGACATTATCCGCACCGGCGGAAATTACCCAATGCGTACCCTGACCAGGAAGCTCATACATTCTGTTATCTGTTATGTCAAGAGAAATGGCAGTGCCGCCGGAAGTAAAAAATATTCGTGATTTTTCTCCGCCGTAAATACGATTAAAAGGCCTTCCGCCGATATTCAGCGGATAACCGCTTACAGGCATTACGCCGTTTCCGGAACCGGGAATAAGGGAGAGAGAAAGATCAACCGCTCCCCTGTCAAAACTAATTCGGATAAGACCGTGGCGGTAGAGAGACAAAAATTTGCTAAGGTCTGTATTTTTTCTCAGGAAAAACGGCACAGAAAGATCAAGCGAATAGTACAGGCTAAATGCGCTTGTTACTGTTTTTCCGCCTGCAATCTCCCGCCATATAGCGGTTTTGGGAAGCACGTCATTTCTCTGCATGGCACGTAATGCCGCAAGCAATGTGTCTGCCGACTCGCTTGCAAGAATAAAGTCCCTGTGTACGACATAATACGGAGAAGGAATAAAAATATCCCATTGACGCAAAAGAGATTGCAGAAATTCGGGAACTTCGATTCTTGGAATTCTAACTCCATCGATATTTAATCTGACATTTTCGCCAAGCACAATCGATCTGAACGCCTTGTCAAAAACTTCCTGCCGTTTGCGCTCGTCTGCAATTTGAATCGCATAAACCGGATGAGGCCGCCCTTCCAGCCCAAAAACCGCAAATTCATTTCCCGACCACGAAAAAAGAAGGTCATTAAGGGAAAGCCCAAGTAAAAAACGGGAAGCGGTTTCCGCGGTTTTAAGCGCATCATCCAGCGCGGGAGAAAAAACAAGAGCGGTCTGATAAAGTTCGTTTAATGTTCCCGCAGAAAGGATCGTCGCATATTGGGCATCTGCGGGGATTGTTTCCGCCAACCCCGGTACGCGGGAACGCTGCTGAAGAATACGGCTTAAACTTTGTTCACGGGAAGACAACGGCGCCGCCAGCCGGAATTCAATTTTTTTGGGATAAATAGAAAGCCCCGCTTCCACAAGGGAATCAAATTCAACATTATTTAAAATTGCGGCGATATCCGGATCCTGATCGGCTAACAGGGTATTTATAAATTCGCCGGAAAGCACAAGAGCGGCATCATAGGCTGAAGGTTTAATGGAACTAAAAACAGAGGCGGTATAATCTGCGCTGCGGGATTCAAAAATCGACGTATTATCTGATATAAAGAGCAGATTGCGGTACGGGCCGATAAACAGCGTCATATCGTTTAAACGGAATTCAAAACGGGAATTTTTCCCCGCCTGCACATAGTATAAATTGGGAATATTAACAAAACCGGAAACAGCCGGAAGTATACGCAAAAGCGGCGAAAAAAGCCCCATGTCCATGGCAGCTGCAAACCCAGTTTGTGCAAACCCTGTTTGTGCAAAACCCTGCTGCAACACGGCAAATTCAACGTTTCCGCTCGCTATTAGGCGCACAATACGGTTTTTAAGGAGGCCTTGCGCCATATCCAGCATTGGCATTACCTGCTCCAGCGCCGGCATGGAGACAATTTCATGCAGAGACTCATGAGCCATTACATTATCCAGCAATCGCACCGGATTGGAAATGCTGATACGAAGGCTCGCTGAATCCGGGATTACGGAAGCGGCATTAACCCTGCCGATAAGGGAAAATGCAACCCAGGCAGCGGCAATAACAAGGAGGACAACAAACAGTGTCACAAAGAATCTAACTGCCTTGCTGCGGGGTTTTTTATTTTTTATGTTGTCATTGTTCATAAACAGATTTTAAACGATTGCGGCAAAAAAAAGAAGAACCCTGGCTATTCAGCCTGGCTATTCAGCCTGGCAATTCAGCCTGGCTATTCAGCCTGCTAATTGTAAGAATTGGGGTTTTCGGATTCTTCAGCCAAATCCGTCTTGTTAGCCGAATTGGCAAAAACAAGAGCCTGCAAAATTCCAAGAATATAGTCCTTCTGTTCATCACTTAGTTCTGAGAAATTTTCGCACATTTTTTTCAGTTTTTTGTCATTCTCCATCCTACCCCCACAAAACACTCTATTAGTGAGAATATTATACTATTTTGTGAGTGTTGTAAAGTACAAAAAATAGGAATGTCAACACTATTCTGAATTCTAACATTGCATAGTGAGTTTTTTTATCGTATGATAAGAATATGACAGTCAGCAAACGCTTAAGACAATTACGGCAAACTCTTAACTTGTCGCAAGTTGAATTTGCAAAAGCAATATATATAAGTAACGGATATATTGCGGAACTTGAGTGTGAGCATAGAAAAGTTAACGACAGGATAATTCACCTAATATCCCTGACTTTCGGCGTTAGTGAAAAATGGCTTAAAAACGGAGATGGTGATATGTTTTTTAAAACTCCCGGAGAGAAATTGCAGCGCATGGTGAGCCTGTTCAACGAACTGCCGCCTAATTTTCAGGATTATGTGATGCAGCAGGTTGAACAGCTTCTTAAGGTAACAAATGATTCCTCTGTATAAACTGGAAAAACTGCCCCGTATCCAAAAACTAAGAAAAATAGCAAAAGTATTCACAATGGCAGAAAAACGATTCGCGCCGGGAAAAGGAATAGAGATTTTTACAAACGCAGAAATTTTATTTTTTACCGATGCCGCAAAACTGCTTGCAGCAGACGCGCTCTTTTGCAAAAGACAGGGGTTATCTGAAGAATTTGCCAATGCGGCTAACGTTTTTCAAACCCATGACGTGATATTGTTCCGGCGCGCCCTTAACAGCATAAAACACATATTATTTGCAGAAACAGGAAAAGATCAGTCTGACTGGGATTTTACAAACAGCAACGGCAGCCTTGATCCGCAGAAGAGGCAAATCTTTAAAGGGATGCATGTCTACATGGAAGATATACGCTCTCCATTTAATGTGGGCGCAATGTTCCGCACTGCCGAAAGTTTCGGGGTAGAAAAAATTATTTTGTCTCCGTTTTGCGCAGACCCTCTTCACAGGCGGGCAGAACGCACAGCAATGGGCTGCATAGACATTATTCCATGGGAGCGGCAGGAATTTCTGCCCGATAATCTTCCTGTCTTTGCCCTGGAAACGGGAGGCATCCCCCTTTCTGAATTTTCCTTTCCGCGCCAGGGGCTTTTAATAGCAGGTTCCGAAGAATTGGGCGTTAGCCCAAACGCGCTTGCCGCAGCGGATGCGTCGCTGGGCAGAGTATCAATTCCGTGTTACGGCGCAAAAGCATCGCTTAATGTATCTGTAGCATTCGGGATAGCTTTACAGGCTTGGGCAAAATCTAATAACGATTATCAAACACCCGCGTAGATTTTTTCTCGCTTCGCGGCAGCTCGCCCATACCAACAGCTTTTGCTTTTGGAGTTAAACCGATAATCTTTTTAAACTCCTGCTCCACTGTTTTTTCCAGACCATGCGCTGCATCGCCCATTTCCAATTTGGTTTCAAAGAACAATGTCAGTATATCTTTGCCGTTTAAGTGATCGATCATAATCTGATATTCGCTGCTTACCCCGTCTATCGTTGCAAGAAGTTCATCTACACGGCTGGGATAAATAATAGCTCCCCTCACCTTTACCATGTCGTCCGATCTGCCAATCAGCGTAGCAATACGCGGATAATCAAGGCCGCATTCGCACTTGCCAGGAACAATTTTTGTAAGGTCATGAGTACGGTAGCGGATAAGAGGCGCGCCCTCCTTATGCAAAGTTGTTATAACAAGTTCGCCGGTTTCACCGTCAGGCACAAGTTTCCCTGTTTTAGGATCGATAATTTCGCAGTACATATAATCCGTCCACATATGCATGGCGCTCTGATACTGACAGTTAATTCCGATCCCGGGACCGTATATTTCTGTCAAACCGTAAATGTCGTATAATTCAACGCCAAGCTCGCCGGCAATACGCTTGCGCATTTTTTCACCCCAGCGTTCAGAGCCGATAACGCCTTTCTTTAAATGTATACTGCCGCGAACGCCGCGTTTTTCTATTTCTTCGGCAAGCAAAAGCGCGTAGGAAGACGTAGCGCAGATAACAGTCGACTTTAAATCAATCATCATTTTGATCTGCTTGTCGGTGTTGCCAGGTCCCATCGGGATAGCAAGCGCGCCGAGCAGCTCTGCTCCAGCCTGAAAACCAATTCCCGCCGTCCATAAACCATACCCCGGAGTGATATGAATGCGGTCCAAATTGGTACAACCGGCTGTTTCATAACAACGCTTGAACATAACCGCCCAATCATCAACATCTTTTTTTGTGTAGGGAATAATTACAGGAATGCCGGTTGTACCGGACGATGAATGGATACGGATAATTTCCTCATCGGGAACAGCCTGCAGCCCAAAAGGATACGCCAGACGCAAATCCTCCTTGTCTGTAAAAGGCAGTTTTATAAAATCGCTCATGGATTTAATATCATCAACATTGATGCCTTCAAAATGTCTTTTATAGAACTCGCTTTTCATTGCATGCCGGATGGCATTTTTAATTTGATCCAATGTGTTCATACCAATTTTCTCCCTAATTCATAAGCTTTTAAATTCATTTCCAGAAAACGCTGCGGAAGCATTTCCGGTAAAATATCTTTTAATGTATCTGCATCGAACGGGAAAATCCCGCTCTGCGCCGCAGCCCCCAGCAGGGAAACATTCAGCGTTTTGGCATTTTGCCCTTCAAGCTGCTGCCCGTCTACAACGATGAGCTTTGAAGCATTTGCTTTTAAAAAATCGATCATATCAGACGCTTTATATTCTGCCGCATTCAAGTTGGTAACAGGTTTTACAGCTCTATTGCACACCAGCACAACTCCGTCCTTGCCCAAAAACGCAATCTGCCGGACAGCTTCTGCCGGTTCAAAAGCAATAAGCGCATTTGCGCTCCCCAGCGGAATCAAAGGCGAGAAAATTTCATCGCCGATACGGCAATGGCCGAACACGCAGCCGCCGCGCTGTGCCATGCCGATAGTTTCCGTAGTGCGCACATTAAAACCTTTTTTCATTGCCGCCGCTGCAATCAACTTTGAAGCAAGAACAGTGCCCTGCCCGCCTACACCGGCTATCATTAAATTAAACATCATTTAATCGCTCCTGTGGGGCATAGCTCCAGACACACACCGCAGCCTGTGCAGAGAGCAGAATAAATAACTGCCTTGCCGTCTTCCATGCTGATGGCAGGACAGCCCAATTTTAACAGACAGATTTTACAGCCTGTACATTTTGATTTATCAATTACGGCGTTTCCTTCCGGCCTGGAAATTATTATACACGGCGCTTCAAACAACAGCACCTTTACGCCCTTTACCGCCATTAAATCTTCAACTGCTTTTTTTGCGGCTTTTTGATCAAACGGATTTACTTTCACCAATACAGCAACACCCAGCGCGGCAATGATTTTTTCGATACTGATTTTTTCTACCTGATTGTTCATCATCGTGATACCCATGCCCGGATGCGGCTGGTTACCTGTCATTGCGGTTGTAGAATTATCCAGAATAACAACGATAATGTCAGTTTGATTATAAACTGCGTTTATAATACCGGGGATACCGGTATGAAAAAAAGTTGAGTCTCCAATAAACGCAAAGTGAACGGTATCAGGTTCAATGCGAGCAAGCCCCTGCGCTACAGTGATGCCTGCGCCCATGCACAAACAGGTATCTACCATATTGAGAGGCGCGGCATTGCCAAGCGTATAACAGCCAATGTCGCCGCAGAAGACAGCAGACCTTCCCTTTGCCGCTTCCTTGACCGCGAAAAAAGAAGCGCGGTGAGGACAACCTGCGCACATCACGGGAGGACGAACAGGCAGCGGCGGCGGCACAGGAGCCGTAACCGAAGGTAAATTAGAATTAAAAAGAAAAGCTGATATAGCTCTTGTTACGCTATCCGGCGAGTTCTCTCCTGCAATTTGAATATGCCCGCTTCGCTTCCCGAGTATTTCCGTTTTTAATTTATACAAACCGCAAAGGCGGACAAGTTCGTTTTCTATAACGGGATCCAGCTCTTCTATAACAAGCACTTCATCAAGCCCTTCCAGAAATTCAAGAGCTAGCTTGTCAGGGAACGGATAGGCAGAAACCTTTAAAACTTTACAGACAGACTGACATTCAGCCAATGCCTCGCATACAAAAGTATAACTAACACCGCCCGCGGCAATTCCTTTTTTTCCGCTGCCTGTTAAAATATTTTTTTCGTATCCGGAAAACTCTTCTTTCATAACTTTTAAGTTTTCTTCGATTTTAAATTTATTGGCATAGGAAAGACGCGGAAAAATAACCCATTCGGGACCTTTAACAAATCCGCCGGGTTTTACTCTGGGCAGATTATCAAGGATTTCTACGGAAGCGCAGCTATGGCAGACACGGGTTGTGGGGCGGAAAAGCACCGGTTCCCCGTATTTTTCCGAATGAGCAAATGCATCGGCTATCATTGTATATGCTTCTTCCGGTGTGGACGGATCAAACAGCGCAAGTTTTGCATGTTTGGAAAAATGCCGCGTATCCTGTTCCGTCTGCGAAGATATGGGACCGGGGTCATCGGCGACAACGATAACCATGCCGCCTTTTACGCCGATATAATTTAAACTCATTAAAGGGTCGGAGGCAACATTAAGACCTACCTGTTTCATTGTCACCATAACACGCGCGCCGGAAAAAGCAGCGCCGGCAGCAACTTCAAGAGCTGTCTTTTCGTTGACAGACCATTCAACATAAATACTGCCGTCATTATTTTTAGCAACGGTCTCCAGCACTTCTGTAGAAGGAGTGCCCGGGTAACCTGTAACTACACGAACTCCGGCGCGAATTGCGCCAAGGGCAATGGCTTCATTGCCCATCAGCAATTTTTTAGGCATTAACCTCTCCCTCAAACTTTTTTTTGGACATCATGAGCATAAGCATCAATACAACGCCGAATGCCGCCATGGCAGACAAGACAACAAACTTCATCTCGCCATCTATCAATCCTATAAACATGGGGAATGTAAGAGCAGATAACGCAAAGCCCATCATAACGGCTCCGTAATTGGCGCCTGCGTTTTTAATGCCAAAGTAATCCGATGCAAGCACGGCATACAAACCGGGAAGCCCGCCGAAACAAAAAGCAATCAATAAAACCGAAACAATAAAAAGGAACCCATGCGCAAACCATAAAAGCATTGCAAAAACGGAAGTTACAAGAATGACGATTAACGCCGCTTTTTCCCTGCCGATTCTGTCCGACAGCAGCGGCACAGCCAAACGGCCGCACGCGTTGGCGATACCCGTCATCATTACGATGATTGTCCCGAAAGACTCAACGCCGCGCTGCGCAGCATAAGTTTTAAAAGACGGATTGAGTATGAAAAACGTTGCTGTTGCTACCATTAAAGATAAAGTAATAAAATAGAATTGTTTTGTTTTAATTGTTTCTGTTACCGTGAATTGTTTCCTTGCAAGAAGAGCGGCTGCCGGCGCTGCTGCCGCAGTATTAGCATCTGGCAGGCGGATAAATCTGAATAATATAAGTGTCGCGGCAAAGAAAGCAGCAGCGAGTATAAGGAAGGTGTTTCTGAGCGCAAATGATTTTATCAGCATTTCTATAAGCGGGGCAAAGATAACTGTAGAAAACCCGAACGCGCAGACAACCACCCCCGTCGCAAAACCGCGTCTATGCGGAAACCATTTTTGCGCCGCGCAGATAATGGCATTATAAGCCGTACCCACACCGAAACCGCCGATGATCCCGTAGGTGATATACATGAGCCAAGCCGTCTCCTGAGGTAAAAACGCCGTCGCAAGCATACCCAAAGACAACAGGAGCCCTCCGCCAAGCACCACTTTTTCACAACCAATTATAAGGTGAAGTTTGCCTCCGGTTAAAATCCCAACCACAAAGAAACAAAGCATAAAAGATGATGTTAATTTCACACTGTCAATTTGCCAACTGTAAACCTCGCTGACCGGATACACAAAAACACTCCAAACATAGATAATCCCCAAAAACAACTGCATTATGCTCCCCATTACGAGAACCTTCGTAGCCTGCCTGTTCACTGACATATTAACTCCTTATGTAAAATACTACAGAAAAATTGAGGGATTGAATAGTCAATTTGTAATATAATATCCCTATGTCCGGACAAGATGATTTGATGGAACTGGAATCTACCCATACTCAAGCGCAAGATACGGCAGAAACCGCCCTGCCCGACAATTCAAAATTTAAAGCCTTGCGCGGCAAAATAGCCGTTTCCAAAGCCAGTAAAACAGCGATGATGCCCTTCCTGGCTTCGGTGGAACTTGATATGGAACGCCAAAAACCCATCGGTATAAAAGACCTGTTTACAATCTGGCTGGAAAAAGGCAGCAAATACTGGCTGAACCCCATGGATAAAAGCAACGGGCTTGGCGTAATGGAAGAAATTTTATTTAAGTATCAGGGAAGCATCACCGTCCTAACATCATTTATTCAGCTCCTTGTACAGCTGGCAAACGAAGGGATTTCTCCCAGGGCATTTATCGAATATGTAATCCTCCCCAGAATGCGGCAGGATTTTAATTGGCGCAAATGGCAGGAAAATCATCTTGAACCATTGCGTTTAATCGCAGAACTGCTTATCTCTGCAAAAAAACATCCGCCCTTTAATCAGGAACATATCGGCTCAGGCAGAACAAGACTTGCGCGCGATATCGTACTTGTAAGATATATCGGAAGGCCCTTATCACAGTATCAGGCAGTACAGTTACGCGACGAATCAAAATTAAAAAATTACAGGGAAGCATGGAAAAAAATATCCCTGCAGGATCCATTAAGCCTTTATTTTATGAGAAACAACGCTCTTCATTTTATTTACATCATGTCCGGCAAAATCGATCTTATACAATTAGTCGCAATAGTAGAACAGCTCCCCGACATAGAACGCGCTTTTAACTCCGCTTTTCCCGATACCAATATCAATTTAAAAAGCATAAAAGCGATGAATTTGTATGATTATGACATTGATCGCGCAATACAGGCAAGAAAAAACTCCGGGTTTCACAGCCTGGATTTTGCTGTAGAAATAAAAGCCTATTTTAACATTGTAAAAGCTCTTTTACAAAAAGCAACCGGTGTTTATCTCTGCGCTTATTACGCCGGTCTTTTAAAACGATTTAAAAACCCGGTAATCGCAGAAATTATTTTTAAGCTGGTAGAGATAATTGACGACAGGGGCGGAATGCACATTTACAAATGGCACACAAATAAATTGCTGGGAATATCCAAACTTAATATGCCCCGTTATTTACAGCACATCGAAGAAAACCGCGGATGCGACCCTCAATACCCGCGCCTCTACCTTGTTTCCGTGATGAAGACGCAGCGCGCGAAACAACAGATGTTCATGTACTTGCAAATAATTTTGGCTTAAACGAAACATTCCTGAAAAACAAAACAACCGTTTCCTATAAAGATTTACTTAACGCATATATAGATAAGTACTCTGACACAAAAGAAACAATCGAAAAATTCCAGGACAATCTTCTTTCCGGCACCGATCGTCAATGGACAAAGGAATACATACACCGGCTTGATATTCTTGGCAGCAAGGAAAAAAGCCTGTACGGTCCGTTATTACGTTCCGTCATCCGCGGCATCGGTTCCGGATGGTCAATATCCAAAGCAATTTGTTTTAACCAGATTTACGAAGAATACAGCCCGGCACATTCATCTCTGGTTATAAACGCCAGAACAGAATTCCGGATGCCAATTGTTCAGATTGGGCAGAACAATTCCGAAAAAGACAAGTTTGCGCGCAAACAGATTAATCTTGTGCAGATAGAAAAAGTATGGAATGCGCTTTACACAACCGAACAGGTAAATGTAAATAACACCGTATCATTTATAAACAACTGGTCAATGGAATTAAATACCCCATTGGAAAAAGCTTTTGAAAGAAAAATAGCTTTAGAGCAGGATCTCCCGCAAGCCGCAGATGAAGAGGCAAGAAAAAAACTTGGAAAGGATATTGCCAAACAGGATAAAACAATCAGCGTGCTTCAGGAAAAAAAACAGCATTATGCAAAAATAATCGGCGAATACGATTCCTTAAGCGATTTGCAGAAATTTACCGCTGCCCTGATACTCGGAGGAACAAATGAAAGTTCATCCGAAGATATTTCCAATTTCGCAACAGCATTGCTGCTTCAAAGATATAAACATTTAGAAAGCATAACATCCCGCTTTGATTTTTTAAAAGACGACGTAAGCGTAGATGTTTTAAGTTATCAGCAATTGATATACCTGTTAAATCTTCTGGAAACATTATTCTTTGAGTTACGCGAAGATAAAGAAATAGAAACCATACTTACAGGCGACACAATTTTACAGGAAATCCTTGAACAATATATCATAACAAAAAAGAAACAAATAACGATTGACGCGCTTGACGCAGCCGCAAAAAAAATAACCGCCTTTGCATCCCTGCAGGCAGAACGCGCAAAATGGCAGGGCATATTGGCAAACATGGAAGAAAAAAACGAAAAATATTTTCACAACATGGAAATATACACATCCAAATCTTTCATGGACTCCCATTACGGCGACATGGGCGGCATCTGTCTTTCTACCCAACCCCAGCAAATTCTGCGCCCGGGTTTCTACATCCAGCGTCTCGCAGATTTAACAGACAGGCAAATTATCGGAATGTCCGCCCTCTACCTGTCCCCGGGCGGTTTCAGCACAAACGAAGTACAAGCCGCAAACTGCTGGCACGCATTTGCATTCAACCCGCTTTTTTCATTTCTGCGCAACTGTACTGAGGAGCAGGCATTATTCCTATATCTCCAATTCCGCCTAAACCTGGAAAAAATAGCCCGTATAACAAAATTACCCGTTGTCCTTTCCGGCATAGAATCGATAGGCGGCCTAATCTCCAACTATGGTCACTTTGACAGCCTAATCCGCAAATACGAACTTAGCAAATCTACCGCAATAAAAGTCTACAACGCAAGAGGTTTCTCCGTTTACTACAGCCAGGCAGAGTTCGCAAAAGCCCTGGTCATCATCGACCCGCGCGGTTATGAAGATGTTGAGGATTTGAAACAGATACCCAGTTTTCACGCGCATAGGGAGGTGGGGGGGAAGTCCTTCGTTGAAAAAGAAAAATCTGTCTAAATTGTGTGGCACACCTGAACACTGAGAAATCAATCAGGTTTTTCACTTTCCAGAAGTATCTTTTGAACGCCATCAATCACTGGTATTAAGGAAGAGTACGGCTCTGGAATATTTGTGTCTAGCCGATAAGTTGCGACTCCCATCGGTTTATCGTAATCTTGTACTGCAAGTTCTACTACTGTTCGGTTCATTTCTTGACAG
>Ga0123356_10000846_pt1 | contig 34033 bp, 32 predicted proteins | sample TergutEmb28metaG_2_FD_92546 | JGI IMG/M metagenome (GOLD analysis project Ga0123356, IMG submission 92546) | Embiratermes neotenicus P3 segment gut microbial communities from Petit-Saut dam, French Guiana - Emb289 P3 | ecosystem: Host-associated > Arthropoda: Insects > Digestive system > Gut ...
GTTAGTTTTTGTGTTTCACTTTTTCCATGGTGCCTTGTGGGTACAAATTGTCTTCCACATGCTTTGCATCGGTAACGTTGCTCACTTTTAACAAAACCAGACTTTAAGACGCTCTCACTACCGCACTTGGTACAAAACATAACAAAACCAGTACATCATAACACACCCCAACATAAAAACGTTACTTAGTTAACACTCTCCTTTTTTATTGTGTCCCAGGTTTTTTTCTAAATATACGCAAAGTTACCATGACCACTGCTACCACCGTCACTATTATTGCCGTCAAGATGATCAAAAAACCCAACCAAGCATCAAACTGTACGCTTGGCGGAGCAGATGGAGTGGGCGATGAACTAAGAGTTGACGAGGGCGCAGAGGTTCCAGGAATTACCGTATTTGAGCGCTCAATCATATCAAACATCACTATATCACACCAGCCGCTTGACTGACCCACAAAAATGGGCGTACCCTCACCATCCAAAACATATCCGCCCTCACTATCCATAAGATAATAACCTATAAATGCCTCAACCTGAAAATCAATCTGATCAACATCCGGAACCCGCGCTTCTGGATAAGATCCCAAAATATCACTTCCAATAAATCCAAAACTTACAAAAACACCCCCAACAGGAGAAGTTGGAGACTCTTGACTGCTACTGGGAAATAGATAATACTCTTTCGCCACTACTTGGTCGAGGCTTTGCCAGACTGTATCTTGATGATCTTTCCACCGAAGATTAAAAAACAGGTTTACCATTTGACCCTCAGAATTATTATAGGGCATAAAGATCTGCATAGGCGCCATTCTTACCTGTAACCATTTTTCGTATACGGTGTAGCCGTCTTTTATCATTGTAGTTTTTCCAGTTGAGGGGTTGACCTCATATACGGGTGGAACATATTTTGGCCAGGGTCCCTGAAGTGTTACATCACAACTTGGAAGAGATGGCACAGGTGTTTCCGACTTCGCGCATAGAGATGGAGCTATCACAATTAAAGTTGCCATTGTTGCGCTGATAATAATAACTAAAGCGAAAACCTTGTTAATATGGTTCATACTAAATAATGGATAGTTGTCATTAAAAACTTTTTGGCAACTAATCTGCTGTTATAAAATCACAGCACACACTCCTGATTAAGCTTTTTAAATTCATCCTGAAAATTTCTGTTCTTTTTTTGTCCTAAAAAAACCGCACTTATACTTCAGAAATCTTATTTGGACTGAGGTAACATCACTATTTAAATATGTGACGTGTGACTGGTTATATTGGAGATCAGAGTGTCAGGCCAAACGTTAAACATTAAAACTGACTGGGACACCTCTCAGCCATTAACACTTGGAACATTTTTCAGCATACATCCCTTTGAAACAGAATTAACCAAAAAGGAGGCAATACCATGAGTATTCTATCCAATCGAGCCCCCCAACTATCACGGCAACTGATGTTAGATTGGATAACACCCGGATACCAAGTTCCCGTAGTTCCCTCTCTTCCTCCAACCGGAACCCAAGATCAGCTTATTTTAGTTGGTACCACCAGTTCGGGAACATATTATCAATATGACTCTGGAGGGTGGGTCAATCTGGGGCCGGCTACTGGCTTCAAATTTGGGAATCTCCCGACAGGTACGAGTCCCATCCAACTACAGGACACCAAAAGCTCAAACTTCGCAAACCTTTTTGTAATCAATGTTGAGGATCCAGCCCCTCTAATAGTGTGCGATCAAGGTTTTGTCATTAAAAAAGATCTTGCAGTTGGCGGCAACATACTAAGTCTACAAGGCTCTATAATTTTTGGCCGTGGATGGACAGGCAGCAAAAATGCCTTAAATGTCATTATTGCGCAGTCACCTCCACTGATTGATTTGCTATATTCTGACGAACAAGTTAAAAGCGGATCATCCTTACCACTTGTAGGTAGCATGAGTAATCAAGCTGGCCAAATTTTCTATAATACCACTGATCATAACCTCTACATTTGGAACAAGACGGCATGGGTTCTCTCTCAGATTAACCCTACCGGAAATAACACCGTACCAACCTATGACACCCTGTTCTTGGTAAAAAATAATGGGTACAGCCCTGCACATATGGATATAGGTAACTTGACGGCTCATGGCAACTTGGTTGTAAATGGAGATGCACAAATAAATCGCTCAGGCAATGCTATCTTAACTATCAATAGCAGTAATAGTAGTAATGCTGCAATTAACTGTGCTCGCGGCGGCATCAATCAAGCAACATTTGGTGTTGGCGCTAACAATAGAGCATACATCAATACGGCCAGCAATATACCCCTTGATCTGTACAGTAACTCGGGTATTTTTGCTCAAAATGATTTCTATGCGGATACTTTTCTGCCAAGAGCAGGCAATAACACAGGCTATATGGGTAGCGGTTCACGTTACTGGAATGGTATAGTTGTTAACAACTTGTACTACAAATATGCGGCCTATTTTGGTTGTGAGCGGAGTCTCTCGGGTCAGGAGTGGGCGCCTGGTTTTAAGGATCGCGTCTCAGCTGAGAAAGCGCTAAGTGACGAGTTAACACGACCCAGATATCATGTTCACTACGATGCAGACTCAGAAGATAAAATTGTGTGCACCTGCGGTAAAAAGGCCGCTATGCCCTGCCCTGAACACCTCGAAGACTGGAACAGCCGCTATACCGTAAACATGAACAAACTCACCCAAGCCTCCAGCTACTTAACTTTAGAGCAAGAGCAACGAATTTTACAACTCGAAGGGGAAGTTGCCGAGTTGAAGAGTAAACTTGACAAGCTGTTGCAAAAAGAAACGGGAGCGAGTGATTAGTGACTGAAAACAACAATCCGGTCGTTATGAATGAAATCGGTATGCTAAATATGCGTCTCAATGATATGATGAATCAGCTCAACAGGACTGTTAAGGTATTGCTTGATGAAAATCAGAAGCTTGCAACCGAACTTCAACAATTGAAAGAAGAAGGCAATACAAAAACTGAAAAGAAAACTCCGTAAAAACATCTAAATGCAGACATAGTCTGCAAAATAATTTCTTTTTTTAATTTGTCGATGGGCTTTAATTTTTCTGAACACTACACTAAAAAACCAATCAGCAACATTACAAACACAAACAACACCAAAACACCCACATTAAAAACAAACTATAACCAATACAGCATTAAAATGAGGAAGACAATAAAAATTCGGGAGTGTACACCTATAGATACATGGCATCGTTTTTTGTAATTTTGCTACAGTCAGCGTTTCGTTTTGATGGATGTTTTTTTTGCATTTTACCCTATTTCCCGCTTCTTTACTGGCTTACAAACACAATCATAACGCGATAACTATCTATAAGTGGACACTCTCAAAAAAAGAAAAAGACAATACAAACATAGCTGTAAAAAAGAAAAAGTAGAACAGCTCTTATGATTGACCCGCAACAGCGACAGGTGAGGTTTCAACCGGTGCGTTATGCTTCTTTAACTCTGCTCTTAGGGCTTGATTTTCATCCGTCAATAGCTTAAAAACAGTATTCATAGTAACCAGCAAATCATTTATGCGGACATTTAACAGTTGAATATTTTGCTGCAACGGCTGAGACAGCGGAACCGAAACTTGGCTATTAGGGTTAGGGTTATTGTTGTTCTCCATTAGTTATTCACCTCCATGGCGGTTAGCAGTTGGGTTAGTTTCAATTCTATGGCGGCTAAGCGTGTCTCTAATTTGGTGTTGTGTTCTTCTAATTCGAGGGTTTTATACTGGAGGCGGGTTATCTCTATGGCGTGTTCGAGGGTCATGTAACTGGCGGCATAGACCATATGGTCTATATTTAACGTGTAGAGGTCTTCCCATTCTGCTTGGTGCTCTGGACAGGGGTCTTGAGCTATTTTGCCGCATGTGCACACTATGTTTTTTGGGTTTTCTTTGGCATAGATAATATGGTACTTATTTTTGGTGGATTCATGGGTGAGTTTCTCAGCGGCTTGTGTGTAGTCACTAAATGCGTGAGGCCAATCCTTTCCGGATTCTTCAGGAGTACAGGAAAAAGTGGAGCCGCTTTTCCAGCGGACAGTATTGCCATAGATTTGATTCCAATACGTGCCGCTGTTTCCAACTGAGCCGCTGTTACTTGAGAGAGGCATAACACTTGTGGAGTAGATGTTGTTTATGACTGCGCCGTTCCAGCGGGTTGAGCCGTTGCCTAAATCACCTGAGTTGTTGTAGCGGGGCAGGATGTTGTTGGCGTAGAAGTCTGTGGTGGCATAGACTGCGTTTCCGCTGGCGGGCTGTAAATACAGCGGGCGGCCCGCTGAGGTTTCGATATAACAGTTACTGCCTGTAGCACCTATGCGAATGTACTGTGAAGTGGTGCCGGCGGTAAAACTGCCTAAAATGCCATAGTCGCCGCTGTGATCCCACCTTGCAATGTAGCGGTTCCCCGGTTCGTCTTGGAGATAGAAGTAGTTGCCGCTGGTGCTGTAACGCAGAGACATACGGGCGCTGGTGGTGTTGTGAAAATATATGGCGGGGTTACCGCTTGTGGGAGTTAGATGAAGCTGGGGATCAGCTTTTTGAATAGTGATGTTATCACCTGTGATGGTTCCACCGTTCCAGCCGTCTGAACCGCCTCCTCCTGTTCCGGGTGTTTGCCAGGTGGGAGGGTTGTTGCCATTGCTGGTGAGGACTTGGCCGCTGGATCCGTAGCTGTTGCTGACAAGTAATCGGTTGCCAACTTGAAAGTCGCCGTTGCAGCCCATGTTTCCATCGTGTTTAAGCATAGCGACTTGGAGGTTGGTATAGTGATCAAAAAAACTTAGATAGGAATCTGCAATATTTGCGTTTGCAACATATCTTAAACTGAAGCGCTGGGTGCTATTGCGATAAAATACTACTGCAGGGTTACCGCTTGTGGCATCTAATCTGAGTTGCGCCTCTTGGCGTTGGATAGTGATATTATCGGTGACGGTGCCGCCGTTCCAGCCGCCTGGGCCTGATCCAGGGGTTTGCCAGCTAGGTTGATTGCCGAGTCCATTGCTGGTTAGGATTTGGCCCGATGTTCCATAGCTGCTGTTAACCATTATGGGTGCGCGTATGTCCAAGCCGCTTGGTGCAGATAGAATTATGGCTGAGCTGTAGATGTAGAGATAGGGAAAGGGTGGCTGAAAAGAAGCTCCGGCTAAAATTATGGCGGCCTCAGTGTTGCCGTTCCACATAAAGTTTATTCCAGGGTTTTTGCGATCGGTGCTGTTGAGGTTTAAGTAGACATCCCCTGCGTGTTCGATGCGTGTGTCGCCTGCAATTTTTAGGTGGCCATAGAGGTTTAGCCAGCCTGCATTGTTTTGGATAGTGTTTTCTAATCTGACACTGTACTCTTGTCCTGCAGGTAGGCTGGGGGGAGCAAAATCAATAACGGGTACGACACTGCGCAGCACAATTTTTCCTGCGGTGTAGAAATCAGCGGCTATGCTCAGAGTGCCTTCGGGGCGAAATATGAGGGTGGGTTCGGGTGTGGTTGGGTCTTGGATGTAGAGGTGATTGTAGGCGGCGCTGTAGGCAAGATACAGTTTGGGGGCGGTTTCTTTATAGAAGACTATGGCGGAATTCCCGTTTGTGGCGTTTAGGTGGAGTTCGGGGTGCTCGCGTTGGATAGTTATGTTGTTGGTTACGGTTCCGCCGTTCCAGTTTGTTCCTCCGCCCAGAAGCCAATCGGTGCCGTCATGTTTTTTGAGGTGTTCAGCGTAGAGGGTGTCGAGTTTTGCATGGCCAAACACCAAAGCATTTGACTGATTATAAGCTTGAATGTGGAGTACATTACGGTTATTCCCAGTGTAGGCGGATCCTGAGTGTCCAAGCAGAATCTTGGGCGGATCATCTATACCGTCTAGGCCATGCCCCAATGAGAGGGCTCCTTGCATGACATTTAACATGCCGCCTACCCCAACATCTTTTTTTATAAACAAATGCTGACTAACCCAAATAATTGGATGCGCAGACACAGGATTAGTTCCACTTTCATTACGATAAATCAAGCCTATATCGATATAGTGACTGCTCGGTTCGTTGAAGCGCAAATAGCTCTCGCCCAAGGGCAGTACTTTATCATTGGGCGTCCAGTTATTTCCGCTATATCCCCACATATAGGGTTCTAACTGTGCCCAAGTATAGGTAGGAACTGTGCCGGTTAAATCAAATTTACCAGCATAGCTACCTTCAGCGCCTAATAGCCAGTCGGTGCCGTCATGCTTTTTGAGCCCCTCGGCATAAACAGTGTCACATTTGAGGTGCCCATAATTTTCAAGCGGCATCAAAGGATACTGCAAATGATAGAATCCGCGTAAAATCTCAAAAGTATCAAAAAACCCCTCAAAGGGCACTGCGTCAATGCTACCCAAATCCGCCCAAGCAATTGGGTCACTTGGTCTTTTTCTGTGCCACAAATGCATAGTCCGCGTGCTTAAACGGATAAAATACTGATTTTCCCGACTGCTACTCCATACCGGCAGGCTGTTTCCAAACTCATAGCCATTCTCGGTTGTTGCCGGACTATTTAGCCGCTGCCACCCCGCTGAAGTGCTCACATAGTGCCAAAGCGAATAAAACGCTGTTCCTGGGTGGCGCTCACTTGTGTTTATCCATCGATCTCCCACATGACAATACCCCGCCGAGGGTGCTGAGCTGCTTTTGAAATGCCACTTTTTGTTGCGCCCCTGATTTAGCCATGCACCTGGAGGATCAAAGGGATGCACCAACCCTGAGCCTAACGAGATTTTACCCTGATTAGCCGAAACAAACCCGCCACACGCAATATCTTTTTTCACCACCAACCCCGTAGACACCCCCAACAAAGGACTATACCGCTGGGGATCACCCACAGCAAACCCGTTTTCATCATCCACTATAATCTCAAAAACATCCACCCCCAAACTCAAACCAGTATCAGAAATATGGATATAACTCTCGCCCTGCGGAATAGTTTTAGCGGTGGGCATCCAAGCACCATTCTCAAAGCCCCAAATATAATCTATCAACTCATAGTTGGTTATCTTGGGATGGGTACCAAACAGCGGAAAAACCCCCTGACCACCATAACCACCCCCTCCACCGCCTCCACTGCTTGAAAGACCCCCGATAAGCGACCCCGAACCAGTGAAACTTTTTTCTAAGGCTTCAATGCGATCGCCATAGCGTATATTTATAGTCGGCTGCGCCCCGCTTGAACTAGACAGCTTTGAACGCACACGGTCAATACTAATACCCTCCCCATGTGCAGCTAATTCTAAAATAGTTACAGCATCATAACCGCGACATATAGGAACCCCTGGAGAAGCCTCATGGCGTATGGATAGAACCCGATACTTTACAGCAGAATTGCCGTTGCCCACATAAAGATCAGGAACTAATACATTAACAAGATAACCCGTATAGAGTAAATTTGGTTGATAAGTACAGGTTAGCGTCATGGTTTTTAGGGGGTCTTTTCGATGCAAAACCTCCACATCAGCTATTTGTTGCAGCTCACGCTGACTTCTAACATCAGTACGGCTCAAGGGAAGCATGCGCTCAGCATAAGCGGTTATGCTTGCTTGGTCTTTAGAAACCACCGAGATAGCTACACCATCAAGGGATAACCCGTCAAACCAAACATAACCCTGCACCGAGGACACCTGATAGAGCTGGACTGCCACACCAATACGGGTTAATCTCCAGGTGAACCCTGCGGGAATCGGCTGAGCCTGAGGAGACCCCTGTCCAATAGTGTAGTCGGCACCGAGTTTAAAATCAAACTTGCGAAAAGACGTCTTGTTATTGGTGAGGGCATAAGGATAAGCATCATGTCCTGCGTCATCGCGCAGATAGAGAAACAACTCTCTGCCCTGCCCACTGCCCATATCACATATAGTCCAAATACTGCCAGAAACCTCCGCAATATCAGATAAATCAATATAGTCATGACCATAATCGGCTACCCGTAAGTAGATATTAATCGCCCTGTTTGATTGGGCATCTGAACCCGCTGTGACCCGTGCTCGTATGGAGGCTTTACCGGCGATGTAGCGGGTTGTATCGTCATAAAACCCCGTGGAGAGATTACCTCCATCATAGCTAGCCCGATAGTCTGAGCAGTTAAGCTCGGTCCAGTGATCGTTGAGATTTCCTGAGTCCACTCGGATGCTGTTTTTTAAGTCAAACGATATTTCAGGCGATTTTATGGTTAAAATATTATTATCGTTCGCTCCAGCTACGCTCTTTAGAGTTATGCCGCTATCGGGTGATTTAGCAATCGGCCAAGTATAACATACACGCTCATTAGTTACTCTAAAATCACAACCGGATTTGGAGGCGGCTTCATTGAAGGCATCAATTAGGTAGGTTCGATCAATATCGCAGGCAACCGATGGAAAATCATTTGAGTCACCAACCGAGGTAATCAGATAACAGCTGGCTCTCTGAATGGCTTCAGCAACAAATTCGTTAAAGGGTACATCAACAATTTTAGCGTCTTTGCCGCTTAGAAATTTAAACGCTAAATCCCGCCCGTAGCCTCTGCCTTTGATCACGGCTTCTTTCTCAAAAACGGTTTGTTCATCACTTACCTCAGGAAGCCGGTCATCAACATAACCCCTGAGCAACTCAACTCCATTGATACCTACCCTTGCAGTGCTATTAGCGGGAGCAAGGGCTGAACCCGCGGTAACATCGCTGAAATATAGTTCAAAACAGGTAATCGCCCCATCGGCAACATAAACCAGACGCTTTGCTGCCAATTCAAGCGGATAGCCATTTATCGTAGCATCTATAGTTGTCACAATAGTCACCCTAAACATTTAGCAAGTTTTGTTAAACTAATCGGCAATTGTTAATTTCTTAATGAAAATATCAACACGGGCCATCTTAACATGTCATCTAATAGATCGGTGTCTATAATATTCTGCGACACGTTTCTGTTCTTCGATGTATTTTCTGTATTCCGACATGTACTCATAGCCTCGCACAGACATAATTGCATCACGCAACTCCTTTTCTTTCCGTTTCTGCTCCTCAACATAAGCCGCAAACATACGATACAGAGAATAAACAAGTAAAGCAATACTGACTACGCCGCCAACTGAGCTTAACCCCATCATGTTTATCCGCTTCATAGACTGCACCATACGATAAGCATCACGAATACCTGGGATCATACTGGTTACACGGCGGATGCTCCAATTCATACCCCTAAGATTATCCTCCCCCTCAGCCACCAAATTACCCAAACCCGCCTCAGTAGCAGTAACTTTCTGCTCCAACACATCTAACTGTTTTTCGCCCTGCACAACAACCTCCTCAACCCGCATCTCAACCCACAACGCCTCACCAACTACATCCACAGCACCCAATCTGTTGAGCAACTCATCAAGCACAGCAACCGCTTCATCAATCTCAGTCTGCACAACCGAAACTTCAAGCGCAATATCCCCACCACCACTACTACTCACAAAAACTCCACCCAATTATCGCTAACTTTTTTGAATCTGGCTCCACAACAAAGCCACACAAGCCTCACGAGCATTAATACAATGTAGCTCACAACGACACGTACCCACATGAACATTATTAGCTCTCCAAGTCAACGCATCAAGCTGCTCCGCATAAGGAAAATTCTCCAACAAAGAAGCACCCGAATAAATCACTCCATTTAACGGCAGGCAATGCTCCACACAAACCCGCACATCACCCGCAGTGCGATACTGAAAGCGAAACACACTCTGCAAAGTATCCACACCTAGGGCCTCAAACATATCAATCTGAGAACCAATCTCAATTAACCGCTCCTGCAACCGCATAGCGCGCCCGCGCAGCCGAATTATAAGAGATGCTGATATGCCGGATTCACCCGCACCGAAAACCCCCGACTCTCCAACTCAGAAACATACGACCCCAAAGTATACCGTTGCGGCAACTCAACAGAAGTGTCGGATTTAGCAACCTCAAGCAGCTCAATAGACCACCGAAGCAAACCCAAAACATCACTTGTTTCACACTGCTCCAACTCCCCAAACGTCTTATACCCCCTAAATGCCAAAGTAACCTTGTGCCGATACAAATCAGCCCGCTTGTGATCGCCGCGCTTATGCAGCACATCTAAGAACACCCCAAACTTCAAAACCAAACCTTCTAGGGGTTGGTCCAGGTGCCTTTGTTTTCTTTGCCATAGGCATAAATCACAACCTCAACGGTGGGCTTATCCAGATTGGTTTTTTTCTCCTCCATAGAAGCAATCATACACTCGCTAGAAGCGTTAACGGAGGGGGATTTCACAATCACAGTGCGTTCTTGGCCTGCTGTGTTGCGCTCTACATAGCGAAAATTTGGAATATTGGTCTGGGCTCCGTTGGGATTGTAGTAGTTCTGGCTAATCATGTCATCTTCGATGTGGCGTGAATCAATCAAACACGTATACACCGACATCTTGGGCAACTGAGTAAAACCCTGAGGCAAATACGAATTGGCCACGGTACGGGCACGGATGACTTCTTTTCCGCCATCTGCCGCCTGAAAGGCTTTGCCCAGAGCCATTGCGCCTTTGTAGACATAGTTGCCGATTTGGATTTCCACTGGATTGTTTTCACTAAAAACCTCTGTTCTAGTCTGCACACTCACAAATTTATCCTCCAACCAATCATTAGATTTTTGCTAACTCTTCATTTAGATGAGTTACTAAGACAATTTTGCACAAAACATGTGCTTGCTTAACTGCTGTGTCTGCGTTTACAACGCCTTTTACGGTGCCTTTATTGTTTTTGAGTTTGAAGCACCGCTTAATTTCGCGTACCATCAGCTCATAGGGTGGAATTTTACATTTGGTACGGTAATGCGGCGTATCGAGTTGCCACACCGCAATCTCAAAGGGGCAACGCTCGGTTAGGGGTACTCTGTTGTATTCCCGCTCCATCACTGTATCGCCTGGTTTAACTGAGACTAAGACATCCACCGCGTTGTTTTCGAGGTGGTCTATGTACATGTTTCTGGGAGGATACCAGGCCAGTACCGCATAACGAAACCCGCCCAGATTAGTTGCGGCGAAGTGTTCCTTTAGTAAGGTAACTAAATCAGAGACCGTAACCTCCACCATGGTTATCCTCCCTGACCCCTGAGGTTACGGCTGGTTACGACTATACTTGGCTGCATTTCCGCCAAGTTTGAAACATCCACCCCATACACCAGCGCCAAATACTGATCCATCTCCTCTATGGCATGCGTTTTTCTTGGATGGGTTTTTAGTTCTTGGGTGCGGCGCTCCAAAAAATCTCCCACCGCCCACTGATTAACAATAGCATCAAGCCAATCTTTGGAGAGATACGGTTTAGACGCTTCCACTGCCTGTAGTTTGCCCAGCGCCCACTTATTAGCCTCCATCAACGCTAAGGCTAAAAGGTCATCTAGAGCGTTTCGGTCTTCGCCATTAATAGCCTCGGTACTGTTAAGCTGAGTGGCCATCTTTACATATCCCAAACTCCCCAAAGGAAACTTTTGTCCCATCTCCGACTCAACGTATTGCCAAATCGCAAAGAGGACTACGTTTTGGGGGCCGATGTGGAAATTATCAGGAAACACTCCGCCCTCCACAAAATGAAACATGGGTAGCTCTACTGAGAGTGTCGTTGACCAGCCCAGCAGCTTATAATCATCCACCGAAAGATTACCCGAATTAGTTGCCACGGTGACTTTGTCGCCATTTATGTACTGATTTGTATCGACTGGCACCGACCCTGTTCCCACTGTACCTGAAGGCCAATTCGCCGCATAACTCACACTAAGCAGCACAGGCGGAGGCGGTTGCAGTATCCAAATGGCAAATAGTGTCACGTTTGTGTGGCCCATGTTAAAAACAGCGGGAAACACCACGGGGCCCTCAACAGTAAATGCAGGGGCTAAGTCAGAGACGTTTTCACTCCACCCCACAAAAACATAGCCTGGACGGGCCAAGTTCCCAGCATTTGACTGTACCGTCACAGCGGCACCGGGTAGATACACATTATCATCAAGGGGTACACTCCCGCTGGCTGCACCATTAGCCTGATAAGTCACCCTATAGGTGTCAGGCTCAGGCGGCGGCAAACCCCAAACTGCGTATAGCACTACATTGCTGTTTCCCATATGAAACATAGACGGAAAAACCACTGAACCAGTCACCGTGAAAGCGGGTTGTGGATCGGAGGGGGTTTTGCTCCAGCCTAAAAACAAATAGCCGCTTCGGGTCAAATTGCCGGCATTGGCATAAAGAACAACGCTATCCCCCGCCAAATACCACGCTCCATCAACTGGGACACTCCCCGAGGTTGCGCCGTTGCCGTGGTAGCTCACAGTGTATTTGACGGGTTGGGGTGTATACTGCCAAACAGCATACAAAACCACATTAAAGGGCCCCATCTTAAAAGAAGCAGGTACCACCACCGCGCCAAACACCGCAAAATCCGGTGCAGACGCATCTGATAGCACCGCCCAGCCCACAAACGTATAATTAACACATGCTAACCCGTCGGTGTTAGTTGCCACCCCAACAACTCTACCCTCCTCGTATTCAGCTAAGTCTATGGGAACGGTTCCGGTGCCCGCTTGGCCATTGGGCCAATTCGCATGGTAGGTAACTGTAAAGGCGGGTAATTTTTCCCAAACTGCAAACAATACCACATTATCGGTGGGCATAACAAATGTGGAGGGGGTAACAGTTGAACCCAACACTTCATAGGCGGGTATGGTTGCGGTGGGGTTGGTGTCCCAGCCCAAAAACATGTACCCGTTCTTAACCAAATTCCCAGTGTTGGTCCGAACCGTTACGATGTTGCCTACATTGTAGGGGGTGCCATCTATTGGCACCGAACCTGACCCTGCACTGCCAGAGGGCCAGTTGGCTTCATAGGTTACGGTGTAGGTGGGCAGGGTCTCCCAAATTGCAAACAATACCACATTGTTGCTCCCCATCACAAACGACGGCGGCACAATCGTAGAGCCCGACATAACATAAGTTGGAGTGATTGCATTGCTGTTTGAGTCCCAGCCCAAAAACCGATAGCCTGTCTTAGCTAGGCTGCCGGTGTTGGCCGCTACGGTGACTGAGGTATTGGTTAAGTAGCTACCGCTGTCGGTTGGGGCTGTGCCGGTTCCCGCACTGCCCAAGGGCCAGTTGGCGTTGTAGATGACAGTGAAGGCGGGTAGTGCGTTCCAAACGGCATACAATGTTACGTTGGCGGTGTTGATGGCAAACGTCGGCGGCGTGACAGTTGAGCCTGCTACCGTATAGGTGGGGGTTGGAGCAGAGTTGGTGGGAGCCCAGCCCAAAAAACTATAGCCCGCCTTAGCTAAATTCCCAGTATTGGCGCATACAGTCACTGTGGTGCCTGCTGTGTAGGTGCCGCTGTCAAGGGGTACCGAACCGGTTCCCGCTTGATCATTGGGCCAATTTGCATCATAGGTCACAGTGTAGGATAGGGCTTCCCAAACCGCATATAACATCACATTAGCGGGGGCCATCAAAAAAGTGGGGGGTATAACCGTAGAGTCTGAGACCACAAAATCCGGCACCACAGCATCGGCGAGAAAAGCCCAGCCCCGAAAAGTATAGTTGGTGCGGACTAACCCGCCGCTATTGATTGCCACGGTAACGGTGGCGTTTTCTTCATACTGATTGATGTCCACTGGGGCTGTGCCGCCGGTTGCGCCATTAGTGTGGTAGGTGACACTGTAGGTTGGCAGGAGAGGCAACGCCCAAACCGCATAGAGCACCACATTAGTTGTACCCATCACAAACGACGGTGGGGTTACGGTGTTACCTGAAACTGCATAAACGGGTGTGGTTGCATTGCTGTTGGTGTCCCAGCCTTTGAAAATATATCCGTTGCAAACCAATCCGCCGGTGTTAGCCAATACTGTAACCGAAGCGTTTTGGGTATACACATTGCTGTCGATTGGAACTGTGCCGCCGGTTGCCCCGTTGCCGTTGTAGGTGACGCTAAAGGTCTGCTGTTCCCATACTCCATATAGGGTGACTGCATAGCTGGGCTGGGTAAACGTTGAACCAGCCGTATAGTCCGGTACAGATGCCACGCTGGAGGCGGCCCAGCCGCGGAATATGTATCCAGAAGTCAAGAGGTTGCCGGTGTTGCCCAAAACGGTGATGGTGTCTGCGGGCCAAAGATATGCGTCAACTTGGGGGCTGTACCAGGCTGTATCGACAGGAACCGTACCGTTTGATGATGCATCTTGGGGGATGTTGGCGTTATAGCTGACTTGGAAGAGTTTTTGCCATACTCCTGTTATGGTTACATCACCCGATAGGGTGTTTGAGAGGGTTATGTTGGGAAGGTTGACCGCTCCGGTGGCTCGAATGATTTGGCGTATTTCTGAGTTGATTTCTGCTCCTGCGGGGTAGGTGTAGTTCCAGCCGGTCAAAACATAGTCTGTGGCGCTTAAATTGCCGGTGTTGGGCTGGATGGTGAGAGTTTCTTCAGGTGCATACCACAAAGCATCAAAGGGTACCGATCCGCTGGTTCCAATTGCATCGGAGGGAAAACCTGCCTTGTAGGTTGCGCGGTAGAGTTTTTGCCAAACCGCAAACAACACCACATTACTGCTACCCATCAGAAAGGTGGAGGGCGACACGGTACTACCCGATACTGTAAACGTTGGTGTAGCGGCTGAGGTGGTGGTGTCCCAGCCTAAAAAGCGGTAGCCTTCTTTGGAGAGACCCCCCGAGTTGGCCTGTACAGTAACCGAAGTATTGGTCAAATAACTGCCGGAGTCAGTGGGTGTTGTGCCGGTTCCCGCTTGGCTGTTAGGCCAATTCGCATTGTAAGTTACAGTATAGGTTGGCAGGGCCTCCCAAACCGCATACAATACCACGTTCTTATCAGGCATAACAAAACTGGAGGGGGTAACTGTAGATTCTAAAACCACAAAATCAGGTGTGACTGTAGAAGCAGAAAAGGCCCAGCCTAAGAATCGATAGCCCAGCCGAACCAAATGTCCCGGGTTGGCCAATACCGTAACGGACTCGTTCTCTTCATATTCGTTACTATCAGGGGGTGCTGTGCCGCTGTCAGCTCCAGTGGCATCGTAGATAACAGTAAAGCGATCGGGTTCAGCGTCTAAGCGTCCTTTGAGTGAGAAATATAAATACTGATTGCTAAGGCGGCTCCAAGTCAGATTTTGATAAGCGCGGTTACCCCCATTACTATATTGGACCTCATCAGTATACCATAACTGGGCTAAATCCCCCTCAATAGGTGAAGTGTCATCAGTTACCGCATAAACCCCAATAAAGTAGGGTATGCCTGCTTTGGCTTTGAAGGATTCATCGAATTCAAACCTAACCACTTCATACGTTAAGGGTATCAAGGACCAAGCAATTGGGGCTGATACCGCCAAAGGCAGTCCCGTGGGGTTTGCGTTGCCGAAGTTGCCGTCGTGAGCCCAAATTGCCGCCACAAAAAACAAATGAGCCGACTCCGGCCCCGCATAGGTGCTGCGCATCATAAAATCAACCGATGACACCCAAGCATTACTATTGCCCACAAAACTAGAGGCCTGAGCATAAACCTTAACTGCATCAAGCAGGGTAGACTGCAAACTAGTACTGTTCCCGGTAGGAGGGGTTACTTGGTCAATAATTTTATAGGGGCTTTTTGGAGTACCGCGGAGTACAAAATACAGATATTCACCTAAGTCGATGCCCCACTTATTGCTGTAATGAGCAACGCGGTTACCGCCATTACCATATTGCGCCTCATCAGTATAGCGCACATAGGCGATGGGACGGGAAACGTGGATACTGCTTGTTATGGCGCGGATAGCTAAGAAATAGATTGTTCCCTCGTTTACTTGAAAGGTGCCATCAAAACGAAAAGTTACTAGGGTGTCACTGTTGGGTATGGTGGCTATGAGTATAGGTGTGGATTCTGTAAGCGGGTCACCTACAGGGAGACTGTTACCAAACGGTCCTTCCGAGGCATAAATTTGGGCCACAAGCGAAACCTGGCTATCGCTAATGAGGCCGCGCAGCATAAATGAGGCTGAGGTCACCTTGGTATCATTGCCAATAAAAGAAGTTGCATAACAAGTAACAACAGATGCGGCCCAATTCGTAGATGCCAAAGACTGATAGGCACCTGTGGGGGGTGTAATTTGATCAATTATCTCCTCTGCGATCAGAGGTTCCCAAACCGCATATAGGACCACATTGGTTAGGGTTGCCCAATTTAGCGGGATGCCTAGAGCGGTGTCGCCGGACTCAGGTATGATCCAGGTGGGTATTGTATTTGAACTACTCTTAGACCAACCCAGCAGTTTATAGCCTGATTTAGCCAACCCGCCTGGGTTAGCTAAAACCTCTGAAGTCTGCCCCGACCCAGCATAATAAGGGAAAGGATCAATCGGAACCAGACCTAAGCCTGCTTCCTCGTTGGGCCAATTCGCATCATAGGTTACTTTTCCAACGTATTTTGAGTTCAGCCAACAGGCATACAACGACAGATCTTCTGAGATCGGTATAGTGGACGGTTTAACTGATTCGCCGCCGACAAAAAATATTGCCTGACCGGCGGGTATTGTAGACCAGCCCATAAATGTATAATCGGTACGGGCCAAATTCCCCGGATTTGCCGCCACCGAGACAACACCAAACTCGGGGTATAAGTTTGGATCTACTGGTACCGTGCCGCTATCGGCCCCATTACCCAAATAAGTAACCCTGAAAACAGATGAATCAGATTTATCAGCCCCCGCTGAAGAAACCGTAAACGAATTCTTCGGGTCAGCCGTAACCGAGGTCCCCTTCGAGGGATCACCCGATCCAACATCATCACTAAACAATTTCACCCTACACACGTCTCCACAACACAACAGCAGTCATATTCACAGATAACGACTAACTTGTTTGTTACTTGTTACTTTCTTCTTTTCGATTTCTTTACAAAGAAAGAGAGGTTAGGGTGGTTGGATGACATCGGTTAGGATGTATCCGGCTTTTTGCATCAGGATTTTGGGTTGCATCCAGTCCCGTATGAGCCAGCCATCAGCGCCTGCTTTGGATTCGCGATACTGCTCAGCAGTGATGGGCCCCTGCGCTAAGATGGTATAGTTGGCCTTGTTACAAAACAGCACCGAATTCGCATCGATCCAATCACACGACACACCGATCACGTTGGGTACGCCTGGTACGGGAAACGTGGCGGTGTCGGGTAGCTGGACGCCTTGGGCGTAGCCTTTGGCGGTGTTGTGGCTAAACAGTGCTGTCCAGACCATGCTGTTAGCAACCATATAGTCTGCAATGCCGCACTCAGCTTTTTTGATGGCTAGGCGGGCTTTATTTATGTCACGATAGGGGTTGAAGTCTAAATCAAACCAGTCCCCTGCGGCGGCTGAAGTTGGGGTGCTGGGATTGAACATGGTTTCTTGGAGGTCTTGGTTTTTGGCATCGGCTAAGGCCTTGGCGCGTCGGCTCAAACTATACTGCACAACAAGGTTGCTCTCGGGTTGCATTTGGCTCTCATCAGAAGCTACAACATGCACGCCGTTTTTGTAGAGTTTAAAATCCATAGGTGTGAGTTCGGCTTTGGTTATCTCGATTTCTTGGAGTTCGCCAACTTTACGATGTGCAGATACGCCGGTGGCTATGCCCATTGAGAAGGTGATTTGGTTTACTGGCATAATGGTGGCGGCTTGGACCATGTTGAAGTCGAGGCGGGCTAATTCTACAATTTTTTTAAGGATGGCGGTGGTGGTGATTTGTTCGCGGTCGTTGAAGTCAATAACGCCTGCCTGCAGAATAGAGTTTTTGCCTGCGCTGGCATAGAAGTGGTCGGGTTGGGTGTTATAGTTTGAACTTGCTCTTAGGGCAATTGGGGTGATGTCTATGCTTTTTTTAGTCATATCCTGTTCACCTCTTAGAGTCGGATCCAGAGTTGGGTGTCTGTGGATGCGGCGGGTTTGTAGCAGGTGCCCACCAGATCATTTGTGGCGGCAAAGGCGATTAGTTGGCCTGCGGTGGTGGCTGATACGGCGGCTTTTTGGCCCTGCACTACAGCGGTTCCAGTGGTTTTTTGGGCGACAATGACGCCTTTTTCTAGCACCATAAACGCTCGATCAGGGTCGGCGGCGGGTTTGTTTTCGCGGGCAATGTAGACTTTATAGGTAGCGGCTAATGCGGCGGTGGCGGGAACAAAGCCTGAGCCGTCATTGCAGACTGCCATGCCTTTGGTGATGGTCGTGTTTGCTTTGGCGTAGGCTTTCTCAATAACCATATCAGAGGTTTTCATGACATCGCCAAGATTTGCAGGGGTCGGCACTATGATTTAACCTCCTTTGGTGCGGTTGGAGTGGGGGTGGGGGTTGGGGGGAAGCCTAGTTTTTGTGTTTCTATTTGCAGGGCGGCTTCTAAGTTAGAGATATCTTGGGGGGTTGGTTGGGGGTATTTGATTTGTGCGTCTGCTTGGCGGGGGTTGGGTTCGGGGGTGGGTTTGGCTTTGGCTTCAGCTAAAAGCAGCTGGAGGGCTTCTTTGTTGCATGCGGCTAGTTTTTTGGTTTCGGGCACCCGTGCGGCCTCGGTGGTTAGGCCGGCTTGGATGCGGGCTAAAAAGACATCTTCGACTAAATCGTTGGCTTCTTTTTGGGCTTGGGCGGTTTTCTCAGCTTGGGCTTCATCACGCATTGTTTTAAATGCACCTGATAAGGCGGTGACGGCGTCGGTGACGTTGGTGAGGCCTTTTTGTAGTTCGGCAAGTTTTTGCTCTAAAATTTTCTCATCCATAACATTCACTTTTGGTTTGGGTTTTTGTTTGGGTTGTGAGAACTCGTACGCGCTAGCAAAGAGGCTAAGCGGCAGAGCTTGGTCACTTTTAGTTTTTTGTTTTTGCAGGGCAGCAAACTCCATGAATCCGGCTTGGGGATACGCACCCTTATCAACAAAGTCTACGCGTTCAAACACGAAACTATGTACCAGTGCGTAGCCTTGTTCGGTTTTGATGCATTCATGTTCCTGCCAACTCCATGAGTCCAGAACTTCCCAGCAGTAACTGCAGGTTTCATAATATGGCGTAACGACGACTGAGACGGCGGCTAATTCTCCGGTTTTGAGCATGGTGAGGGTTTGGTCATCAGTTATGGTGGCGGTTCCAAAGGCATAGCGTCCCTTGTTTTCATAGACAGTGAATTCGCCGACCTCCATGGTTAATTTCGGCTCGCCTCGTGTGCCGTCGGGGTAGTGGCTGTCGATTTTGTATCCTTGGCCCATGCCCAGCGGCTTTTTAGGCAAAGTCGGCAGGGCTTCGTCTAGGGCGGCCTCGGTTATGCCCCAGTTGTTGCGGTTGCGGCTGGTATTCATTAGATAAAAGGTGGCTTTTTTGGCGGCGGCATCTAGGTGGTAGAGTGCGGCGTAGAAGCTGCGCTCCGGCTTAGGATTTGAGGGTGTGGACAAGGTTTCACTCTTCTGTTTGTTGTTTGTTGTTTTTTGTTTTTGTTATTGTTAGGGTTGGGGTTGTTGTTTGGTTATGATTTGGTATTGGCATCGGCAGCCATAGTGTACGGGTGGAGGTGCGGGCATAAACCAATGCATTAAATAGTATCCGTTGGCTCCGCCGGTTCCATAGCCTAAACATACCTCGCAGAGGCGGTCGTCGTTGTGCATATTCCAATGCATGGCATATGCATCACTCTGGGTTGCGGAGACCCGCATGCTTTCATTAACGATGCCGTAGGTGAAGTCTTGACTTAAGCCTAAAATGCGTCGGGTTAAGCCTGCGTTGGTGAACCAGAACGGTAACATGGCTGCTTGGAGGCGGGTGTGTTCTTGGCAGTTGCAGAAACCCGCTTGGGAGACGGTATTGTCGGCGGGGTTGCCTGAGACATCATCAACTACTTTGTTCCAGCGTGCTACGGTTTCATCAAATATTTTCTGCAGCGCGGAGCGCTCAAAGCTAAATGTTAAGTGCTTTTTGGTCAGATACGCTTCAAGCTCCAACCCCAATTCTGTAAGCGTCTGTTCGATGGTGCTTGTTCCCGCCGGTCGTGCGATATGAGCTGATAAGTAATGGTTTCTTAGCTGCCGATACAGTCTAACCAGATCACGTCTAAGCCCTCCAGAGGCAGACTCAATCTTTTCGGCGGGGAAACTGATGGTACAGCTGTTGGTGAGATCAACTTTTTTGGCTGAGTGGGCTGGGTTTTTGGCATCTGTACCGGCTGGGTCTTTGGCTGTTACTGGGGTGGTGTTTATTTTTGCTGTTGCTGGTGTTGTTGTTGGAAGCATGCTTCGACCTCCGGTGTCCATAATTTAGCTAATTTGAGGGCCTGTTCCGGAAACTCACCCAGCACGCCTAACCCATTGCCATACAGTGTACTTGCAACGGTGGACTCTTGAGTGTAGTCGCCTATGTCAATGACACGGAAATTCTGCTTAACCGACACCGGAACGGCTTCGCCTTCTTTTATTGGGGTGTTGCGGTTCTCAAAGGCTAAGCGAACCAGCATGCCATACCACACAGGGCCCTCAAGGATGCGCTTAATGCGGCGTTGCTTAGCCGCCACCTGCCCCTCCACAAACGCCTTCATCTCAGTTTCAGATGTCGCGCGGTTAATGTTTGGCTCATTAACCAAAATACGCGGTACGCCAAGGGTGGTGGCGATTTCGTTGGCTTTTTCTTTCTCATAGCCCGTAACCGCCTCTAAACTAATCGTAGGATAAACCGCTTCAGTGGTAGCTTCATGGTTAGTGACGACGTTTTCGCCGCTGTCAATGCCTTCTAACACCTCGTTGAGTGACTTAGTCAACTCTTCTTTTGAACCCATAAACCCAGTCGTATTAACTGAGATAATCACAAAGGGGTCACAGACCCGCTTAATAATCCGAGGCGAAGTCAAAACCACCTCACGACGCAAAATACAGGCCGGTAATGCGGGAGTCACATCCCCCAAAGCGTAAACCTGATCATAACGCAGACCGTACTGCGAGTCGTTGATGTCAAGATTAACAAAGTAGAGCACATCTTCAGGTCGATAAACCTCCTCCTTATCACCCCGTTTAATGACGTATTTGACTACTTTTTTGGTGCGCTCATTAATCACCGGCTTTAGATTATCGGGCCGGTCAGGGCAGACTTCCAGCGCGTTTAGCATTACAGGGATGTCTTTGCGATCCCGCACAATTTCATAGGCGGCCCGTCCATAGAATTCCATGGTTAGAGCGGCGGAGAAGATTAGGTTGTCTAGGTTGACGGTTTTGTTTATATCATCGACGAAGTCTTTGACCCAGCCGTATTGTTTGATGAGGGCTTCGTTATGGGTTTTGGCATCGGTTTTATCAGGGGGTGGTTTTGTGGCTTCGAGTTTGGTGTCAAAGCCCTTCACATAAATCGTAAAATTGGCTACGGCCACCACACAGCGTCGTAACATGACATCGGTTATGAAGTACTGTAGCTCTAGGGGCAAAATCGAGAAGCGCTTATAGTAAGTTGCCAGATGGTCGTCTGCGGTTAGGGGTTTTTTGCCTATGAAAAACTGGTTGCCGCTGGCCTGCGAAAAGGGGCTTAGAGCTGAGGCTAAGAGACGCATCCGGCCTGCAAAACGCTGTCTAAGTGTCATCTGTTTATCTTCTCTATTCTTGTGTGTCTTGGGGTAGAATCATAACCCGTTCTTTTACGGTGTATCCGTGTTGCTCAAGCGCATAATCATCAAAAAACGCCCGATAGGGGTCGTCGGGTTTCTTTCGGTAGAGTACCAGTTTCTCTTTTAACCAACTCATTGTACTAACTCCCATATTTTTTGTTTGCAAACGCGAAACCATGGTATCCGGCGGGCTGTAGCGTTAACATCAAACTGTCCGCATAATCCGGTGATTTTCCCGCTGGATCAATTATCTGTATTTTGCCTGCGGCGGTAAATTTGTAACTCATCTTACTAAGCTGGCTTTTCAACTCTGCTATATCAGGAATGGAGATGTTGCCCTGTTCAAACAACGTGCGCAGATGCCAGTATTTTTGGCTCTTAAGATTTAGGTAACGGTCAACATCAACAGTTGGAGCAGAGGAGACTCGCACCGATACCGCTTTGTAGCCTAATTCAGCTAGTCTTGAGCGTACACCCGCACCTACGCCTATGTCATCAACGTTTAGAACCTCGGTTTTTGGAACCATCGCCGCGGTTTGGTTGGCACACGCCATGGTTTCGGTTTGGCGGATCCAGGTTTGGCGGTGCACTATGTAGTGCACTCCGTCAGTGGATGCATCGGTAAGAATGGACTTATCCACGCCGTGTTCGGCCACGTCTAGGCCGTGTATGTTTCTTGGCTGGGCAGTGAACTGAAGCGACTGATCTTTGCCGCGTTGCACCGCCTGCTGGATCCACTCATAGCGTATGAGTGTGTCCTCGGACTCATCGGCGAACTCGGACTCATAGAGAACCTTCCACTCATAGGGGCTTAAAATTGATCGTTGTTCGTCAAGATAGGTTTGTGCGGTGCGGCCCTCCGCTAAAGCTTGCTGCCAGCCGATCTGTATCTGCTTATACGCTGGATTTTGCCAAGCCTCCCACACAAAATTACTCTTACTCCACGGATTAGCTAGGATAATTAGTTTGCTGTGCTCAGGATTATCGCCAAGCATGCGCGATATGCGGCTTGTGTACACATCTTGGCGGATTAAACAAGCCTCATCTAGTACGATGATGTCTCCTCCCCAGCCCATCAAGTTAGATGCAGGGTCTTGCTCATTTTTACCTGCATGCGCGGTTAGGGTGAGGATTTCCCAGCCGTTTTTAAAGGTTAAGAACCGTTTGCTGGTTTCTTTTTTGATGCGGTTAGATGCGGTGCCGCCTGGCTCATCAAGCAGAGCCGATAAAGTTTGGTTGGCGGCTATATGTTGGGAAATATAGTTGCGCAGGATCTTTGTCTGCTCAACCCTTGGCGCGATGATTATGATGCGCTTCGGCACAGGATTAAGCTCAATGGGCGTATTAGCAATGAGGAGCAGCAGGCCGATGGCGGCAAAGCGTGTCTTACCATACCTTGTCATAGCGGAGATGACTATGCGTTTGCAGTTGGGGTTGAGGATTGATCCGACAATTTGTTGCTGGCCGCAGCTGGCCGGATAACCCAGAAGCGTCACGGCGTTTGCTGGGGGAGATATGTGTCTAGGTTGGGGTTGGAGGCTTTGCATGCCTGTTCACTTATCTCAATAAGCTGGTTTATGCGGTTGGTTAACTCGGTTTGGATGTTGATGTTGTTTTGTATGTTGACTTCTATTTGGTCTTGGCGGCGTTTTAGGATGCATATGATGCGGGTTAGGCCGCGGAAGGCTTCGGCGGGGTTGTTTTCTTTCATGTCTAGATAGATTTGTACCCATTCTATTTGCAGCCAGAGGCCTTGGTCGTTTTGTGCCCATTCTGCTATGTAGGTGTAGAAGGTGGGTTTGGTGATGTTGTGTTTTGTGCATATGGTTTTGATTTTTAGTTTGGCTAGGAAATCTGTGATGATTGCTTCTTTGAGGGTTTGTTTGCGTAGTTTGGCGGGGGTTGGGGGTTTTTGGTTTGGTTGTTTGGTTTTTGAGGCGGGGCGGGCTGGGTTTTTGGTTTCGGGGGTTTGGGGCGGGATTAGTCCGAGGGCTTCTTCGAGGCTGATGAGCGGCATACTATCACTTACTGTTACAAATTTTTTTGTAGGGGTGAGGCGGGTTGCTTAGTTACTGGTTATGGTTGTACTTTTTTTGTAGGGATGTTTTGGCTGCCGCGCCTCTTGGGCTAGGCAGAGCAAGAAAACTAAGCACGGCAGCCGCAACTACAAGAAGAGATAGTGGCTGTCTGGCCGAAGAGGTGGCTATGTGGTGGTTAGGATGGTCATATAGTAGTCAGACAGCCAAATAATAAGAGCGCTTGGGGTTTATATTCTGTGCAGATTAGAGGAAAAGCTCCATAACTTTAGCCAGCACCAATCCAAGCATGGTGAGAAAGGAGCCATAAACGGCCGCTTTGTCTCTGCCGCTTAGCTGTACCCGTCCATAGTTGGTTTCTATGGTTTTGAGCCGCTCATCAATCCCGTCTAACTTTTTTTGAATATCTAGGTTGCGTTCCCGCTCAATAACGTAGAGTTCTTTGATGGTGTCGATTTGGCGCTCAAACCTATCGAGCTTCTCAGTTATAATTTGAATATGGGTTTCGTTTTTGGCTATGCGCTCTTTGGAGGTGGGGGCAGTGGTCATTAGTCAAAGGCTCCCTGTCCTTTGGAGTCATGAATGACCAGTCCTTGAGGATAGTCGGGTACTTCCCCGCTTCGAAGCGCACCTACCTCGGCTAGTACTGTGCCGGTTAGTTCTTGGGGGGTGCCGGTGAATATGGTTTCTTTGAGGCCGAATTGTGAGATGGTTTTTAGGCTGTGGGTGTGGGCGTAGTCTTTGGCGAGTTTTTCTTCTAAGCTTTTGGCGTTGTAGTGGTTTAGCTTGCGTTGCAGGTCTTTTTGCTGTTTAGATTTCGCTCTCATATAGGTATCCTCTTTTTTGTGGTGATTAATTGATTGAGAATTTGAGGGTTGGGTCTGCTTCACCCCGCGCAGAGCGGGAGCAGTATGTACCCAGCTTGACCGGTACTTCTTGCCGTACAAACAACCCTGAGTTGCATTGCGGCGGCAACGGATGGTTAAACTATGACCTATGGAGGTTTATAAAACAACCGCCCGCTCGCCCGATAGTTGCAGAATGCAGAAAGCCAGCCGCATCCAGGGCAGGGGAAAAAGTGGGGGTTAGGCTGAGTTGATTATTTCTAGGATTTCTTTTATGCGTTTTTGGTTGATGCTGTAGGCCCAGCCGTGTTCTGTGGGGTGTTTGATGATGTAGTTTTGTTTGACGAGTTGGTTGCGGGTGGTTTTGTATTGGTTTTGGCGGTGTTTTGGGAGGCTTTTTAGGAGGTTTGGTTCGGTTATGTGGTGTTTGCCGATGCAGTGGTTTTTTGCGAGTTTGGCGATGATTTCTCTTTGGTCACTGTCCATGTTTCCACATCTTACCTACACGTCACAACAACATTTAAACCTTACTTTCCCGTCATAAACAAAGCAGTTTGAAGTAAGATTTAATTGTGAGCCACGGCATTATACTGCTATGAATAAATCACAAAAAACCCAAGACAAAGTCATCCAAAATGGCCCCTTAGAGCAAATCTTCAACGGAACCACCTCTGCGCGAATCCTTGACTTCCTCACCACCTGTCGAGACTACGACTACAGCAAACAAGACATAGCCAAATACAGCGGCGTCAGCCCCAGACACGCCGTCCGAGAAATAGAAAAACTAGAAAAACTCGAACTCATCATAAAAACCCGCAACGTCGGCCACAGCCACATGTACAAATACAACACCCAAAACCAAGCCGCCAAACACCTAGACCAATTCGGCATCATTTTAGCCCTGCAAGAATGCCAAAAACTAGCCGACCAAGACGAAGAAACCCAAGAACAAGCCCAGTATAGCAAGTTACGTAGACATTGATAGTTTTTTCACGCAGAAATAGCGGCAAATTACGACCAAATATGGACAATAAGCTATTTTGAACGGCATTCTATACAAGCCACACTATCAATGTAATTGTATGTTGCTATAGCAACCAGAAGCCCAGCCCGAAACCGAAACCCAAGAACTGCTAACCGCCCCCGCCTAACTGCTCTTTCTTATATTTTCCGCGGCCTTTACCTTTCCCTCTCCCTGCAAACTCGCAGGGTTTGTCTATGGGCTGGTTTTTCGGGTGGTGCGGGGGCCATATTGTTTCTTTCGGCCTTTGGTGTCTTTTCTGTTTCGATGGTATATGCGTTCCCATTTGTGACGCAGAGGCCGATAGATGGCTTCATCTTGTGGGGTCCATACATCTGTTATGCTAAAGCTGTAGGGTAGAAAATAATGAAACTTTACGTCCTGTGTGTCACTTAAGGCTAGGGTGACTGTTAGGTCTCTGTCGGCAATATTGGCGTATACTTCTACTTCGTGATCGGCGTGGGTGGTGGTGTATTTTTCGTATTGGGTGGTGGGGTTGCGGTATTCGGTTATTTTTGTTTCTTCGGGGAGGCTGTGGTCTATTTCGCATATTTTGGTTAGGGTAAAGGCGGGTTGTTCTTTGATTTTTTCTATGGTTTGGGTTAGAGTTTTGGCGTTTTGGATTCTGTTTTGTTCGTAGATGAGGTCTATTTCGATGCGTTTTTTTCTTGGGGTGGTGTCGCATGTTTGGCAGTAGTAGTGGGTGGTTGTTGTTTTGGTGATTTTGTCGAAGCGCGGCCAGTGTTGGTTTAGTTCTTCTTGGCTGCATTGGGTTAGGTTTGTTTGGCAGTAGGGGCATGTGGGGGGGCGTTTGGTCATTTATATCGCCTAGAGGGGGTGTTTGGGTTGATTTTTGGGTTGGTGGTTGTGGTGGTGGGGGACATGTTGTTCACAACATGTTATACTCATTGGCTATAATATATGTCTGCCGGTTATAACCAATGAATATAACATAGAAAAACCAAAATCAACCGCCAAACCAAAAACCCCAAAAAGTAAAAAAACGTAAAAAATACGTCCCTTAGTTAATACTCTGACGGTAGGAGGATTACTTGGTAGTTGTCCATTTTGGTGACGTATAATTTAAGGGTTGGCAGGGGGAAATCTGTGTAGTCTATTTTTTGACGTATGATTAATTCGTTGGTGTCGTTGTATCCGCAGGCTATGGCCGCGTAACGTTTGTTTTTAGGGGTTAGGGTGAGTGTCCAAATTTGGAATTCTGGGTTAAGTTTGGGGTTGTGGTGGTAGGAGGCGATGAGGTCAAGCAGCCAGTAGCATTTGGCTTTTTGGGCTAAGGATAGCACACTGTCAGTGCAGACGTAATTGCGGGTTAGGCGGTTGTAGATGTGATAGTTTGTTGTGCCGGTGGAGTGGTTGATTATGTTTTCTAATTCTTGGATCAGGGTTTCTTTTTGGGCGGTTTGGGCGGTTTTAAGGGGGGCGGCTGGGTTTTTAGCTGTTGGGGCTGGCTGTTTGGTTTTTGCTAAGGTTTGCTGGGTCATTTCTAAGCCTCCTCTGTTAGGCGGGGATCATCTAACTGCTCGCGCAGTTCGTCGGCGCTGTAGAGCTCTGGGTCGGGTTCATTTCCATAAAATACAAAGATGTCCTCGGCTATGAAGTAGCCGTCGCTTATGGCGAGGTCGCGTCCGTAGCTTTCATAGTCGAAATAGGCCGCGGCTGAGATGTTCCCGTTTAGCGGTACCTGCTCTAGTTCGTCTTCTAGGCCGTTTTGCTGGGCGGTCAAGTAACCCAGTTTTTCCTCTCGGTTGTTGCCTGTAACCTCTTCTAGCATAGCGGTGTTTAGTTCGTATAGCTGCTCACAAATGTTTAAGATGCCTATGGTGTGGCGGATGCCATTAGCGCCACAGTACGCCGCGGCTAACTGTTTCTCGGCTGGGGTCATCTGTTCGAGTTTGACGGCTAACATGTTTAGCTGGTATAGGTTTTCGTGTTCGCCTATGGTGAATTCGGAGTCGGTGTCATGGACGGCGTACTCTTCATACTCCGCGTTTATGCCGACGACATCACGCAAAAAGGCTTTGATGGTGGTTTGGGTGGCGGGGATGTTGAGCCAGCCGCCGACCAACTCGCCTTGATTATATTTGCCCAGGTTAGCGACGTATACGCTTAACTGGGGTTTGTTGTTGGTTATTGGGTTAGGGGTTGTTTCTGTTTTTACTAGCTGATATTGAACACTCATTGTTTGTTGTTCCTCAAAAGTATTTAATATCAAACCACCATATAAATATTTACCCAACATTAGGTAAAATTGTTATAAATATCCTTAAAAACAACAAAGACATAAAAAACAGGCGGAAGAGAAGAGGTTTGTTGTTCCTCAAACACTAATTTTCTTCTCTTCCGCGCTTTGTGCTTTTCTTGGAATAATTCTAACTATAATTTCGTTATTGTTTGCAGTTAATGACCACTCCAACTTATCCCCAATTTCTAACGTGAACTGGTCAACTATGAAGCTAGGAACAGATGTTCGGAGGTATCGCTCGTTTTGAGTGGCTCGATGTAATGTTGTTAATTCTCCCACATATTCACCTCACATTTTTTGATTTTACAATGTATTTGTAATTCCTCGTCAACAGACAATATTGAACAAATATATAAATTTTTTACCAAATCGTTGGTAAATTTTTAGTTTTCAAATAATATTTTTTACCTAAAATTGGGTAAATATTTATATGCTCGTTTGCCGTTACAACTTATTGAGGAACAACAGACCATGAATAATCAAATAGTTAGAACTGAACAGGTTCAAAATCAAAAACCCCCAACATTAGCCCCCATAGTATTTACACGCGCAAACGCTGATCTGGTAGATGTTAAGTTGCGGGTTGCACGCACCAACTATGACACCTATGTTATGATGTTTTTTCCCTCCGTTGAGCGGGTACGCGTGATCCGTACCGTCTGCAAAAACGGCTTAGCCATATATGGCCTACAAGTAGAACGCCTGTTGCCCAACACCAAAGCCTGCCTCACAAGTCCTATGATCTGGGTAGCAAGCCAATTCGAGGCGACCCAGCCATGACCGCCCCCGCCGCTGTTATCCGTCAGGTTGTAGACAGCATTGATCTAAAATACACCCTACGCATTAACGGCGAAGGCCAAAGCGGAGAAGCACTCATACGCTTTGAACGCCGCATAAACCAAGGCTCAGCGCTCACCATACAAGGCGCGGCATTTGTGTTCCCCTGTGTGCGGTTTAGCGTCAAAAAATATAATCTCTGGACGGCTTGTGTTTGGCTTACCGTGGAGACCGCCTTAAATGTTTGAGTGCAAGTACTGCGGCGAAGCCTTCCTAACGCCTGATCTGGGCTATGTGGTCTCTGATGACTGGGATGATGTGGACTGTCAGCGGCTCGACTACACCGACATATGTCCGGTTTGCGGGTGTCCGCATCTAAGCGAGGTGCCCAACCCATGACCCCGCCCAGCCCACAAAACGCCTACAACAAAGTCAAGCAAATAATAGATTTGAGCTATGCATACCAGCAGGAAAAGCTACGGGCAACATATGCCATACAATACGATACCTTGAAACGTCTGTATCAGGAGCGTTTAAAAAAGGTAGTCTCAGATGTGGATATAGGGCGCGAGAGGCGGCAGTATGTTGAAGTTGTGGAGCAGACCACGAGGCAATATTTGCTTTGGGTGGAGGCGGTAGAGAAAAAACAAGCAGATGTTTTAACAGAATATCGGAAAAAGTATTTGGAGGGCGCAGTATGAAAAAATATTATGTCTGGTGTAATGTCTGCTCATGGGCCTCAGGACGAATAATAACAGCCGACAACGAACAAAAAGCCATCCAAACATACAAACAACACCCCTGTAAACACAGCCTACAAGAAATCAAATGCATCGACGGGGTTAACGTCAAACTAGATCTCTAACAGGCCCTTTGACTTTGCAGATTATTGATGTGGCTTGCGGAGATGTTGCGGGGTAGTTTAGCGGGTGGAGTTGGATAAAGCTTTTTAGCTTGTGACGATGAGGTGGGTTTATGACCTATGGTGACTCTAATCCCGCAGACACAAAAACACAGGGAGTGTGTAGTGTTTGTCTCAGACAAAATGTAGAGTTAGTGGATGGCTATGTGTGCCTTGAGTGTCTCTACAAACTTGGCGAATCCAACTGGTAAAAGGGTGCGGACGGTATAAAATAGGGCGCGAAAACCCTGCCGGTTCAACCCGAAAAGGGCGCAAAACTCGCAAGATACTTGAGTTTTCAATTTCAATTGATGTCTGTTTTTCAAACTATGCAACTAAAACACGTCTGTCAACTGCTCAATGAACTCAAATAACTGTCTAACCCTAAACACCAATCGACGATCAGTTAATCTCCAAGAGATAAACCTAAAAGAAATGCCGGTTTTTCAGCGATATTTTTGTACACCAAGTTTACTTAGCTCTTTGATGAGGGATTGCGCGGTGGTTTGCCAGCGGTTAACTGGTTTGAAGGGTAAAATGTTGCTAGTATATTCATGATGGGTGAAATTATTTTGGGGGGGGGGTTGCTGTTTTGCTGTAAACAAGCTTTAAAAATGTGGTCATACAAGAGTTACTACTTAGAGAACAAGAAATTGTTCTTGAATAAAATGATAATGGAATAGACAACTATGAAAAAAACTCTATCCGTTTTAATTTTGATGGTGCTTATCTGCACAAGCAGCTACGCACTAATAATCCCCAATACAAACGCCGAACCAATACTACCCAATACAATCGCATATGAACTCGACCCCCGCCAAGCAGAAGGCCTAACAAGCCTAAGCAACACCCTTGGCCTAAACATGCCCGAATACTCCGATATCACCTCACAATCGTATCCCCTAAGACAATATGCTGATGCTGTACCGCAAGAAGAAATCCGCTATCAGCTCCAATCCCCCACAAGCACCATAGATGTCCTTTGCTCCTTTGTTAATGGCCAGCTGCGAATGATCCATATTCTAGAAAATGAAGGCCGTCTCCACCTAGTAAAACCCACTGAGAACATAATTGAGATGACCAAAAATATTCTGGATAACTGTGCCCAATACACCAAAGACCCAATCTACACCCAACTCCGCACGTTGCTAAACGAGGTGCAGCCCAACCAAGACCTCACCCTCATATCTGAAAACATAAAACTCGAAGTAACCAACACAGACCAAGGCACAACCTTTCGGTGGACCTACACAACAAATGGCGTGGACGCTCCCGATAAATGCGTCGCAATGCACTACAAAGACAACTCATTATCATACTTTATCGATAACTGGAACATCTACAAAATCGCAAACACAAATCTCAACCTTACCGAAGCCGAAGCCATAGAGATTGCGCTTCAAGCCGCCGATGCCTATTCTTGGAAAATCGGTGCAGACGAATACGCCGTTGAAGTCAAAAATTTTAATGTCACCCAAGCCATGATCATGGACACCTATCTTATGAATATGCCCCATATTGAAAACATACGCGGCGAGCTTTTAACGCTCTATCCTCTTTGTCATGTCTGGGTCAGCTTAGATAAATTCTATCCCGGCAATGTGTATGGCATTGAGGTTTTCATATGGGCAGACACAAAAGAAGTCTGCTACGTACACGAACGTATCTCCACACTAGATCCTCCCGAGGACCGAATTGCCAGCAATGAAGACGTATTTGGTACACCCCCGCCAGCACAAGTGCAAACCACTTCCGCCCCTGCAACGATGATGTTGTTAGCGGTAGCTGGGGTTTTTGCGCTAGGTTTGGGTTCAGTGCTTTTGATCAAAAAGCAGGCTGTGGATAAGCGCTTTTTCAAACTCAGTGGTGTCCTGCTCTGTCTGATCTTGGTGAGCTCAATGTTTGTCTCTCTTGCAGTGGTTAGTGCTGCGGAACCCACTCGGCGAGCCATAATTTGGGGCTCTGAGAGCACCGGAGCAACCTCAAGCCCGCCGCCTAGTAATCCCTATAGCCCTAGTACACGCAAAACTCAAGACGAAATTAATGCGCAACGACTGCTTTCTTCGTTCATTGAAATATACTTTGATACAGGCGGTTATGTGACAAGCAACTATCAAGGCACGGGATCGCTTAAGGTGCCCATTTTTAAGAACATAACTGATAGCCAAGATAACTATAGTAAAGCCGCATACATCGATTTCAACCACGGCGTAGGCACAGGGTTAAACTTCTCTGGCGTAACTGATGAGTTTCACTATATGTTTGAGGACAATGTTGGCACTAAAGGCAGCGGAACTCCACTTGGTAATGGTGTGTATGACTTTGAGATTTATCGAAATACTTCTGCTGGGAAGGCATTTTTTACCTTTATCAACACTTGCAAATCTGCAAGCATAGCCTCTGATCTTGGCGGGGGATACATATTGAGTCCACCTCAGGGTATGGTTACGCCTGATCGCGCACGGGGCATGCCGTTTGCGTGGACCCACAGAACAGTCATTGATAAAACCACTCTAGGCTTTAACACTAACAACCATATGAGCAAGTTTGGCTATGAAAGCGGTGCTAATGGTGCTGATACTGGCTCTTTCTGCTATATCGGTTTCCCTCACGGCTCAGCCGCCCTCGATCAATCCATACAAACAGGCAAAGAGTATGTCAAGTATAATCAGTGGGTTGAGAGTTTCTTTTATTATGCTGTCTGCTATGATATGACTGTTAATCAGGCGCTGGATCATGCTTCGCAAGAACGCTTCACCCTAAACTTTGGTGCAACTGAGCTCTACACCGGTTTTACTGCATTATGGCCTGAATGGAAAAACGGTGAGTGGAGTACTCCGGATGAATTTACTGGTTGTACGATGGCTGTTTATGGGAATGGGAATATTCGTTTGTATGAGTACATTGTCCGCTCGCCTACAAACTTTAGTTATTATGGCTCTGGTTGGGTGTCTAATTTCTATGGTTTTGTGGGTCCTCATCCTGATGGTAGCTGTACTGGTTTGACTGCTATAGGTACAGGTGATCAGGCAATGATTACCGGTGTTCTGGGTTATAGTGGTGCAGATCAGGCGAGAGGCCGTATTTGGGTCTATGGCTATTCATCCGGCTACACCAGTCGTCTTAGGGTGTATGTTTCTAACGACAATGTGAATTGGTATTTGGTTAACGGCAATGTCTTGGTGAGTTCTGGCGGGTCGCGCTGGATTGACTGCGGCAACTATGCAAGCAACTTTCAGTACATCACCTTTACGGTCTACCGCGAAAACTCTGGCGACTACGGCAACAACCTTTTCATAGACAACGTGTTAGTCCTTCCGCCCACACCCTAACCTGACAAAACAACCCCTTTTTCTTTTTTAGAACTACCCTATCAAATATATCGCATAAATGGCGTACTCATTTCAACAAAGAAGGTATACGTATGAAAAACAGGGCTAATAAAATATTAATTATTGGATCTACAGTTGCTATTATCTGTGCCAGTATTACGGCCGTTATATTCCTGACTGAATATGTTACTCTATCTGAATTTTTCAGAGGTAGCAATAACTCCCAAGCAGACCCACCAACTACAGTGATTACGACGCCAACACAGCCTCCGAAACCCTCACCAATTGAATTGCCTATTGGAACGTCAGTTTTAGGTTCAATAACAAATACGACTACTTTAAATAGGTATGAGTTTGTAGTGCCGCAAGCAGGCACAATAGCCGTCTCTATATCGCGTGATAATGGCATTGACCTTACATATGTGTCAATACTGTTTTTTAACTCTGCTGGTGTTCGGATTGGGGGTAATGATAGGCAATATCTTGGGACTCGAACTGTGCCTATTGGTCATGTTTCGATTTTAGATTTGGAAGCCGGTACTTATTTTATTGAAACTGCTCCAGTCGATGATTATACAGGAGACTATTGGTTGGCCGTAGAGTGGTACGGCTGAAAACACTGAAGTAGAGCCGAATAATGCTTGTGAAATCGCTCAGCTTTAGTTGTGCAATGCACAGGTGTGCCGTCGAGATAAACACCCCTCTTTTGTTCTGCCCAGCAAAAATCCGGATAGATCGCTTTGAGCACTAAGCGTTTCTGCGTCATCATTCCTGTGGTTAGGCCTTGTTTGCTGAGTTCGCAGAAGACCTCTATCTCTGCGTTGCTGACTTGGGGGTGGCGATTTCGGGGATAGTTCATAACTCAAGGGGGTAGCGGAAGTTAATATTTTAGGCGTCTGTTCCATTTTGACGGATAAACCAAAATGGAACAAATTATTGATGGTGCTATGGTGTTTAGGGTCGTACCAGAAAACGTGAATTCGATAAAATGGAACAGCTATTTGCTCTGATTAATTATCTAGCAAAACAGATACATTGTTTTAGCATGGAGAGTAAATCACACGATAAGTTATAAGAACCAAAAAAGAAAACGCTTTTAACATGCCAACACTGGATTTAATGGCAACATGCTCAGTCAGGCTGGGAATAAACCTATTAATCAGCACACAAACACAGAAGAGGCATACACAATGAATACACAGTACTTAAATACTTTAACGCAGAAAATCCAA
>Ga0123356_10000847_pt1 | contig 34026 bp, 13 predicted proteins | sample TergutEmb28metaG_2_FD_92546 | JGI IMG/M metagenome (GOLD analysis project Ga0123356, IMG submission 92546) | Embiratermes neotenicus P3 segment gut microbial communities from Petit-Saut dam, French Guiana - Emb289 P3 | ecosystem: Host-associated > Arthropoda: Insects > Digestive system > Gut ...
AGTTGTACGGTTTTTAGAGGTGGTTGGTGGCTGGTAGCTCTGTCGCCTGTGCCGTGGGTTGCACCCACGGTTATGCAAATCCTGCCCGCATCGGGGCAGTTACGGATTTATCCATAATTCTGCATTCTGAATTCTGAATTCTTAATTATTCTGTTGCTATGGCAACGGAATCACCGCCACTTGCCCCAAACGGGGCAAATATCACTGCCTGTAGCAAACAGGCAATATCATTCTGAAAGAATCTCACTTTTCCGAAGGAAAAATTTCATTGCAAAAGGGCTAAATTTCTCAGAAATTTAGCCCTTTTGCTGGTGCCGTTGATCGGGGTCGAACCGATATGAAGTTGCCTTCGAGGGATTTTAAGTCCCTTGCGTCTGCCTGTTCCGCCACAACGGCATAATTATTTGATATATTTAATGATTATATTGATTTGACAACATTATACTCAATGTATTTTATGATTATACTGATTTTTTGAACTCTTTGCAAGTAAATGAAGCACATTTAGGTGCATTTGTTAGTACAATTTTTGGATTAACTTCCGTAATGTAAAGTAAAAAACTTTTTAAACTTTCCATGCACCCGCTACGATTATATTTTTGCAAAGCATTTTATATGTGCCGTTTGATTGTGGCTAATATTCTGTAGCTATAGCAACAGAATTTGAGATATTTCAAGCCAAAAATCAAAACTGCACACTTTGGCTTTAAGTTCTAAAAACTATGCCACCAAATCGCAAATATCATGTTGACAATCTATTACGGGTTTAATATAATTGAGGTAACTACTAAAAGCGCGCATAGCGCGCGGGGGAAAAAATATGTGGGAAAATTTTTTAACTGAATTAACTTATCTTGGGCAGGTTTTGCTGGCTTTTGTGCTTGGGTTCATTGTGGGCTTGGAACGCAAAATGAGGTATAAGGAAGCGGGCCCAAGGACGCACGCGATTGTGGCAGGCGGTGCGGCGTTAATGCTTCTTGTGGGAAAATTCGGCTTTGAGGGCGCGAACGAAGGCGCAAGGGTTGCGGGGCAAATAGTAACGGGTATCGGCTTTTTGGGCGCAGGTTTAATCATGTTTAGGCGCGATTCGTTGCGCGGCGTTACCACGGCAGCGGGAATTTGGGCTACGGCAGGCATAGGCATGGCTTCGGGCGCAGGAATGTATGTCCTTGCTGTGGGCGGAACGGTGTTTATTATCGGCGTGCAGTTCGTTTTACATTTAAAAATTCCGCTTTTCAGAACAAAACGCTACTATTTTTACAAAATTAAATTTATAGCACACAAGGACGAAAATGAAAATGAAAAGATTAAAACCTTGTTCGGCGTATCAAATTTTAGCAGGATAAACTATTTTAATGTGGGCGAAGAGATTAACGCGATAGCGGAAATCAGCACAAACCACCTGATTTCGGACGATGAATTCAGGACGATAATGTTTAGCAATGATTTTATCATTTCGCTTGAAAGAATATATCAAAGCGATGGCAAAGATTAGATAGAAAAGGATAGATTATACGCGGTTTATGTAGTATAATGTTCTTATAAAGAAATAATTAAAGAAAATAAGGTGGGTGGCAATAATGTACGATATAGCAATTATCGGCGCAGGTGTTATTGGTTCGGCGGTGGCAAGGGAATTATCGCGCTACAAGCTAAAAATTTTGGTGCTTGAAAAGGAACTTGACGCTTGCGTGGGAACATCTAAGGCGAATTCGGGAATTGTTCACGCTGGATACGATCCTGAAAAGCATACCCTTATGGCGAAACTTAATGCGGACGGCAATAAAGCGTACGATAAACTGGCAAAGGAATTAAGCGTTCCTTTTAAAAGAAACGGTTCGCTTGTGGTTGCGTTTGATGACGAACAGCTTGCGCATATCATGAAACTTTACGAACGCGGAATTGAAAACGGCATACCAAAATTAAGAATTATAGGACACGCCGAACTTTTAAAACTTGAACCCAACATTAATCCCGAAGCAAAAGGCGCGCTTTTGGCGGAAACCGCAGGCGTGGTTGATCCTATGCTTTTAACGATTTCATTGCTTGAAAACGCGGTTATGAACGGCGCGGAATGTAAATTTGATTTTGAAGTGAAGTCCATTACCCCCGAAAACGGCGGTTATACCTTAAAATCTGACACCGAATCCGTTTCTGCAAAATTTGTGGTGAATGCGGGCGGTGTTTATTCGGATAAAATTAACGATATGGTTGCACCCCCGCGCTTTAAGGTTAACCCGAGAAGGGGGCATTACTTCTTGCTTGATAAAAGCGAGGAAGGAATTGTAAAGCACACTGTTTTCCCCTGCCCTACCAAAATCGGTAAGGGAATTTTGGTTGCGCCCACAGCACACGGAAATATAATTTTAGGCCCTGCGTCTGACGATATTGACGATAGGGAAAACCTTGGAACTTCTGAGGATTGCTTGAACCTTGTGCGCAAAGGTGCGCGCCTTTTGGTAGCCAAGGCTACAACAAGGAACGCAATCAGGGTTTTTGCAGGCATGAGGGCTGAACCAGATACAGACGATTTCATAATTGAAGAAGCAAAAGGCGCGAAGAACTTTTTGAATATTGCAGGCATAAAATCCCCTGGATTAACAGCTATGCCCGCTATTGCAGAATATGCGGTAAATCTTCTTAAAGATATGGGGCTTTCTTTAGAAAAAAATAAGAAGTTTAACCCTATTGTGGAAAGATCTTTATTTATTGATTTAAGCGAAAAAGAACAAGCAAAGTTAATTAAAAAGAATCCGCTTTACGGCAGGATTATTTGCAGATGCGAAAATATCACTGAGGGCGATATTGTGGACGCGGTTAACCGCCCAATGGGTGCGACAACGGTAGACGGCGTGAAAAGGCGTTGCCGTGCAGGTATGGGCAGATGCCAAGGCGGTTTCTGTGGCCCGAAAGTTCAAGAGATTTTATCAAGGGAACTAAACAAACCTCTTGATTCGGTGGTTCTTGAAAAGAAATCCTCTTTTATCCTCACAGGAAAAACTAAGTAAGGAAGGGTGAATATGAAAAATTACGATATTGTGGTAATAGGCGGTGGCCCTGCGGGGTTGGCGGCGGCGATTGAAGCCAAAAAGCAAGGAATTAAAAAAGTTCTTGTGATTGAACGCGATATAGAACTCGGCGGAATTTTGCAACAGTGCATACATAACGGTTTCGGGGTGCATATCTTTAAGGAAGAACTTACTGGCCCTGAATATGCGCAAAGATATATCAATATGGCGCGTGAGGAAAATATTGAATTGCTTATGGATACCATAGTAACTTCAATTACTAAAGATAAACGCGTGCGCGCCACGAATTGTGGTGGAATTTTGGATATTCAAGCCAAAGCTATTGTTCTAACCATGGGTTGCCGTGAAAGAACAAGGGGTGCTTGCGCCATTCCGGGGGATAGGCCTTCGGGGGTGCTAACCGCAGGCGCGGCGCAGAGATTCATTAACATTGAGGGCTATAATGTGGGCAAAAAGGTTATTATCCTTGGCGCAGGCGATATAGGCATGATTATGGCAAGGCGCATTGTGCTTGAGGGCGGTGAGGTTATCGCCGTGCTTGCACGCGGAAATATTGTGAAGGGGCTAACAAGGAATATCGTGCAATGCCTTGATCATTACAATATTCCCCTGCTTATGAATCATAATATAATAGAGATTAAGGGCAAAGAACGCATGACAAGCGTGGTTGTGGCACAGACGGACGAAAGAAAAGATGTTATCCCCGGTACGGAAAAAGAATATGAATGCGATACCCTGCTTTTATCTGTGGGGCTGATACCCGAAAACGAACTTTCAAGGCAAGCAGGCATTATTATTGATAGAAAAACAAGCGGGCCTGTGGTGAATGAAAGCATGGAAACTTCGGTTGAAGGCATTTTTGCTTCGGGCAATGTGGTTCATGTGCATGATGTGGTGGATTTCGTTACCGAAGAAAGTTGCAGGGCTGGCAGGAATGCGGCGCGGTATGTGAAAGGCGAAATTTCTGCCGAATCGGAAGCTATGAATGTGGTGGTTTCGGGCGGACTTAGCTATTGCGTTCCTCACAAAATCCGCCTTTCGGCAATGCCCGATAAAATGGATTTATTTTTGAGGGTGGAAGATATTTACCCCGAAGCCAAAATTGTAATCAAAAACCAAGGCAAAGAACTTGCACGCTTTAAGAAAACGCACTTAACCCCCGGGGAAATGATTAAGCAAACGGTGGTAAAGGCACTATTTAAGGATTGCAAAGGCGATTTGGAAATCACTCTTGAAGTAGAAGGCGGTAAGAAATAATTATGGAAAAAGATCTTGTTTGCATTGTTTGCCCTATCGGGTGCAGGCTAAAAATTACAGGTAGCATTGAAAAAATGGTTGTGAGTGGCGGAAAATGCACCAAAGCCATAGGCTACGCGCATGACGAATTAACCAACCCCACCCGTATGATTTGCACCACCGCAAGAATTAAAGGCGGAATTCATAAGGTGATTCCTGTGAAAACGGATAAGCCGATTAGAGATGAATTTAAATTTGATGTGGTGGAAGAAGTAAATAAACTTAACCTTGTGTCCCCTGTTAAAATGGGCGATATCGTGATAGCGAATGTTTGCGGAACAGATGTGAACATTGTGGCAGAGAGGGATATGTAAGGAAACAAAAAAGTAAAAACGGCGGAATCTAATTATCATTATATATCAGCGCACAGCGCACAGCGCACAATGAAGGATTCTAAATATCATTATTAACTAATCCGCAATTCGTGCTTTGTACTTCGTACTTCGTACTTAAATTAATTATTCCACCATTGTGCGCTGTGCATTGTGCGCTGTGCGCTGAAAAAATATTAAGAATGAACAAACTTAAGGCTTACATATCCAAATTCATGTCCTCATTCACGGTTAAAATGAGTGAAAAACCCATTTTAATGACTGTGGTTTTGCTTTTGTTTGCCAACCTTATAATTTTAGCGGTTGCTTCGGTGGTTGCGATTGCGTTGCAGGCGGATTTGTACGCAAATTATTTTACCGCTTTCGCGTCTGCCTTCCGCTGGCTGATTTTGCCTAACTCAATTTCACAGATAGATCAATCAGAACATTTTAGCACCCTTGTGCTTGCCATTGTGGTGGTTGTGTGCGGTATGATTTTATTCACAGGCACAATTATTGCGGTTGTTACCGCTTCACTCAGAGATTATATTGCAAAAATCGGCGGTGCTAAGGGAAAATTAAACTTATCAGATCATATTGTTATTTTAAATTATAACCGTGAGGTTACCACGATTCTTTCGGATTTAATGCACAGCGGCACGGATACCACGGTGCTTATTTTATCGGATAAAACTAAGGAATTTGTGAAGGAAGATTTGGCTTCGGAAACTGCCTCAATGGAAGATCCTGCAAATTGCAAGCTAAGGCTTGTGGTTAGGCAAGGCAACCCGAATAACCTGCAAGATTTAAAAGAAATCGCGCTTGAAAAGGCGCGTGGCATTATCGTGATGAGTGCTGAAAATAATAATTCGGATTTTAGCGCAATTAAACTTGCAATTAAATTATCCTCACTTGATATTCCCAAGACTTGCCCTATCGGAATTGAAACTGATTGCTACGGTTCGGCGAAAACAATCCGCCAATTACAGCAAGAAATTTCGGGGCTTAAGGATAAAAGCATTCAGCCATTTTCAAGCAGAAGAAAACTTGGGCAGTTTCTTGCTTTAACCATTATTAACCCCGATTTTTCGGGCGTGCTGAATGAACTTCTTTCATTTAAAGGTTGCGAATTTTACCCTGCCGAAGGAAAGGACATTGAACACTATCTTGAAAATTACAGCAGGGTTGTGCCTGTGTTTGCTTCGGATAAAACTTATCTTCTTGCCGAAAGCCCTGAGTGCATTACGCAGAAAAGAATTGCGCCGTACAAAACTGACAGGATTTTACCCTTAAGCAAAAAAGCAACTGCACCGAAAGAAATTAAACTTTATCTAATAGGCGAAAATAATAAAATTGAATATATGCTTGAGGCTTTAAAAACTCAAAAAGCAAATGTTAAACTTTATAGCTACGATATAAATAATATTGAAAAATTTGCAAAAGATGTTTCCGAACAAGGGGACGAAAACAGCGTTGCCGTGATTTTAAGTGATGACACCGCCCCGCCCGAAAACCATGATTTAAATGTGTTCTTAACGCTTATTGAACTTGCAAAGCGCAAGAATTATAACGAAAGATTATTTAAGGTGATTGCGGAAATTCTTGAACCCGAAAACCAATCAGGGATTAGCGAATTTCATGTGGAAAACATTATTGATTCCACAAAAATTGTAAGTTTTTTTGCCACAAAGCTAATTAGTGATCCGAGTGCAGGCTTGTTTTATGAGGATATTTTCTCACATACTTCAGATTTTTCGGATTTTTGGATTGATAAAGCCGAAAATTTATTTGATTTAACAGATTTAAAGCCCTTTAACTCTTATGCGGAATTTGTGCGCGCGGTTTATAACGGTTCGGGGAAAACTCTGATACCTATCGGCATTCTTATTAACGGTAAAAATGAATTTTTCTGCGAAGAACTTGACACGCAAAGAAATTTTACAATAACCAACAACGATAAAATTATTTATATGGCACTCAATGAAAAAACTATTTAAAGCACTTTTACTAATATTATTTTACATAATTAACTTTACTTGGGGGATACTGCAAAACCTTTTGGGTTTGGTGTTTTTAATTAAATACAGAAAATGCAGAAAGGAAAGGTATTACAATACTTTGCTAACCTATCATGAGGAAGGTTGGGGCGGAATTTCGCTTGGCATTTTCCTATTTATAGGCGCAAAGCACAATGAGGCATGGCAAACAAAGGCACGCCCGCATGAATTGGGACACACAATTCAATCCTTAATTCTTGGGCCTTTATTCTTAATTATTATCGGCTTGCCCTCTGTGATATGGTGCAACTTTTGCGTGAAGGTTTGGCGCAATCCTGAAAACAATAACGCAAAGTATGACGACTTTTATCCCGAAAGAAACGCTAACTGGATAGGCGAAAAAATTACGGGGATTCCGCTTGCGCGGGGAAATGATAGATAGATCATTGAGGGCATAGGGCATAGGGTTTAGGGCATAGGGGTGGAATTAGTTTTTTCAGCGCACAGCGCACAATGGTGGAATCTAAATCTCATTATGGAATTTTGAACATATGGATAAAGCAAAGGTAAGCAGGTTTTTAAAAATGAATAGCTACAGCGCGGGTGATGCGCTGGGCGGTGCTATACCTCAGCTTACCTCGCTTTACTATTTATCCTTTTTACTGCTTGTGGTGGAAATGAACCCTTTTCTTGCAGGGCTTGTGGTGGCAATAGGCAGGATTTGGGACGGAATTACTGATCCCGTAATGGGTGTGATTGTGGATAGAACGCGCACGCGCTTTGGCAGTTGCCGTCCTTTCTTTCTTTTGGCTACCGTCCCTATTTTCGCAGGAAATGTGCTTTTATGGAGTGCGTTCGGGATACAGGGGCAGGCTTCGCAATTTGCTTACTTCACATTTGCTTATATGTTTTACACCTCTGCGCTTACCATAGGAATTGTGCCTTATGAAGCACTTTTGCCCAAAATTGTGGATAGCTATAAAGAACGCATAAGCTATTCAAGCCTAAGAATGATTTATTCGGGCATTATGTGCGTGCTTGTGGTTTATATTTATGAACTCATGATCCCTGTAAGCGGAACTAACCCCCTTTCACCTGCCTTTCAAGATAAATTTACCGTAATGGGGATAGTGATAGGCGTGATTTTTGCCCTGCCCCTTGTGATTACTTTTTTTGGAACAAAAGAGAAAAACCTGCCCCCTCTTGATTTGAATAAGAAAAGTTTTAAAGAAACGCTTAAGGAAATCTTAGTTAGCTACAAGCAGGTGCTTTCAAGCAAAACTTTTAGGAAATATTTTTATTTAACACTGCTTGCCGTGTTTATATCCGCTTCGGTGCTTGCCACGCTTGCGATATTCGTTTATGTTCTTTACGGAAACATTGAAAATTTTGTGCTTACATTTACATTGCTTTTTGTGGTGATTAACTTAAAAGGCGCGGTGGAAATTGCATTTTTTGTGCCGAATGTGATAATGATGAAAAAGAAAAGCAAGCATATGCCATATCTTGTGGATTTACCGCTTTTGGCAGTGGCTTGCGTGATTGTGCTGTTCGTTTCACCCACCACCCCTATTTGGCTTTTCCTTTTGGCAATGTGCTTTTTGGGTGCGGGGTTTTCTTGCCTTGGCTTTGTGCCGATGTCCTTACTGCCCGATCTTACAGATGTGTACGAATTGATGTACGGCAAGCGCGCGGAAGGAATTAACGCAGGGTTAAACACGCTTGGCAAAAAACTTGTGAGTGGCATAACGGTTGCCCTGTTCGGCTTTATTCTTGGCGCGTTCGGGCTTAACAGCGGTGATTTAACTTATGACGGCGGTGAGGTTTCAAGCGGGACACTTACCGCTTTAAAAATTATGTTCTGCGCCCTGCCGATTGTTGCTTCCGTAATTATGGTGGCAATAAGCCGAACTTATCGCCTTGACGAAAAACGGCACAATATGATTAAAGCCCTAATCCTCAAAATGAACGAAACAGGCGAAAGCGAAGCCACCGCAGAAGAAATTTTAGAAGTTGAAAAGATTACCGGGAAGAAGTGGGAAGAGATGTGGATTGGTGAAAAATAATTGAAAATTATTTTTCAATTCAGAATTAAGAATTCAGAATTAAGAATTGTGGATTAATCCGTAACTGCCCCGAAGTGGGCAGGATATGCATAACCGTGGGTGCAACCCACGGCACAAGCGACAAGGGCGAAACAGCCACCCCAAACAAAACCCCGCCCCTACCTGCCTTTGGCAGGAAGGGGCGGGGTATATTTATATACGCTCACTCTCTCATGCCCCGCGCTACGCTAACGCTTGCACAGGGTTATGCACATTGCGCCCCTCTGGGGCTTTAGCGGACTAATTAATAATGAGATTTAGATTCCATAATTCGTACTTCGTACCTTGTACTTCGTACTTCTCAATAATGATATTTAGATTCCGCCATTCTGAATTCTGAATTCTGAATTCTTAATTAATTCTCAAATCCCCCACACCCAATCCATTAGCATTTGTATGAATTAAATATGTGTATCCAAACGGCGTAACGAAGTTTGTGTCGTTTTCTATTTCTTCTGTGTGTATTGAATTGTTTTGCCCGAAAATCCAACCTGAGGGGACGCTTGTGGTGGGGAATTTTCCGCTTACGCTAAGCGGTGTGCCGTTAAACGAAACGAATACTTCTGAATAAGCAGGCGCAACGCTAAAGCCTGCAATATCACCGAATACCGCTAACCTTGAGATTGAAACGCTTATGGTTTGTTCGCTACCGTTAAATAGATTTACATTTGTGGCTAAAGGTTGCAAGCGGAACTCTGTACCGTTATACACGAAAGCAAAGTAAAGGGTTCGTAAGTCATGATCATAAATAAGTGAGAGGCTTCGTGCAGTTGGGCTTTCGACATTCTTTTCGGTTGAGGCAATAACGAACCTAAGGTTTGAACCGCTATTTTCTTCCGCGGTAAAGGTTAAAGACGCTTGGGTTACGGCGCGCAGTGCCATTTCACCGAATGAGTTTGCCACTGCAAATTTTTGGTTTTGTGGAACAATGAATCCCGCTTCGCTTACGCGCTGAACATAATTTCCGCCAAGTGTGAAATCGTAATTAAATCTGTGGTGTTCGGTGTTAAACAACGCGCGCGACAAGTTCAAAATCATATTGGACGCCGAAATTCCTGCTGTGCGCCCTATTTTATTAAGGCAAAGATCAAAGAAATCACTTGCGGTAAAGGCTTCGGCATAACCCGTGGGGACGACATAGCCCGTAAATTCAAAGCGTGAATCAAATATATAAGAATATAAAAGCACGCCGTTTTCATAAAGCTCAAACACCACTCTTGCGCCCGAATTTTCCCTGCTAAAGGCGTCATAATATAAATCAGCCGTGTAAATTGCACCGCTGTTCCAATCAATAGAGGGCAAATCAAAGTAAGCGGTTTTTCTATTTACGCTTAAATATATTGTGGCTTCGTAATTATCTATTGCCTCATTGTAAACCAAAGCAAGCACCGAATTATAGTAGCTTTCAAGCCCCACAGGGATTTGCCAAATTTTACCGATATAAGCGTTGTTCGTGAGTTGCGCTTCGTTTGTGCCGAACTTGGCATAGAACACTGATTCGGAATCCGAATCAGGCGCGGTATTATTAACAGAGAAGGAAAGGGAAACACTGCTGTAAGTGCCTGAACTGCTTGGCGTAATCCCAATATTTCTTATCTGGTTAGGCGCGGGGATTTCCACAGGGTTGTGTTCGGTAATTACTTCCCCTGCAAGAATGGTGGCTGATTTATAAGAGTGGGTTACGATAAGCGTAAGCACATAGTGCGAAATCAAGTTGCCGTTAAGATAAACCCTTAATTCCGCAGTGTGAACACCAAGAGAGGGATTAACCATAGTGTCTGCAAAGGGATTGGCGTAAGTTAATAAAGCAATCGGATTATTATTAAATAGGTAAGACAGCGTATAGCCCTCTGCTTTGGGGGTTTTAATGTTAAAGAGATTTTCAAGCGGAAGATACACACTATCAAAGCCTTCGGCAACATAAACGAACGATTGAGAACCGTGAGGTAGCACAAGCGTGCCATAGTCGTCCTTATATCCTTGGCGCATTGTGTTAAAGTGGCGAACCCACACTCTAAGCCCCGAAATATCAAAAGCAGTTTCAGAATTATCGGTGGCGGTGTACGCGTCAAACGGAACGGATACAAGCAGGCTTTCGTCATTGATCACAATTAAGATTGTGTTAGTGAATTTGTTATAATAAATCTTTATTGTGTGCGTGAAGCCGTTAAATAGGTTAATACCGCTTAAGTTAATGGGAATAAATGTGGGAACACTATCCTTAATTGCCACGATATTCGCGCCTATTCCGCCGATAACAAGCATAAGCGAATCCGCATTCATGCTTCCGTTAATTAAAAGCGTGAATGAGAAATTGTGAACGGAATTAGGAATGAATTTGAACGCGGAATCAATAACATCGTAATTTCCTGTGCCTGCGGTTACCGAAACGAACTGCGCATAGGTATCCTCAGGGACATTTATTTCTTTTCCGTACACAAGGCTTTCCGAACCGCTACCAAGAACAAAGTCATGCGTGAAATGCTGTGAACTTTGAGAGAACACACGCAATATGAAATCATACTGATCCGAAAGGTTTGTAAGGGTTCGCCTCAGGTTAAACAAATCGCCCACGGTTTGCAGGGCAAAACCAGCTGTGTAAAAGTCGTTTAGTTCAATAAAGGTGCCATTTTCCCATTCTGAACCGATAGGCATTTTATCAAAGCGCGGAATATTCAGTATGTTTAGCGCAAACTGATCTTGAAACCAAAGCACAACGCTTTCGTTGCTGTCGTTTGCCATATTGCTCGGCAAACCGCCGTCCATTCGTATTTCGCTTGCGGTGATTGAACGCCTGTAAATAAGCCCGCTTTCGGTTAAGAACTCAACCACGATTTTGCCAAAATCAACCGAACCGCCCTCACCTCTTAATAAGATAAACTCTTGCTCTGCGTGTGCCATTTCGGTGATTTGTGAGTACACATTTGCTTTTACGGGTTTGGTTTCTTTAACTGTGTAATTAGTGTGCGCGCAGTTATTTGTTCCGCATGGGATTTCCCTCTTGCAGGCAAGTGAGAAACCGCCAAGCGAAAGGTTAACCTTGCCAAGCGCGGTGGGCGAATCTATAGTGTGGGTGGGGGTAAATTCGCGCCCAAGAATATGGTGCGCACCGCCCTGCCCTGATTCGGTTCTAAAAATATTAAAATACTGTTCACCGTACGGAAGCAGAGTGGAAGCACCTGAATCGCGAAGCCAAGTAAATATAAAATCACGGTGCCAATAGTAACCGCTGTGAACCTCGTAAAAATCAATAGGTACTATATCTGTTTCGCCTGTTTCGGGGTCTTCAACCTCTTCATATCTGATTTCGTTGCTAACCATGTACGGCGTTATAGCCCATGTACTTGTGTTTGAGGAAGTTAGCCTTATATTTAACTCTTTATCAAGTTCAACCGATAGTTCAGCACGCGTAACCGTGAAAGGCGTACTTATAACATTAAATTCATAGTTTTCATGAGTTGCGAAATCATTTTCGCCAAATGTAAACCTGCCTGCGCCCAAATCAAACTCTAAACCTGTGTCAAACACATTCTTTTTAAAATTGATAAGGGGGTTAAGGCTGTTTAGCTTGCTGTTATCAGCGTTATCATTATTCCTGTAACCGTTTGTGCCTATGAAAAGCGCAAATTCGGTGCTTTTTACAGGCATGATTCCGTTAGTTTCCGCGAACATTCCGTACGCAAACTCAATATGCTTAATTCCGCCTGCCGTTCTGATTTCAATATCAAGCCTTGCGCGCACAATTTCAAAATCGTATTCGCCCTCAAACACAAAGATATAATCCGTGATTCCGTAATCGGAAGCAATGGGGGTATTAAAGCCCACAGAGTGTATTCCGCTGTTAACGCCTGTTCTTACATTGCCACCGCCACCTTCGTCTTCGCTATTCCAAAACGCCACAAATTCATTTATAGGCACGCTGTTAAGAAGTGCCAAAAACCCTAAGTTTTCAGCGTCATTATATCTAAAGCCCTTATATGTAATGCTGAAGTTAAGATCGCCATACTCACGGGACAAAAGGTTGCTAAAGCCTGCGTCTATCTCAAGCACGGCAGGTTTAACCACAAGCGTGCCTTCAAGAACCATAATCTCATAATTATTTGCTAAGAAACCTGTGGCGGTAAGCGTGTACTGCCCTGCACGCGGTTGTGCAGACACGGTATCCATATTAAGAATGATATTCTCGCCCTGCCACAAAATATATCTTGCGCCTGCGCCCATTATAACGCTTTGCCAAATATCGCCTGCAAGAATACCGCCCTCAACCGTTCCGCCGTTCACGACATAACTTGGCAAATAAGTCCAACGGTTCATAAGCAACATATATTCAAGATCTGTGCCGTACGAAATAAGCGGATTATCTTCACCCAAACCGCTTCCGATATTTTGAGTAAGCTGAATGTATGCTACCTTTCTTGTGATATGAAGCCTGCCGGGGCTTGTGATAAAGATATCCAAATTATGCTTATCTTTATTGGCAAAAGAGGACATATCAATTCCGTAGCCACCTTGAATAACGCGCAATTTGCCTGCGTCTGTTTTGTCATTCAGCGTGTACGCCGAGGGGGATAGCACAGGTTTGCCCACTATCTCACTGTCAAAAGCGTTTGTTACCACGCCGTTAACCATAACGCGGTAAGTAAAGCCAAGATCTTGAAACCTGTCTTCGTCTTCGCCGTCTTTCCAATCCACAGTGCCGTATTCCATGTAAAGATTATCCACATAAATATCTACTCTTAATGCGGTAATCGTTACCACATTGTTGCTTTGAAGATTATAAATGCGGTTAGGATCTCTTGAACCGCGCAACACCACATTATATGTTCCTGCGTCTTTAAGGGAAGAATCAGCACCGCCGTCCCTTGGGGTTACGATAAACGCAATATAATTAAGTTCTTTAAGAATAAGGGCATTAAGTGAGGACATAAGCCCGTTAAGTACAGTAATCAACGCGGTAGCTTGGGCTAAAGAGGTACTGCCTTCGCTAAAATCGGTGGCGGTGTTTAGCACATGAAGAAGTTCGGTAAGCCTGCCGAAAAGTGTGTTCGTTCCTGCCCCTGCTATCAGGCTGATAATTTCATTATAATTTGAATTATCTGTGCCGTTATCATTCTTCTTTAAATGTTCTATTCCGCCCTCTGAAATTATCTTATCATAAAGCCTTGTTAATTCTGACTGCGCGGTATTTGCGCGATCTATCACAAGCGAAAGGGGTGAAGGCACAATCACGCGGTTAAACGCGCCCCTTGAATCGTTAAGAAGCCCCATGAGTTCCGTGAGGAAAGAATCCATTATATCAAATTCGGATTCTAAGCGGTAATTCCTTATTCTTGGGGGTGTGCCTGCCGTTTGGGGCAATGCAAGGGTGGAAAGTTCAAACAGCCAAGGCATACCGCTATAGGGGCGGACATGCTGTTCTATACGCACATTAACAGTGGCTTTTGTGATTTCAAATTGATAGAAATCAGCAAGCAACCTAACGGTGTGGTTTAAATTTTGCGTGGAAACGCTGATTGCGTACCGCCCTGCATCGCCGAGGACTTGCCCGTCTGTGGGGGTGAACACAAAATCAATCATATCAGAGGTGAATCCGCTATCTGAACCGATTTGCAGGTTTCTTATTGCGGGGGGTTGCCCGTTATACGGTTGAATTAAAGAACCCGCGGGAATATCAATCAGAACAAGGCGCGGAAGGATTTTAACATAATATTCCTTATCAAGCTGAATGAGGTAATTTGTGTTAAAGTGTTGGAAGGTGTACACAAGGTAGCTATCAATTTCGCCGTTGAGGTATTTAACATCTGAGGGTTGCCAATCGTCCCTGCCTTCGGTAAGCCTTACCGCCACATTGAAGCTAATATCCCAAGGTGTGCCGTTAGTTTCGTACACCCCGAAGTCCCCTGCGTTTCTTTCCATGCGGATATTTTGAGAACTGTACACCGTGGTGAAAACTGCTGTGTTTCCATTATCCGATTCAAGGGTTAAAAGCAAACTTTCGTAAAGCCTTACTTCAAGAACTTTTTGAAGAATTTCAAAGCTAACTTCCACCGTTCTTAAATCCACGAAAACACCTTGGGAAATTTCGTAATCTTCAAGAGTATAGTTATTTGCACCGCCACCTGTGATAGATAGAATTCTCACGCTGTAACCGCCTGCGTTAAGCACCGTGGAAGCACCCACAAGCTGAAGCACCACACTCACAGAATCGCTACCGATTTCCTGCCCGAATTCGTTATAAACCAAGCGAACCACGGCGGGGTTTATTCTTGCGGAATAACCAAACGCATTGCCACTGTACTCTTCGCCGTCAGGCAGTTCAAAGATAATATCGTTAAATGAAATAGGCGCGCCAAGAATTTCAAAGCTATGCGCCATGCCGTCTGCGGAACTAACATTGTAATTGCGATCCAAATTCGTGATAACCACAGGATAATTTCCCCGCCCTCTTAATGGGTTATCAAGCGAAACTCTAACCACGCTGTCCCTGTTGAAACCTTGGGGCGCAAACGGAACTTCGCTTAAAGGATTATCCACAAGCATAAAGCCTTTAACTTCGGCGACTTTACCGTCATAAACCTTTTCAAGATCACTTGGGGCAAATTTCACATAAAGCTGTTTCACAATTATTTGGAATATACCCCTGTCACCGTCATTTAAAACAGAGAAGCTGTAATTGGTGTTTTTACTTATAATATCGTCTATATCAATATAATAATCACCCATTTCTTCGCCTGCGGTGCGCTTTAGAATCCCGATAAGTTCGGTTAGGTGTCCGTTAAATACGGCAGTGAAACCGCCGATAGGATCATTGTCCCCGAATTCTTTGAAAGCATTATGGATAAGCACGCTTACTTCTTTTTGCAAAATTGTGAGGTTTGCGCTTGCGTAGTGGATTATGTAATTATTATAAGCATTCCAAACGCCTTCCGCATTTACCTCTGTGAACTCAGCGGAAATTTGGTAAACACCTGCGTCTGAAAGCGTTTCGGCTAAGCAGGTAAAGTTTAATCTGCCAAGCGCGCCCACGGTTAAGCCAACCATGTTTTCAAACGGATAAGCGAATGCATACGAACCACCGCCGTTAGGCGCGCCGTCTATAAACCTGTTATATGTAACGCTGAATGAGGGGTTTTCTTCACCGAAAATCTTGCTTGCGCCTGACACGGTAACATAGAGATTTCTTGGCACGACTTCAACCGTGAAGCCCTTATCAAGAATCACATTGTAGTTTATATCCATTAAGCCAAGAGTTCCGCGCAAAATGTCATAAAGCCCCACATTATGAACCCACATATTCGCCCCCGGCACAAGAACCATGCCTTCGGTTTCGGTTCCGTCATCTAAAATCCGCCCGAATGTCAGGCTTCCGTTAGGGTTCAAAAATTCGTCTGCAAACAGCCCTGTGTTGGGGATATTATTGCCCTGCCCGTCCTTAACTGCTGAGGCTTGCCACGGTATTGAAACGCCCTGCACAGGCCCGTACTCAATCACGATATTTTCAGGGGTAACGAAAACATCTCTTGTAAAGATTTCCATTAAACAGCCGTCTTCGTAAATTATATTGTAATTATTGCTGATTGCCGAAGACAGCCTTAATTCATAAATGCCTGCATTGGTTGTGTTAGATAAATTGTGGTTTACCAAATTCCTCAAGGCAACCAAATTAAAGAGGCTAACTGAATATTCCGAACCGCTAATCATGAAGTAAAGCGCGTAACCGCCCGAAGTTTGTTCTGCAAACTGAACGGAATTAAAACTTTCGTTGAACGCAAAGGGCTTCGCGTTTTCGTCCTTTGTGCCTGAGGGCGAAGAACCCACCGCATAAAGATAAAGTTTTGGCATATCTTGCCCGTAAATTTTAGAACTGTCCTCAAGCCCGATATATATATTGCGCGGTTTGATTTCAAGGCGTTTTGAATTTATGCTTGTGGTTTTAAACGAATTGTGAACCAAATCAATGCCACCTGTGGGCGCACCAAAGCCGTCTATTCCGCCTATCAGCGAATTGTACGAAACAATTATGTAATATAGCCCTGCTTCGGTGGGAATTTGCAAGAATTGCCCGTGCATTGAGGGGGTGCTTTCGTAAAGGTTATAAAGCGCATGGGGGACATATTCCACAGTGAACCGCCAATCCGCAAATGCGTTAGCTGTGCTTTGATCGTACGAAGTGAAACCGCTAACCCCGATTTTGGGCATTCTATCCTGCATATCCTGCCCGATTTCGCCGTAAATAAATTCATACACAGGTGAGGAATCTTCATAATCGGGTGAAGCGTTTCTTCTATCACGCATGATAATATCGTAATGCGTTTCGTACCGCCTGCCTTCATTCCAATAAATGAATATCCTTTGGGAAACAGGGGGTGCGCCTGTGTCCAGTTCGCTATTATTAAACCTTTCAATATTTATATAAAAATCGCTGTTAGAATTTGAGTTTGTGCCTATGGACGCATTGAAGAAGTCGGCAACGCGGATTGTTCCGTTATTATAATAAAGGGTTATTGAACCAAGTTCGCCGTTATCGTCCCTTATTGAGAAAGCCTCATGTTCCACATACATATATTTGGGCATATTGCGGATAGCGATATTTATAAGCTGTTTTTCGGCAATATTCAGCACAACCGTATCCCAAGCTACCAAACCGTCTAATTCGTAGCGGATATCAAGGCGGATATTATTGCCTGTTATTCCGCTGTCCTTATCGTAGCCGAAAGGATTATTGGCTGAACGCTGAATATGTTCGCGCATTAAAGGCACATTATATTCATCGCCGTTATTGAACACGATTCTTAGCCTTGCCGTTAAAAGATTAAGATCCATGCCCTCAATAACATTAAATACCGCCTGTGTGGAATGCACGGAATGAAGCTGGCGGGGCGTAACATTAACTTCAATAGGAAGCCAGCAATCACCGCTTAAATCTTGATAATAGAGTTGCGGATTCTGTGTGCCTGTGTTTGCCTTATTGTATCCCACCACTCTGAGGCTTGTGCCGTCCCCTGCAAGTTCGCCGAGAGGAACGGTTGTCCGCGTGGTATTGTCGCTATAAGTTATGATTACATCAAGCGTCCAAAGATTTAAGCCGTTTGCTGTGGGATAGGCAATAAGCTGTCCTAAAACGGTGCTAAAAAGCACAAAATCAATGTTTTGAATGAGTTCTATGCGCGGTGTTCCGCTTGCCCATTCCAATCTGATAGGCACAAGAGAGGCTATTTCCACGGTAAACGAACCGGTGAAAAACAAGCTATCCCCTGCGGAATAACGCACGGTGATAAGGTTTTCTTTGGTTACGGTGCGTGAATCAAATCCTGTGATTTCAATATTAGGATTATCATGAAAAAGTGCGCCTGTGCGCGTACCGCTTGCGTTAAGCAAAAACACTTCAAGCCCTGCCCAATTAGGGGAATCGTTAAGCACATATTTAGTTTTATGGGGCGCGTACACCTCAATGCCGATTACAGGGTTAGCAATAACCGTGATTTGCGCTTCGTAATAATTATTGGGGTAAGTGTTATGATCCAAGGTTGCGCCTGCGTATCTCACTCTTATTGCATAGTTGATATTGGGCGAAGTGTGCTGAGAGGGGTTATACCCTTCCACAATTATATTGGGATCAGATAGCGGAACGGTAAGCGAAGTGCGGTTTTCAAAGCGCAAAGTTAGCCCGCTTGCAAGAAGTTCCGTGCCAAGCCCGCCTGCCAAATCAAGCACCGAACCCGAATAAATTCTGCCAAGGCTTCCATTGGGAAGTTCAATATGCGTGATAAAATTGCGGACGGTAACGCTAAATTCAAGGTAGCCCACATTGATATCTTGAAGCCCTGTGTGCGCGATTTTCACCGTGCGTTGTTCGGAATAGATTCCGCTTGCAAAAGGCTTCGTAAAGAACCAAGTTGAAAAGTCATTCGTCCACGCTTCGCCGTTTGTGCTAAAAATCCAAGATTGAGAATCTAACGAATAAAACTCTTCCGCTTCTTGCCCGTTGTCCCCGCCGAAGAAAACTCTAATCTCAATTCCGCTTGGATTAAAGAGATAATTATGCAAATTATCGGGATCGCTTGGGTTATATAAGAGGAAATTTTTGCTTATAGGTTCATTGATAAATTCCATTCCAAGCACGCGCTTTACAACCCTTGCAGGAACAGAAGCATTATGAGAATAAATTTGGTATTCGGCTATGTTTATAACGATAGGAATATCGGTAAGCACTAAATTGGAATTATCAAAACTTCCCACCATAGCAGGTGTAAGCGGGAAAAGCACTTCTTTGCCGTTATTTAAAAACGCTTTAATGAAGAAGCCGTTTGTGTTAATGCTTTCGTAGCGGAAAATCCTTATCGGTTCGCTTGCACTGCCGTTTGCGTCCGAAAGCAAAATTGAAGTTACTGCCACAGGAAGAACATCCAGTTCGTATTCAATGGTTAAATCATTGCGGATTCCGTCATGATATCTTATAAAGAAGCGCGCCTTGCCCACAAAATCAAGCACGAATTCAGTTTTGCCCTCATGTTCCGCGCCGAACATTCCTTGGGTAAGGGGCAAAATTCCGCTGTTAGTGCCGTTGCTGTACGATACCCTGAAAGCCCAGCCTTCTGTGGCATGGAAAGGTGTAAACGGTGTGTTAACATAAATGGGCTTATCTTGAAGCGGATTGCCGTTTGAATCCACGCTTCTTGTGCGGAAAATTTCAAGGCTTTCCACATTTTTATCCGTTAAAAATAATTCTAATTTAAAAGTTGTGCTTAAGCGTTTTGTTCCCGAATAAACGCCGATTTCCACTTCTTGGAAGCCCACCTTATCGGGATTAAAACCTTTTACAAAAATATCGTAATTGCCGATTGGGATTTCGCCGTTAACACCGTCTACACAAACGCGTACGGTGCTACCCTGCCCGAATGTGTAAATTGCGCCCTGCCTGCCGTTAGAATAAACAGGTTGAAATCTTAGCCACGAAATATCAAGCGGTGTGCCTACGGATTGTGAGGGCGGTGGTTGCGGTGCTTGAATCAATATGTACTGCGCCACATCTTCTTCCACAACCCTAATGCTGAAAGTATCGTGAAATCCGCCGTAACTCACAATAACAGGGGTGGAAGCATTATTAGGCGGAATCACATTCATATTTGCCGAAAACGAAAGCCCAAGCGCACCACCGTTCATAAAGATAACTTCGGGGATTCCGTTATTATAGTTTAAGGTTATTTCTCCCCCTGCCAAATCAAGTTCTTCGCCTTGATAATAAATTTCTTTGGCGGGAAGTTTGCTTACAATAATGCTTGTGAGAACCTTTTCGGCAACGGTGATTATAAAAGGTTCGCCGTTCGCTTTTTCGTCTACCGTGTGCGTAATGCCGTCATACACAAATGTGGCGGTTATCCTCTGCAAACCGTGCTTGGTTCTATCGTACCCCGAAACCATTTCGGCGGTTAAAGGGATTTTTAAATCGTAATGCCCTTCTGGGATTTCGCTAAAGTCGCCGTCCTCATTGCCAAAAAGGACATACACAAAAAGCCCGTCCTCTAAAAACAACTGCCCTTGAATATAGTTATCCTTAAAGCCCTCACCGCCAAGCCACGCTTTGCCCACCTTATTGGGCGCAACATTCACGAAAACAAAGCAGTTCTTGCCCTCATAAGAAATTGTGATAACTTGCGCTGTTTCCGTGTACCAAGGATCAAAGGAAGAATGCATATAAGGCGTAACATCCTTTAAATGCGTGGAACCGTCTGATCGTTTAACGCGGATTTGCGCACCGTTTAAATCAAATTCTTCGCCTTGAAGATATCTTAATTTGGGGGAAGTGTAAATTTCAATACCCGTTACGGTAACTTCTTGAGCGCAAGAAACAAGCGCGATAACCGCAAAAAGTGCAATTAAAATTAAAATTAATATAAGCGCGCGTTTCTTCACCTATACATTATATCATATATATTTAAATATAACTATGAAAATTCGGTGAATTTTATCAGCGCACAGCGCACAACGCACAACGCGCAATGATTGATTCTAAATATCATTATTAGTTAAATAATCCATAATTCGTACTTTGTACTTCGTACTTCGTACCTAAACTAAATAATTCCTTCACTGTGCGCTGTGCGCTGTGCATTGTGCGCTGAATAATGCTTAAGCATTACTTGCCTTTCTTGCATTCACCTCTTCCACCGCTTCCCTCTGCTTTTGTTCGGTAAATTTGTAAAAGAACAGCGGAACAGCGGATAATGCCATGGAAATTGCGGGAATCAGCACTGAAATCAGCCATAAAGTGTTAATTGCCTGCGTGGTTACGGTTTCGCGGTTAGTTGCCACAATTCCTGCCCAAGCAAGCCCGAAGCAGGTTACCGCCGCATTAACCGCCATGCTTACTTTGTTAATAAATGTTTGCATTGCAAAGCAAATGCCCTCACCGCGTTCCCCTGTTTTGAGTTCTAAATAATCAATGCTGTCTGCAATCATAGCATAGCTAAGCACATTCCAAAAGCCCATGGGTATTGCCACGAAAATCAAGCCTGTGAGTGCCACAAATAGCTTCCAAGGTGCGTCCCAGCCTATAAAAAACATTATAAACAGCACCGCACCGCCAAAAAGGTGCGAAGCTATGTAAGTTGCCTTTTTGCCGAATTTGCGCGTACACCAAGGTGTTAGCACAGAGGCAAGCAAGCCCCCCGGGACGGCTGTAAAGGTGATAAGCGTGAAAAGCGCAGGCCCACTCATGCCCATAAAGCTGGTGGTTCTTAATGCGTAATCGCAAAAGAAAATCGCGCTGGACATATAAAGCATTTTAGCAGAACCCAAAACCCCCACGGCAACCACAAGAAGAAGCGGTTTGTTTTTAAGCACAAGCCCAAGGTTGTGCCTTAAACTTTTGGGCTTTTCAGCACTGTAAAAGCGTTCTTTTGTGTTCTTAAATCCAATCCAAAATGTGGGTATTGCAAGCACGCAAATCACAAGTGCTATCCAAATATAGCCCGAACGCACGGCTTCCGCCGCCGAAGCCTCAAGCCCCACTATTATTTCACCCGAAGAATCGGTAAAATCCCTTGTAAGCCATGAAGTTAATTGAGGCACAACAAGCGCGATAATGCCACCGCCTACCGTGCAAAATATCCTTGCCACCATAAGCATATTACCGCGTTTATGCGTATCCGAAGTCATGCTTGAAGCTAAACCCCAATAAGGAACATCCACGATTGTGTAAAAAACACTCCAAATAACATAGATTCCTGTAGCCGTGGCTACAGTTCCTACCTCACCAATGGTTTTTATGTCAAGAGGCAAGAATAACAAAACGGTAAACAAAGCTATCGGAATAGGCGCAACCAAAAGGTACGGACGGCACTTGCCCCACTTGCTTCTCGTCCTATCCACAATGCTTCCCATGATAGGATCGGTAAACGCGTCAAACAGTCGACAAAAAAGCATCATTAGCCCCACGGTGTACGCGCTGATAAGCAACCCGTTTATGAAAAAATAGGTTAAATACGCGCCCCCCACAAAGCCCACAATAAGGTTCTGCCCAAAGCCTGCTATGCTGTAGCTAAATGCTTCCTTGGGCTTAAGTTCGTCATCCTGCTTAAGCCCGAATAATCCGTAAGATATTTTATTTAAAAATGCTTTCATGTTGTCCGCCAATATGTTTTCAATTCAGAATTCAGAATTCAGAATTATGGATTTACTAATAATGAGATTTAGAATCCTTCCCTGAATCCTGCAACCTGCAACCTGCAACCTTTAGTGCAAAGCACTAATTGTTCTTCCTTTCCGCAAATAAAGCAAAAACATCTCTCACGGATATTTCGCTTTTTCCTGAAAAGTACATTATTTCTTTCTTTATGTATTCCGCGCTTGCATCTTCCATAACTTTGCAGGCTTTAAATGCGTCTGCAATGTTTGCGCCGAACACAACCGTTCCGTGAGAACTTAAAAAGCAACCGTTTCTATCGGTAAGCGCGCGCAAAGCGTTTCGGTTTTGCTTTTTTGTGCCTTGGATAGCGTAATCCGCCACGCGGGAAGCACCGCCCAAATATTTGCGCACATCGTCACTAACAAAAGGTAAATTCCTGCCCGAAGCCGCAAGCACGCTTGCATTTGGCGAATGAGTGTGAATAATCGCATTTGCCTCAGGCCTTGCCCTATAAATTGACGCGTGCAAACCGCATTCAGAGGACGGCTTTGCCGAAAGGCGGTAAGTTAGGTGATAATAATTAACAATAACTATATTTTGGGGCAAAAGTTCGGTAAAAACCGAACCAAGAGGCGTAATAAGCATATGCTTTTCGTCCAGCCTTACGGAAATGTTTCCAAGCCTGCCAAAAACCAGCCCCCCGCCTTGAAGCTTTAAGCCGTAATCAACCATACTTTTTCTTAGTTGTTCTTCTCTTGTTTCCATATTATTTTTTTCAGCGCACAGCGCACAATGGCGGTTTTATAATTCAGAATTCAGAATTATGAATGCAGAATTATGGATTTATTTATAATGAGATTTAGATTCCAACCCTGCATCCTGCATCCTGCAACCTGCCCCCTCAATAATGATATTTAGTTTCCTTCATGTTTCTCGTTTCTCGTTTCTCGTTTTATTTTGTTATATTCGTAGTGCGCATCCGCTTTTAAGAACTTCGCCATTCCTTTTAAATCCCTCTTATCCCAAATCTCTTTTGGCGCAAAGGTTACCAAATCGCCTTTTAAAACTGATAAGTGGTAAGGCAATCTTTTTAGGAATGATTTATAATCCTTTTGTTTGGGGCAAGTCCACCCTGTTTCGGCAAGCGCGAAAAGGCGGGGGAAAAGCTGAAAGTTAAGCCTGTCTTCGTCTTTTACCCACTCAGTCCATAACGCGCCTGTGATTCCTAAAATACCGCCTTCGTCATTTGTTAGGTTAATATCCTCTACTTTAAAATTATAAGTGCGGTTTAACCCCACATAAGCGTGGGGCATATCAAAATAAAACGAACTGTGCTTGGATACGATAATTTTTCTGCCTGCGTTAAGCGCGGTTTCTGCGTGTTTATCCCTAAGAGGCGTCCAATACTGCGCAACAATATCTTTTAAAATGCCACCGCACTTTAAAACTTCGTTCCAACAAATCATTCTCTTGCCGTTTTTCTTTAAATGCGTGGCAACGCGGTTATTAAAAAATCCGTGAAGCCCGAGTTCGCCGTCAAGCCCGTGCGCTTTAATGGTTTCTTGACAATGCGGGCAATTTTTCCAATTCCTTTTAAAAACCTCATCACCGCCGATATGGAAATAAGGGGCGGGGAAAAGTTTAACAAGTTCGTCTATCACGGCGTAAGTAAATTCATAAATCTTTTCACTGCCGAGGCAGGCAACGCCGTTTAAATTTCCCTCAAGATAGCTAAGCGGAATTTCGCTAAAGCCTTTGCCGTCACAAGAAAGTTCGGGATAAGCCGTGAGTGCGGAAGCAAAATGCCCCGGCATATCAATTTCGGGGATAACCATAATGTTTAAATCCTTTGCGTAAGCCACGATTTCGGTAATATCTTTTTGGGTGTAAAAACCTGCACGCGGAATATCGTCCTTTGCGTTAGGCTTTCCCCATGCAAGCCATTGCGAACCGCTTCTTTCTGCACCTGCCTTGGTGAGTTCGGGATATTTTTTGATTTCAACACGCCAACCTTGGTTATCCGTTAAGTGCCAATGAAAGGTGTTCAGCTTGTAATCCGCCATGCGGTTTAGTAGCCTTTTAACTTCGTCTTTAGTGAAGAAATGGCGCGAAACATCAAGCAGTAAACCCCTCATTTCATAAAAAGGTTTATCGTGGATAAACACCGCAGGGGCAGAAAGGTAGCTTGCGCTTTTAATCAGCCCCATGGAAAAAAGTTGCTTAAGCGTGGAAACGGCGTTAACCGCGCCCCCCTGTCCGCTAACCCAAACCGTGGCGGATTCTGAGGTGATTTCAATTTTATATTCCTCTTCCTTTAAATCTTCCGCTATTAAAAATTTAAGCTGTGCTTCGCTTTCCTTGGCAGTCGCAATTTGAAACCCAAGGATTTTTGCCACTTCGTCATAAAATAGCTTTGAAATAGTTGGTAGGATTTTTTTGTCACAAAATGCTTTAACGGTGCTGTTTATAAAAAACGCGCCGTACCCCTCTTTTAATATTAACGGTTTTGGAATTAAATCAATCATACTAATCAAACCTTGAATTCACCTTTTGTTTTTTACCGCTTTCTATAGCTTTTTTATTGCGAAGCGCAAAGCCCACCGCCACAAGAACCGCAATAACCGCAATTCCGCCACCGCTTACCGCAAGCGCGATAATAAGTGTGGTGCTAATTGGTTCTTGGGCGTCAAGCGCAACGATTGCGAAGAAATCTGCATCGGTGTAATTAAAGCTGATAACCTCGCCGTCTGTCCGCGTTTGGGTTGCACGGGAAATCTTGCCGTCCTTAACGGTAACCACATTCACCGAAAGCCCTCTGATATTTTGCGGAATCACGAATTCTGCCCTACCGCCCTCAGGCTTGGTTGCGCCTGAAAAATCAACCTTGTAAAGCACCTCTATGCGCGTGCCGATAAGCCCTAAAATATTTCTTTCGTTAGCGAAATCCGCCCTCACTTTATCAAGTGCTTCACCGCCCACGCTATTCACGCTTACAGCAGTATTTCCTGCAAATCCGCTATCATTTTCATATGCAAAGCCTGCATTTCCGCCACCTGTTAGGCGTGATTTTAAAATGTGGTGCGTGCCAGACAAATATTCAATGCTGTAGTTAGGCGCGGTTGCCCCTTGGGGGGTAACGGTGTGAATTCCCGCCATTTGAGGCACGCTTACAATAGAGGGCTTTTGCACTAATACCATAGGCATATTTTCATTTTGCCCTGCGATAAATCCGCTGTATGTAAACACATAATCGGGGGGGGTTGTTACCGTGTCCACATGTTCTAAATCTTCCACACCTATAAAAAGTTTCTTTGGTGTAATGGCAAACGCAAACACCGCATTGCCGTCCACAACCGTGTAACCTAAGTCCGCCACTATTTCATAATTAGGATTATTTATAGAAACTTCATATCGGTAATTCCCGACATCGGAAGCAAGGCTTAAGGGTGCATTTCCGCTTCCGCTAAAGCATCGCATTTGCGCATTAAGCGCGTCTGCGGGCAAATTATTGCTAAAAACATATGTTGCGGTGTGGTGCGAAAGCCCGTTATATTCCCGAACTGCTTCCGCCACAAATTCAACCCTAATTTGCCTTTTAATAATTTCAAGTTCAACCTCACCAAAAGTTAACACAAAATTCCTTTGGCTTGCATTAGGCGTAAACCTAAAACCAAAGTTTAATGAATCGTCCCCGATAGCTAAACTTGGCACATGGCTTGGGTTATCCCATGCAAAAATTCCAGTAACATTCACCCCTGCCGTGCGGGTGGAAATAACGGAAGCAAGGTTTACCCTTGAGAGTTCGTCACCGTATTGGATTCCGATAGGTTCGTCTGAAACCTTAGTAAACTTAACTTCCGCGGGGAATATATGCAGGAAGATTTCATTAAGCGTAACCTTATAATTGGGTAACGGCACTAAATCCTGCGGGCTGATTTGGTAGCGGTAAAAGCCGTAAGGCAGACTTGAATCATTAGTGGAAAATGCGTTTTCACCGCTGATTCTGCTGTTCATAACCGCCACTGGGAAACTTTCGCCGTTCTTACCTTTCACGGTATCCACTAATGAATTTCCGCACGGCAAGCTGTTATTAAACACAAAATTGCCCCAAGAAAGTTCGGGATCGTCTTCACCGAAATCTTTGCGCATATTAGGGTAGGAAGGATCACCGCTTACCATATTGATAATTATTTCATAAGGTAAAATAAAGTACATTGCGCCGTAAATTTCGCTAATACTATAATTGGGATTTTCCGCACGGATAGCTTGAATATCTTTAAACGAAATTTGATAATCGTTCACATTGCCTAAGCCTAAATTAACAAAAAATTCAATGTTGATTGAGTAGTCGGCTTCATTCATTAGGGTGCTTACATTTCCGTTTAAAAGATAAACCTTATATGTAAGGCTTAAGGAAGAATCGCCGTAAACCGCACTCTTTTCGTCTGCACGGATTTCAATTTGAGGCTTTAATATCGTGAGTGTTAAGGGTGAATTAAAGAATGAATAATCAAAATCATATTCGTTTGAAATTGCGTCCTGAACTATAGTAAAAGCATATGTTTGCGCGTTCCAATCAAATTTTGATTTTGCTTCGTAGCTTTCGCCGTTAAGCATAAATTTGGGTGGCAAGAAACCGCTTGGGGTTTCGCCACCGCCAAATATCATGAGGTTTAATATTGAGATTTCTTCGCCGTAATAAAAGCTAAGTTTGCTTGCGTCAAGGCTTAATGATATAAGGGATTTGGATACATTTATAGTTAGTGTGGTTTCGGCTAAGTTATAATTATCACTCTCTGCTTTAACCGCTTTAATAATAACTTCGCCACCGCCTGTGAACAGAACGGAAGAACCGTTTACTATTTCGGCAAAGCCTTTAACAATGCTGAATGTAACCGCACCACCGCTTGCGTCATTAAGCGAAAGAAGATAAGCGGTATCGCCGTAAGCATAGTTAATGCCGTTTTGCGGTTCGCCTATTTCTATGTTAAACGCAGGTTGATTTGCTTTATTAACCGTGATAACCGCGCTTTTGGTGCTGGCGCTTGCCATGTAATTACCGCTTAAACTTGCGTGCGCTTCATATGTTCCTGCGTCCTTAACATATGAAACTGCTTGCCCGCCCTGCTTATATGAAAATGAATTAAGGGTTATTACATTGCCGAAAACATTAGTGTAAGTCGCCACTGCTTGCTTTTCATTGCCGTCATAATCAAACACCGTGTTAATATATTGTAAATCCACAGGGCGGGGGGCAACGATAAGTTCATAGTATCCGCAATCCGCGCATTCGGAAAAAGATAGCTTACATTCGCTACTGCATTTAACGGCAAACACCGCTTCGTAAAAACTGCTTGCCTGCGCCACTACCTCAATCCTATAAGTGCCTGCGTTTACGCAAGGTGTGCTATAATCCCATTCGCTTCCGTTCCAAAATGAAACAACCGCCCTTGGTGAAGGTTCAACCGAACCCACAGGCCCTTTGCCTGTAACATATTCAAAATTTGTAAAGTTTTCAAATGGGCGCACCGCACTGCCGTCCGCAGTAAGCTGAGGATTGCCGAAAGAATCGCTGTTTCCATATGTTCTGAACAGCCTTTCCGCCTGCGCGCCTTCGCTGTAATAAAGTTCTACCACGCGCCTTGTGATAACGCCCTCTTCCCCCAGCACGATTCCGCCACTGTAATTTGTTAAAGCGTAATTATTTGCAGACGCACCCGAAAGCGAAAACCGATACACAAGATTATAGCCTTCCCCCGGATTATTTCTGAGAGGATTAGACGGATCTGTGAAAAGTACATCTGCTTCCACAATCACTTTGGGCGGATTGTTTCCCTCAGCCCTATCCGCCAAAGCAACACCGCCGATTTCGGCTTGAATCACAGGCAAAGGAACACCTGCGTCCTGCGAGAGGCTATCCCACTGCTTGGTTTTTGCGCCGGCTAATGCGGAAGTGGGAATTGTGAGTTCTGCCTTTTCAATTTCAAACGGCAAAACTTGCCTGCCACATACCACCAAATCCACACCGTTCAGCCTGCTTCGTACGGCAACGAAAAGTGAATATTCCCCCGCGTTAACAGGCGCAACGGAAGTTCCGCCGAAATCGGTTGCCGAAAAAATAAAGCCTTCGGGTTTTGGCAAAGTATCCTCATCGTACGCATAAGGCAAAGCATCGTAAACCTTGGCAGGCGCAACCGCAGGAACGCCCATTTCTGCCACGGTATAAATAACCCCCGTGAGATCATTGTGCATATTAAATTGAATGCTTAAGCGCACATGATCCAGCCCTGCCGTGCTACTTGGCGTAACCGAAAGGTTTAAAAGTTCTCTTCCTGCCGCACCGCCCACAAAAGTAAGGTACCGCCCGTAATAAATCCTTGCCGTGATAGTTACGGTTTGATTCTCATAGAATGAGGCTTCGTCTGCCGTGCTTGTCAGTGTGCCGAACACAAATTCACACGCAAGCAATCCGCCTATATTTGTGAATCTTTCCACGGAAAGCCTTTTAACAAACCTTAAATAAACCGTTTCGTTTTCAAGGCGCGAATCGGGAACATACACGCTTCTATCGGTAATTGTGGTTTCGTCCCTAAACCTAAATTCTTGCGAAAATCCGCCGTCAAGGTTCGGTAGCGCAGTAAAGCGCACAACGCCGTTAGTTAACGAAGGTTCGCAACCGCCGTTAGCGTCCACCACAAGTTTGTTCCCCCCTGCGTTTAGCGGATTTGCAGGATAGCCCTCATTTGAGCCAACCTTTTCCGCCACATACCATGAGTTAATTATTTGGTTTCCGCTGTTCTGCCAAAGAATTCCGTAAGCAATTTGATTTCTTGTGGAAATCGTTACATTGCTTAGGCAGTTTCTAATCGTGCTTGCCTGCGCAATAGCCACGATTCCGCCCACTTCGTTTCCGGATAAAACCGCACTTGTGCTTACATTTTCAATAACTGCGCCCACCGCGTAAGAAGCCACTGTAGCCACTTGATCAAGCCCCGTGATTCTGCAAGTTTCGTCAAAATTAAGGTTCTTAACCGTCCCCGAAAGGTTTTGGAAAAATCCTTGCCAATATTCTGCGGGGTTATCTATCACGAGGTGCGAAATTGTGTGTCCGTCCCCGTCAAGCGTGCCACGGAAAGGAATTCCGCTTCCTGTTCCCGCGCCTGCCCCTATCGGTGCAAACGAAGTAACGCCAAGCATTGAAATATCCTGAGATAGCTTGAAATGTAAGCCCGAATAAGCAAAACCGTTTCGGTTTACCGCATTTGAGAGGTTTATTAAATGCAAGGGGGCTGAAATGATAAAGGGATTTTGTTCACTTCCCCAGCTATCAAAATCTTGAGTTTCATGCCCATACCTTCTTATAGTTACGCTTTCGCGCGCTATACTTAAAGTGGAAGGATTATCCGCAAAGGTTATAAGCGCAGGGGCAAAATCCGCCGAAAAATTTGCCGAAGCAAACGCACGGCGCCAAACCGCACTGCCCAGTTCGCTTGCCTGCAAGGTGGAAATTTGAGAGTTTTGAAGCCCCACGAACCTTTCGCCGTCATCACCCATTCCGAAAACTGCCGTTTTGCCTGATTGCCCCAAAGTATCGGTGCTATAAAAAAGGCGCGAACACACAAGGTTGATAATTTGCACTGTTTCGGGTTGATTTTGTGAATTAAGCACGGTTTTCGTGCCAAGCAAGTTCCGCCCAATCAATCCGCCGATATCGCCGTTTCCGTTAATCTTTGCAAGGCTGAATCCGAATGAGATATTTCCAATCTTTTCCTCATCCGAAACGCCAAGCGTTTTTCCAAAATCCGCAATGCCTGCGATTCCGCCTGCGATTCCGCCGTTTAGCACAGAAATTTCACCGCTAAAGTAAGAATTTTCAATAGTTCCGCCTGCGTTCACCGCCACAATTCCGCCGATTACCTTCGCACCGCCCACAAAAGCGGTAGAAAAGCAGGATCTTATTGTTCCCCTGTTAATTCCCGCAATAGACGCACCGTATTCCGTAACACCTGCCAGTGAACCGCTTACCGTTCCACCGAAAACACTCAAGTTTTCCACCACCGCGCCTTCTTCCACAGTTAAAAACAAAGCCACTGTATCCATTACAGACGCACTGATTGCAGGATTTATAACCGCGAAAGAACCGCCGTCAAACTTGCCTCTAAATGTTCTGATAGGAATAAGGAAAGAAGAAAAAGAAATGTTTTGGCTTAGCCTAACGCTAACAGCACCCAAATTTTCTGCATTATGAAAAACTGCAAATTGATTCCAAGCCCCAGCCGAACCAATCACATAAGGATCATATTCCGTACCGCTTCCGCTAAAATCAGAATCTGCAAGCGTATAATTCCCTGCAAAAACCCCAAAAACCGCCACAAAGACGGCAAGCAAAAGCAACACAGCAAACGAAGCTATATTAAGCGCGCGCGATTTCATCTTATTTATTATATATTATATAAAGCGAACTTGCAATAACAAAATCTTTAAATTTATGTAAAAAATAAGCAAGCAGTGCGGAAAGCTACTGCTTTAGGGTTTAGGGGATAGGCAATAGGCATAGCGTTTAAATATGAAATATGAAATGTGAAATGTGAATTGTGGAATCTAAATATCATTATTAGTTAACCCACAATTTTGCATTCTGAATTCTGAATTCTGCATTATTTAGTAGCCATAGCTACGGAATAGCATATATTTTTGGATTGAGAACTGGATAAACTTAAGTCTAAAACGAAACGCAGAATATAGTTTTGCTAATTGGCATGGAAACACGGATATTTAGCACCGATTGAGAGCGGACTCAGCCATGCGCGCTTTGTTGATTTTTTTGCCATAATATGGTAGACTTTTGGTGATTTACTTTTAGAGGTTTAAAGCAATGTCATTGTCGTGGGATAAAATTCAAGATAACGCAGTAAGTTTTAGTAAGCGTTGGGAAAAAGCTTTCAATGAGGAGGCGCAATCTCAAACATTTTTGGTTAGTTTTCTGCAAGTTTTTGGAGTCACCGACCCCGAAAATGTCGGAAATTTTGAATTCAAAATTCCGCTTTCAAGTGGCAAAACAGGCTATGTTGATTACCTTTGGAAAGGAAAAATTGCTATTGAAATGAAATCTAAGGGCAAAGACCTTAAAACCGCGTTTGAGCAACTGAAAAACTATTTAATGAATCTGCCCATTGAGCAAATACCCGATTTGTGGCTTGTAAGTGATTTTGAAAATATGCGCTTATATCGCCGTTCTGCCAATTTAATTTATGATTTTAAAACAAAAGACTTAAAAAAGCATATTAGAAAATTTGCCGAAATCGCAGGCTACGATTTGGAGCATATCCGCGATAACTTGGTTGAGGTTAACAAGAATGCCGCCGAAAAAATGGCTAAACTTTATGACGAATTAAAAAGCTACGGTTATACGGGGCATAATTTAGAGGTTTATTTAGTCCGCTTGTTGTTTTGTCTATTTGCAGACGACACGGGCATTTTCCCTCAAGATACTTTTTATCATTATATTAACAATTCAAAAATTGACGGATCAGATTTGTCGGAACGAATAGGCAAATTGTTTGAAGTTCTTAATATGGACGAGCAGACGCGCAGTGAGCGCAAATTACTGTCTGACGAATTAAGAAAGTTTCGCTACATTAACGGAAGTTTATTCGCCGAACTCTTGCCTACCGCAGAGTTTAACAGAAAAATGCGACAAATTTTACTTGATTGTATAGATTTTGATTGGAGCAAAATTTCCCCCGCTATTTTTGGCGCAATGTTTCAAGGCGTTATGAACAAAGAAAAACGCCGTGAATTAGGCGCGCATTACACAAGCGAAGAAAATATTTTGAAGCTTATAAACCCCCTTTTCATGGATGGCTTGTGGCAGGAGTTTGAAAAGTTAAAGGCAGATAAGCGCGCACTTGATTTATTTCACACAAAAATTAGTAAGCTTAAATTCCTTGACCCTGCTTGCGGTTGCGGAAACTTTTTGATCATTACTTATAGGGAATTGCGCTTGTTAGAGTTTGAAATATTAAAAATGAAGGTGGACACAAATCAACTTGTTTTTGACATTTCGCCAATGCTAAAGGTTAATGTGGAGCAATTTTACGGCATTGAGTACGAAGAGTTCCCCTGCCAAATAGCAACTGTCGGAATGTGGTTAATCGACCACCAAATGAATCTTTTATTTGCAGAGCAGTTTGGCACTTATTACGCAAGACTTCCATTAACTCAAAGTGCGAAAATCGTGCATGGCAATGCTTTGCGATTGGATTGGCAGAATGTTGTGCCAAAACAAGAGTTGAGTTATATTTTGGGCAATCCGCCGTTTAGGGGGGCAAGAAGAATGGAAGAGTACCAAAAGGCAGATATGCTAGTTGTGTTTGGAGCTAAATATAAAAATGTCGGGAATCTTGATTATGTTTCTGCATGGTATAAAAGAGCAAGCGATTACATTCAAAATACTATGATAAGATGTGCTTTTGTTTCAACAAACTCCATTACACAAGGTGGACAAGTTGCAATTTTGTGGGAGCCACTAACTAAAAGCGGAATTTATATTAATTTTGGCGTTCCTACATTTGTGTGGAATAATGAGGCAAAGGGCAAAGCGGCTGTGCATTGTGTCATTATAGGATTCAGCCAAATTAAGACCGAGCCAAGGATAAGTCCATACCTGACGGAAACGCCAATGGTTTTTATTGATAGGCGAAAAAAGCCGATTTGTCCAGTTCCTGAATTAGTTGAAGGCAATCACCCAGGCAGCGGAATGGCGTTGTATTTAACAGAAGAGGAACGCAGTTTCTTTATATTAAGTGAGCCGCTTTCCGAAAAATATATCCGCCCAATTATTGGGGCTTATGAATTTCTAAATAATAAAAAACGCTATTGCTTATGGTTATTAAATGCAAATCCGACCGATTTGAAAAAAATGCCTTTGGTTGTGAAACGCATTGAAATAGTACGCCAAACAAGATTAGCTAATTCTGATAAATCAGTACGGCGTCTTGCAGAAACTCCTACTTTATTTAGAGAAATGATTAACCCTAAAACTGCAATAGTGGTGCCGATTAACTCAACTGAAAGAAGAAAGTACATTCCTTTGGGTTTCATTGACGATTCTGTAATTACTAGTAACAAATTGAATATTATACCAAATGCCACTCTTTATCATTTTGGTATATTGACCTCAAATGTTCACATGGCTTGGATGAGAGCAGTTGGCGGAAAACTGAAAAGCGACTATAATTATTCGAAAGAGCTGGTTTATAATTGTTTCCCGTGGGCTGGGGCAACCGACACGCAAAAAGTCGAAATTGAAAAACTTGCTCAAGTCATTTTAGACACTCGTGCAAATTATCCGACAAGTTCACTTGCCGACCTTTACGACCCTTTAACTATGCCACCCGAATTGCTAAAAGCGCATCAAAATCTTGATAAAGCGGTTATGAAGCTTTATGGTTTCCTCTCAACCATGTCCGAATCCGACTGCGTTGCAGAACTAATGAAACTTTACCAACAAAAAACAAAATAACTATGGAGCATTTAAAAAAACACCTCTCAAATAACTGAGAGGTGTTTTTTGTGTTGTTGTTGATTGGTGCTTGTTGGTTGGTGTTTGGTGGTTAGTGTTTGGTGTTTGTTGGTTAGCGGGCTATTGATGTTCCCTTG
>Ga0123356_10000848_pt1 | contig 34019 bp, 29 predicted proteins | sample TergutEmb28metaG_2_FD_92546 | JGI IMG/M metagenome (GOLD analysis project Ga0123356, IMG submission 92546) | Embiratermes neotenicus P3 segment gut microbial communities from Petit-Saut dam, French Guiana - Emb289 P3 | ecosystem: Host-associated > Arthropoda: Insects > Digestive system > Gut ...
CGTGTCCTTTTTCTGAGGTTTCTATTTTGACTCCTTTGATGCTTTATCCGCCTGAGCGGGTTCTTGAGGTTCTAAACATCCGACGCGAACTCATAAAAGTGATAGTTAACGGCGAAGAATACAGTGTTAACTACATAACACGATAACTTCACTATTAAACTAAAAGTGAGGCGGCTTGCGTTTAAACAACTGCTTTAATAGAGAACGCAAAAAAGAATACGAAAACTGTAACCGAAGGAAAGAAAAGTTCTATATTTTCCAGTAAATACAGCATTATAAAAATAGTCAAATGGGGAAAAGTCAGATGACCACAGACACAAACATTTATTCAAATGATGAATATGTTTCGAAAAATCCTACTCTCCATGAAGAAGATGCAAATTGGAAATTAGAACACATTATACCACAAATTGATAAAATAATAATTGAAAAAGGCCATACTGGCACTGAGATCGTACTGCTCGATGTGGGGGGGGGCACAGGAACAATACTTCGAGAGATAGCAAAATACATTTCTAAAGAATATAATCTCACGGTAAAAAAGATTATCATCGATTTAAGTCCAAAAGCTCTAGAAATTCAGACTAAAAATAACGCAGACTACTATAAAGCATTAAACGAAGATATCTCCAAGACATCTTTAAGCGATAAAGAGGTTGATATAACCTTGATGATTGATGTTCTTGAACATATCCCAAACCCAATAATGGCTTTACAGGAAATAAAAAGAGTATCTAAAACAGCTATCTTTAAAATACCCCTTGAAAGCAATATTTTTGAAAATATATTCAACACATTAACGAATGGAAAAGTAGCAAAAAAACTAGAACAGCAATATGGACATGTAAATAGATACAGAACAGGCAAATTTATCTCACAAATTAAGCGTACATCGGGCAAAGTAGTGGCGTTGCGTTATACTGAATTTTATACAATCCAACAAAAATCGTTAACTAAAAGTGCGGCTATTCGAGCTAAACTTGCGCGTTACACTAGTAGAGTATCCCCTAAAATCTCTGCCAGTCTCTATGGTGACTTCATAGTCACAACAATAAAATATTAGAAAGGAAGATAAAATCTTCCTAATTATCCATTAAAAAACTCTGCAATAGAAGTCCATAAATGTGCGACACGATACTTTAAACTACGCCTATTATAGCCCGCTTCAATCACAGGAGCATTAGTCTGTTCTTTCTAATAAATACCCTCAAAACTGTGTTACTCCATTTATAGCAACATAACTTTCAAACCATATTCCGTTGTAGTGTTAATCTTTGGAACTTCAAGTGCTTAACTCTCAACTGTGATAACGGTGCATTATGCTGAGACTTGTGGATAGTGTTACAATGGTCTGATGTCTGTGACAAGGTGACTGTTGAATTAATCTATTCACGTATTTGTATGCTGTGCTAATTGCAACTTCAAACTGCACAAAAAACAAACATTCACAAAAATCACTTGTTTATTTGGCAAACTGTTCTCGGATATTTAAGTTAATCAAATAAAATTCAGTTTTATAAAAAATGTATTGGAAGCCAAAAAAATGGAAAAAGTGACTATAGGATTATGTGTAAAGAACTCTGAAAAAGAGGTCAATGTGGCTTTAAATAGCATCTATAATCAAGATTATCCACATAAATTAATGAAACTAGTGGTTGTGGATGATGGTTGTACTGATAATACTATTCCGTTAGTGAATAATTTTGTTTCAAAAATTGATATTGAAACAACAATTCTTGTCAGTGGCGGGAAAGGCTTGGGAACTTCGAGACAAATGGTTGTGAATATTGCGGAAGGTAATTATGTAGTATGGGTTGATGATGATTTTTCCCTACCAAAAGATTATGTGGCCAAACAAATCGCCTTTATGGTAAAAAATCCCACAGTGGGGGCTGCTTGTCCGCATGTAACCCGGACTGTGAAAAAATCATTTACATCTCTTGGATATTCTCTTTTTTCACTTCAGTCTAACCGTCCAAATACGATTGGTACTGGCGGCGCAATTTTTCGACTCAAAGCCATAAATGCGGTAAACGGGTTTGATGCCAAGATAAATGGTGCTGGTGAAGATCGAGATATTTCACATCGTATAAACGAGGCGGGGTGGATGTTAGCGATTAATTTTTCGGCGCATATAGAACGAAATGTTCCGCCTATAACCTTGAGTGCTTTGTGGAAAAAGCACAATTGGTATGGTTATGCAAATCATTTCCTTTTTCATAAAAATGGCGGACGGAAATTGTTATTTGATGCTCATCCACTCAAAACTTTCTTGGGTGGGGCTAAAGAGGCTAATCAAGTTTATCGAAATACTAAAGAAAAATATGTTTTTCTTATCCCAGTTTTTAAAGCTTTTATAAGCTTTGCAGAGTTATTTGGATTTATACGTGCCCATTTAACGGGTTATGGTCATTTATCCTCTTAATTTCCTTACCACAAAAATTAATACATCTGTGATGCAAAATAGGTTGCAAAAGTTTCTGGAGTGATATGAACGTGGATTTGTCTGCTAAGGTTGTTACTCCTTCAAATCAACAGCCGGTTGTGCCTAAAATGAGAAAACAGGCACTGCTCATACCGCTCATAACTTTAATAGCCTTTATCATAGTGTTGCTTGATATCCCTGTTATTAGAGAAATTGTTATTTTTGCTTATTTGTCATTTGTTCCTGGTTTTGTTACCCTTAAGGTTTTTAGGTTGAGAAAACTTAGCCTTCTGCACACCTTTTTGTTCTCTGTAGGTTTAAGCTTATTTGTTTTAATGTTTGTTGGATTTTTAGTAAATGAACTATGCCTTTTTCTAGGATTTATGCAGCCTCTATCGGCTATTCCGTTAATGATTGCTCTGTCAAGTTATGTCTTAGTTGTTTTCTTTATCGATTATAAAAATGATTTTTCTATAGACTTTGCTTCATTACATGAAGGATTAAAAGTTTCAAAAAAATATTTTCACATTGTTCCTTTGCTGATTGTTCTCCCGATAACTAGCGTTATCTTTGTTTTGTATGTTAATGTTCCTCTCATGTTAGGGTTAACTCTGATAATAGCGGCTCTGTGTCTAATGTGTGCCATTTCAACTAAATTTATACCCCGTGAATCTTATCCGTTTTTGATTCTTTCAATTTCTCTTTCCATATTGCTCCTAAATTTGTTGATTTCAAAATATACTATTGGTGATGATGCTAGTCTTGAATTTTATGTGTTCAAGGTTACTCAGCTCAGAGGGTATTGGGCACCACTTGATGCAGTTAAAGATACTTGGCAGGCTGTATCGTATAACTCTAATTTATCAGTAACTGTGTTGCCTGCTGTCTACTCTGCTCTTATGAATGTTAAAAATGAATTACTTTTCAAAATTTTATATCCTTTTATTTTTTCTTTACTGCCTCTAAGTTTGTATGAAATATATAAAAAAGAACACGGTGCCTTAATTGGCTTATTAGCGGCCCTCTTTTTTATTTTTTCTGTAAATGCCTTTTTTGGCGAATTAATAAGTGTCAATAGACAAATTGTTGCAGAATTTTTCCTAGTGTTATCTTTATTTCTTTGGCTAGATAAGGGTATACCGCTTAAAGAAAAGAGACTTTTGCTCATAATTTTTGGGTTATCCATATCTCTTGCGCATTATTCGCTTGCAGTTATCTATATTATTTTTGTCTCTTTGGTTGTTTTAATAACAAGTATAAAACCCCGATTTGATAACGTATTTAATAGTTTTTCTGTAGTGACACTTTTTGGTGCAACATTTATCTGGTATGCATTTGGGCCGGGCTCAGCACTTGGTAGTATTATTAGAGTAGCGCAATCGATGATTGATGGGTTAACATCTTTTCAGGGAACCTATGCTGGAAGCGCCACTAACGTATATGCTGTTCCCGAGGTTTTCACTGTTGCAAGCTGGGTTAATTTAGCGGTTACTGGGGCTGTCACTTTTGCGTTAGGTATCGGTGTTGTTCTTTTAATATTTTCAAAGAAACTAAAACTTCCTGACCAAATCTCTGACAAGTATACGTTTGTAATACTCATTGGCGGACTCTTGCTTGCGGCCTCATACGCACTTCCTAGATTTGCGGCAGTACTAAATTTTACACGATTCTATGCCATAACTCTATTAGTATTGTCGCCTTGCCTCGTAGTAGGTTTGTTGTATATTTTTGACGTGCCTGAAATTATTTTCAGAAGACTTACTGGACGGCACAAAAATGGCGGTATGTTCTCTGGTTTGTTCTCAAATAAATCTAGAAAGATCGGGTTGTTACTTGTCGCAATTCTTTTGAGTGCTTTCTTTCTATCACAATCAGGATTTATAAATCACACAACTGGGGGTGCTTTTCGCACTCCATCTTTTGGTTTTGATTACTACCGATTAGAAGCATCGAACAGTACCGAGGGTCAGCTAATATTTTATTCGACCTACATTCAAGATCAAGACGCGTTTAGCGCATATTGGTTATCTGCTTACTGGGGTACTCCACAGAAACTATATGCAGGCGTAATATCGGGTATGCATGTTCTGATAAGTTGTGCATTAGTACCCCAAAACCTCATATGCTACTTAACCAACGAAACAATACCCGAACGAGGCACCTTCATCTATTTGGATACTTTCAACATCATAAAAGATTCAATGCCTACTGAGACAGAAGTATACAAAACTTCAGAAATTTCTAAGTCTTTTGATGACTTTAATGTAATATACTCAAATGGGCACAGCGAAATATGGAAAGTAGCCGGATAATAGTCAATTACCCATAGTTAGGTCTTTGCATGTTACAGCGGAGCCCTGTGTTGTTATCAAGATTTATTTCTATGTTAACAATTTTGTTTATATCTTTGCTTGAAAAATACTTGAGTTAAAATGTTGATGGAACCATGATATCGTCTGATAAAAAAAAACTAAGAGTGGCCATAGTTGGCCTAGGCAAGATGGGGATGTTGCATGCTTCAATCCTGAGTGTTTTGCCTGCCGTCGATGTTGTGGCTGTATGTGATAAAAGCTGGCTTATGCGTAAATTAGCAAAAAATACCCTAAACATATCGGTAACTGACAAAATAGATGATCTATCTGATTTGAATCTTGATGCAATATTTGTAACGACACCAATTCCATCCCATTATAATATTATAAAAAAAATTTATAATGACGATTTTGTGTCAAATATATTTGTGGAAAAAACTCTGGCTTCAAACTATATTCAATCCCGAGAGCTTTATGAATTGTCTCAAAATAGAAAAGGCCTTGCTATGGTTGGATACATGAAGCGATTCTCTGTAACTTTTAACAAAGCAAAGGAATTGTTAGACAATCGGGTGTTGGGCGATTTGCTTTCATTTGATGCTTATGCCTACTCCTCAGACTTTGCAGACATAAACGATGCAACAGGCTCAATTGCACGGGGAGGCGTGATTGAAGACTTAGGTTCCCATATCGTAGATATGGCACTTTGGTTTTTTGGAGATTTGAAGGTAATCACCGCTAAAACTGACTCAATAACACCCGATTCTACAGATTCGGCAAACTTTGAACTCGACGGAATGAATAATCTTAAAGGCAAATGTACTGTGTCTTGGGTCAAAAAAGGTTACCGAATGCCAGAATTTGGTCTTACCATAACCGGAGTTAATGGTGTCATGATGGTTGATGATAACGAACTTACCCTGCAATTGAAGGGTGCCCAATTAACACATTGGTACCGACAAGACCTTAACGATGCTGTGCCCTTTTTGTTAGGTGATCCCGAATATTATCGAGAAGATGATCATTTTATTAAAACGATAATAAATAACGTGCGGCCGCTGTCAAACTTTCACACGGCCATGAAAGTCGATTGTTTACTTGATGATGTGAGGCTTAAGTCCCATGAATAAAAACTCCACGATACTTGTTGGCGATAATCCTTTCCATGGGATTAGTCATCTCTCTCAAAAAAGGTCCCGTGAACGATCTGAAAAAAAACTTGGTTCTGATGTTGAGATCGCTTCCCAGATTGTCAAGACGTCTCTGGAAAACGGTGCAACCGGCTTTATGTTCTCAGTTAGTGAAACAACTCTATCCATACTAAACTCTCTTGATAACCAACATGTTGATTTGTATGCCATAATTCCATATGCATATGAATATGTTCGATTGGCAAATCGTATTGGTGGGGTCTCTAACCTAGCAAAACAAATATCTAAACAAATTGCTCTATCCAAAAATATAGTATCTATTTTACCAAACAGCATAGGTATTGCTAGATTCGACCCATCAGCACTCTTAAAATCCTACACGATTTATGAGATGTCAAGAATAAAATCAGTTGTAGGAAAAAATGCTTGTCTGAAGTCAGTTATGATCCATGAAATAATTACCGATATGGCCCTTGCCTTTAATCTTGATTGGTTATTTAAGTCCTATATCAAATTTTTAATAAAACATAAAATCAGTCCAGGTTTTGAAACACGAAACTTTGCTTACCTGGTCACTAAATTTCAAGAATGGGGTATTAATTTCGGCGATATAACCGTTGTAGCACCTTTTAATAGGATTGGTTTCCAGATGAATCCTTCGCGGAGTAGCTGTGAAACTGCATTAGAACAGGTCTCAGAATCAGAAATCATTGCCATGAGCATTTTTGCTGCTGGTCATCAGAAACTTCCAGAGGCAATTGATTATGTACGAAATCTTCCCAACCTGTCGGGTGTTGTAGCAGGTATTTCAACTCAGAATCAAGCTAAAGAAACCTTTAGCTCTCTGAAACAATCCTTGGGATAGTATCGCTATATTACCTGTTTCTCTACAATAGGAGAAAAAAGATATGTTTCCAACTCTAAACTTTAAAAAATTACGCGTTAAAAACCCGACGGAGACCGCATCCATAGAGGGATTATCTGAGTGTCCTCAATGCAGACGGCTCTTTTGTTCCAGTGAAAGGGTTCCACGATTAGCATATGTCAAAGATTACCCGTTATCTGAAAAGCTTTCTAATGAGCCTTGGTTTAGGGTTTTAAGCTTGGCGCTTGAAAAAGAACGCCAACTGTCCGGAGGGCATTTTTGCCTGCAGTATACACGGAGTTTTTGGGATACATTTAATAAAAAATATAAAACTCATACAAATGTTGTGCCGGAAGCTTGAATTAAATATGTGGTTTGCCGCTCTGCCAATGACCCGTTTTAGCTACCACTAACCGATGATGCGTATTTAGCGTTTGGTAAACACTTACAAGAGATTACGTAAATTCGATGTTCTGTCAAATAATTATGGATTTTATGCATACTTAATCGGGATAAATACCTGTGAATGATGAATTCAATGTTAGTATGTATAAAAATTAAAACAGCCGCTTATAGCGCAATAAAACCGAATTTTGTGGGCTTTTTATCCATGTTATTTAGGCTTTGAAAATATTTTTGTTATACTTTTTTAGTTGTATCACGAAATGTGGGTCATAAAACGGTTGGTTGATATTACAATTTTTAGAATGCTCTTTATATAGCTAAGTGGCGGCAATACTGGCTATGTTGGCGATGATCTAGCTGAAGTGAAAATAGATGGAATGGTGAACGTTTGCCTTGGAAGATATACGCAAAAATTATTCGATAGATGCCATAATTGCTGCTTTCAATGAGGAAGAAGGTATAGGCTTAACTCTATCTGAAATGAAAGAACATTTGAACTTTGAAAATATTCTTGTCATCGATGGTAACAGCAGAGATAAAACCGTCGAGATTGCCAAAGATAGTGGGGCACAGATTCTGCAACAAACAGGAGTCGGTAAAGGAGATGCTATTGCAGAGGGCATAAAACACATCGGTTTTAACGTCGACTACGTGGTTGTTACTGACGCAGACTACACATACCCCGCAAAGCACGTCCCTGAAATGATTGCTCTTCTTGAAGCTAACCCAAATGTTGGCATGGTTTGCGGAAACAGATTTTACGGCAAAGTTGACGAAAAAGCACAAAATCACCTGTTCTATTTTGGAAATATCATCTTGGCTTGGTCACACCGTATGATTAACGGGATAGACCTAAAAGACCCCTTGACTGGACTGCGCGTAATCCGAGCAGAAATATTGCGGAACTGGAAGGTAAAATCCGCCGGTTTTGACATAGAAATAGAATTAAACAGTCACGTTATAAGAAGCGGATTTAAAATCGTCGAAGTACCCATATGCTATAGAAGCAGAGTAGGGGAGAAAAAACTAAAAGCCAGGCATGGGCTAGAAATCCTGAAAAGAATTTTTCTCGAAGCTGCTTATTATTGATTATCCACGACGAATGATCATCCGGTAGATAGTGCATAATCTCGGAAGATGTTTTAGCAAAAAGATTACTTAGGAGCTGATTCTTCGTACAATGCCTGTAATCCTTTCGCTAAATCAACATTCGCCCTGAAGAGTAATTCTTTTGTAGCTTTGGTAGGGTCACCAACGTTAATTCGTATGTCACCTAGTCTTGCTGGACCATACTTAAAGCTGAATTTTTTTCCGGTAACTTGTTTTAACGTAGTAACAAGTTGATTGATACTTGTCGGTATCCCTGTGCAAACATTAAAAACTTCATGGTTGAGTTCTTTCGGTTCTAGCGCTAATAGGATGGCTCTAACAACATCATCTATGTGTATGAAATCTCGTGTTTGCTCTCCATCGCCATCAATGGTTACGGTCTCGCCATTAACGATTTTTTGGAGAAACTTTGTGATAACCCCGCTGTACGGACTGCTTTCGCTCCTAAGACCATAAATGTTGAAAAACCTTAATGCGATTGTTTCAATTCCATAACAATGTGAAAACGCGTTGCAGTATGCTTCACCGGCAACTTTTGATGCGGCATATGGTGAAATCGGTTGAGTTACACTGTTTTCTTGTATGGGTAAATTTTTAGCCTCGCCATAAACAGCTGTCGAAGAAGCAAAAACGAACTTTTCTATATGATGCCTAGCCGCTGTATGGAGCATGTTGAAAGTCCCATCAACGTTTACTTTATTATTATGTGTTGGATCGGTGACTGAAGCTGAAACATCTATTAAGGCTGCAAGATGAATTATAGAACTAATTCCTTCAAAAACTTTGGAACACGATTCATCTGTAATGTCAGCTTCATAAAACTTAAACCTTGGATGATCAATTACTCCTTTAAGATTTTCAATTTTTCCAGTAGATAAATTATCCAAAACAGTTACAGAAAAATCCTTCCCAAGAAGATGAGGAATCAAATGTGACCCTACAAATCCTGCCCCGCCTGTAACAAGAATCTTTCTGCAATCTTTAACCATACCAAACCAACCTAACATACACTTTTAAATTCATATGTCCATACTCAGCATATAGATATCGCATAACAACAACATCATCGGTATGTGCAGATTTACGACCTAAACTAAGCTCTTCATTCTTTGAAGGCTTCTCTAATTTTTTGATCCGCCAGCTTCGCAATCATAAGGTTAGAGATAAACACGCATTTCACGCCTAATAGTTCGGCAAGTTCGGCAGGTTTCTGGTCCTGTGTTATCAGCACCAATCTATGTTTGCCCGCATATTCCACGACTTCTCGATCTTTAGTGGCCTTCAACCCTGCTTCCTGTGCGGTCAAAACTTCATAACCCAAGGTTTCAAAGTATTCTTTTAATCCAGCATACATCTCGTCTAGGAGGAGCTTCATAACAATCGATTCCATAAACGTAAACGGTTTGGTTGTTCCAGCTTATTCTATGAGCAAAAGGGCAAATGAATCCGCATTCTTGGCAAAGGGAAAGGTAAACTCTATTCCCGCGTTAGTAGCAGTTTTCTTTACATTAACTCCCACGGCATCCTCAGACCAGCGTGCAAGCTCAGGATGCTTACAAATGCCTGTTTGAGTGTTGCATTTATCGCATAACTGACAGTGCCCCGAAATGAAAGATACTGCTAGGCTGTAACCTTGTTTCATGGCCGCTTTCTCCAAATCCACTACCGCCTGTAGCATCCTTAGTTTGTCATCTTTCCAATTCTGCCAAAACTTTGCCGCTTTCTCTTTGATGCCTTGGGGTACGGTAGCGTCAGTTTGATAGGTCATGAGGTGCTTGTAGACCTCCGCATCTGCAGAGGCACTAGTGGTGAACTTCATAAACATGGCATAGCTATATTCAGAGACGATTTTGCGGAACTCTTCTGCTGTGGGTGTGTAGGGTGGACAGGCTAGGGTTTCTCCGTAGTGGTTGCAACCAATTTTGCATTTGAGAACCACACGGTCCTCAACGACAACTCTATCGGCTGCTATAATTTTTGCATCTACTGCACCTTTTTCGAGGGCCAATTTGGTGAGGAAACTGAATTTTTCTGCACCATTCTCAGACATATATTTACCCGCTTCTGGCTATAGTGTCTATGTATGTGACGTTTAAGTGTTATCCCATTGTATGGCTGCACGAACCGATCTTGTGTTGTAGAAAGCCCCGCGAGATGACGCATGCAGAGTACGTTCCCAACGATTTAACAGACATGGACGGCATTTAGGCACTGCGGGATATGCAGAAAGGGTTGAAAGCGGGAAATACGGTGGAATAATTCAAATAATGCTTTATCTCCTAATCGAATGATGTTCTATGGGTAATCTTGAGTGCATAAACCTCACAAAAGTTTATGATGACCGTCGTATAGCGTTGGATAATGTCACCTTTTCAGTGGAGACAAACGGCATCTTTGGGTTAATCGGAAGAAACGGTGCCGGCAAAACTACGCTTATCCGTATCCTTGCTACTGAACTTGAACCCACTTCAGGGTCAGCAAGTATAGACGGTATCGATGTCCTCAATCAAACCGGTCGGCTTCGTGAACGAATCGCAATTGTACCGCAAGAAGCCCGTACGGTGAGGTGGATGACGCCTAAACAGACCGTTTTTTCTTATCTACTCTGGCGTGGTTATCCCTACAAAGATGCAGGTAGACTTGCATGTGAATCTCTCTCTAAGCTGGGCCTGACCCAGTATGGGGATGTGCTTAACAATCGACTTTCTGGAGGAACCAAGCGTAAAGTCCTCCTTGCAACCGTAACCGCTTCAGAGGCGCCCGTAATTTTTCTCGATGAGCCAACTGTGGGGCTGGATCCGATTTCGCGGAGGGAGTTATGGGATATTTTGCGTGAACTGGGAAAATCGCGTTTTATTTTCCTCACTACACATTATTTAGAGGAGGCTGAGCATCTTGCCGATAAAATTGGTATCCTCCAAGAGGGTAAACTGATTTCAGTGGGTACCCTTGCTGAACTACGGAGCAGTGTGCGTTACCAATACAGCATTAAGTTGTCACCTAAAACAGTGGTTCCTAGAACAGGTGACGCTGAAGTAACTGTGAGTAGCAATGGTTACACACAGATTATGACCAATGAGGCAGAGGCTTTTCGTATGGCTAGGTTACTATCCGAGCAGGGTGCCAAGTTTTCCATATCTCCTGTTACCTTGGATGATATTTTCTTCCGTTTGGCAGGACAGAAAGCGGGGACTGAGTTTGAAGCGTAGTAGGTTTAGTCAAATCCTCGCAGGCATATTGGTTAACGCCATATATGAAATGAAAAACTATCCAATCGTTACCATAAGTGCTGTGGTTTCGCCGCTGTCGCTTTTGGCAGTTGTTGGTTTTGTGAGCAATGGCAATTTGTTGGGTACTGCCATTGCAGGCGGGTTGATAATGATTTTTTTCTCAAGCGGTATCGCCCTGCAGTCAGATCTTTCGCATTTAAAAAATGACTTTAAACTACAAGATATGATTGTGAGTTCACCTGCCAGCGCAAAAATGTATCTAGCAGGTATGTCGATTGCAGAAATTGTCTACTCTATTCCTGGTATAGTCATACTCCTTGCCTTAGCGGTTATCTACATTCAGCCGTCTCTGTTGCAAATTGCCATATTTGGGGCTGTGTTGTTTTTGATGTTTACTCTCTCAATTGCAATAGGCTTTATGCTTGCCACTTTCTCTAGTGATGTCGTGCAGAGTTATGCGTTCTCAAGATTGCTCTCTTTGCTGTTTGCTACCTTGCCGCCTGTGTATTATCCGATAACTCTTGTGCCTTACCCGTTCAATTATCTGGCCTATCTTTCACCGACAACCTACGCCGCAGAGATTATGCATTGGTCAATTGGTGCTTTAGAACTCTCAACTACTCATCTGTTTATCGATTGGATAGTTTTGATAGGTGCATGCCTAATCATCATGTTTATTGCAGTGAAGAAAAGTCGCTGGAGAGATATTTAGTTAATATTTTTTTCCTTGTGCAAGCTTTTTCTCTATTTCTACCCTATCGACTTCGTTGTCAGATAGGATGTTTATCCACAATTCAAATTCGGCTTGGGAGATTTCCTTTTGTATGATCCCCTGTTGGTCTCCTGAAAAAAACCTTGTAGACGCCGACATGAACAATTTAACATAAAAGATACGATCTGCTATGGTTATCTGCGAGGTACACCCTGCTTTTTCGCCTGTAATGTAATCGATTTTGTAACCCATCTGATCCTTCCAATAGACTGGTGATTTGTTTACTCACGTTTCTATTTCGGTGTTTGAAGCTGTTTTGGCTTTTGCGTTTTTACGTTTATAGAGCAGATATACTGTGGCTATGACGATGATTATGATTAATATAACCGCTACGATAAGGACAAAAGGAAATGGTTCAATGTCAAAGTAAACCGTTTTTTCTGATGTATTACCCAGTTCATCGGTTGCATATACTGTTACCCAGTATCCACCTGGGGGCAATGCCGGTAGTGTCATATTTCCAGCTAGTATTCTCTGTTCTTCCCCGTTGAGGCTGTATGTTAAGGCGGTGGCAGGTTTGTCTAGACTGAAGGTTAACTCTATGTCTGCTGAGTTGTATGCCTTATTAAGCGGAGACAAGATGACAATTGTGGGGCCCACTGTATCCACTGAAAAATAAACTGTGTTTGATATGCCCATGTTGCCCGTGCTGTCATTAGCATAGATAACGATCCGATGGGATCCCTGTGAGAGTCCCAAAGTTGTCTGAGAACCTACGGTTCTGTTTGGTTGACCATCTAAACTGTAACCTGTCCAGGTGGTGTCTCTATTAACCGTAAAGACTAGCAGAACATCTCTGTAGGTTTTGTTTTCTGGAGACGTAATCTGCACCACCGGCGGTACAGATCCATAACCCATAGGCTTGAACTGTTCGACTGTACTAACCCACTCGTTACCATCAAAGCCTCCGATGATATACAGAACATCGCTAACACTGACGACCCCTAAGCGTTCTTTTAGCCTAGGCATCGACTCAAGGGTGTTCCATGAATTAGTGACGGGATCAAACATTTCTGTTCTGTTATTCTTTTCTGCTGAGAAACCGCCGAAATAATAAATCCTTTGGGGCGCATGATAGCCGGTTGTGGCAACAGCTGCACCCCGGCTGACGGTGAAGGGAAACGCCCTTGCCGATGTCCATTGGTCTGTTTGGACATCGTATACCTGATTGTTATTGACAAGGCCTGAATTACTGGTTGAATAGGTTTGATTCGAGCCACCGATAACATAGATTTTGTTGTTCACAACTGCTGAACCATAACCTTTAACCGCCTTTGGTAGCGGCGCTTTTGTAGTCCAGCTGTCAGTTGCGGGGTTGTAGACTTCGTTTATGTCTGTTTCACCATAAAATGGCATGGTGCTTGAAAATTTTTCTCCGCCGATAAGGTAGATACTTCCATTAACAACATTTGCACATAAGCCCGCTCTGGGTGTGGGCATTGTTGCTCTTTGTTCCCAGCGGTCGGTGGCGGGGTCATACATTTCATTATTTCCTACATATACATTGCCAACTGTGCCTCCGATGGCATATATTTTGTCACCATAGACTGCTACGGCTAAACCGCTTCTAGGCGTTGGCATAGACTTTTTCGTTGTCCACGTGTTAGTCACTGGATTGTATTCTTCCACAATGCCTAACGGTGTGTTTGTTTCGTTTATTCCACCAATAACATAGATTTTCCCGCCAACCTCTGCAACTCCAAAGTCTCCACGGGCCGTCGACATGGACTTCACGGTGGTCCAAGATGAGTTTGAGGTCTCTGCCGATACCTGATAGGGTATGTTGATTGCTGGCAGAAGGATTAATGAGATAAGGGTTATCGTGAGGATCTGGATATGCTTAGTTATGATGTCCACCTATATTTTTGTTGTTTACACTAAATAGCGTTCTATCCTTATATTCCTTAAAGGTAAGCATCTAAAAAACCATACTGATTGACGCCTGTAGAAAGACTTTAATGACGTTTTAAAGAAGAATTATAGGGATATGTTTGATCCAAAAAGTTCTGGTTGCAGTGGATGGTTCTGAAAACTCGGAACGCGCCCTGGATTTCGCTATAGTTTTTGCAGAAAAATATTCTGCCCCATTAACGGTTCTCAACGTCACAGAATTATCTCCAGTGGTATATCCAGGTGATGAAATGATTGTTATTGCCAAAGATATGCACAAACTCCATGAGGCTATCTTGACTAAAGCTGTTGCACGTGTAAAAGACGCTAATCCGCGATTGATTGTTTCGGCTATTCTGCGTGAAGGCGATCCAGCAGTCGAGATTGTTGCGGTATCTAAAGAGGGCGAGTTTGATGTTGTTGTGCTTGGACATCAGGGAGTGGGAAAAGTTACCGGTATATTGTTGGGTAGCATCAGCGAGAAGGTTACACGTTCGCTTTCCTGTACAGTAATAATAGTCAAATAGACTACTGTATGCACATCTAATTTGCTAATTGTAGTATATGGTTAGCAACTTTCGTATTGTAGATGGTTAATAACTTGAGTTTATTCCCTGTTTAGTAGCCTTCACGTTATTTGTCTCAAGTTTCCATAATATAATATGGCAGGTTGTGTGCTTAGATGTCATTGATTATGGTTGATAAAATTATAGAGAACTAAAAAGGGAGGGTTTGTATTTTATTTTAGCTTGTAGCTAAACAATCCCTTGATCAATCATCGCATCTGCTACTTTTACAAAACCGCCGATGTTTGCGCCTTTGACATAGTTTATGAATTTTCCTTCTTTGCCATATCGAACACAAGTTTGGTGAATTGATCTCATGATTTCGTGTAGTCTGGTGTCAACTTCTTCGCGTGTCCATGAGAGGCGCATGCTGTTTTGTGTCATTTCTAACCCTGAGGTTGCTACACCGCCCGCGTTTGCAGCTTTACCTTGTCCGTATAAAACTTCATTTTTAAGAAACACTTGTACGCCTTCTGGTTCAGTGGGCATATTGGCTCCCTCGGATATGCAGTAACAGCCGTTATTTATCAGGGTCTTTGCATCTTCTCCATTGATTTCGTTTTGAGTAGCGCAAGGTAGTGCTACTTGGCATTCAATTCCCCAAGGTCGTTTGCCCTCAAGGTACTCGGCGTTCTTGTATTCATTTACATATTCTTTGATTCGTTCTCGGCGGTTATTCTTTAGATCCATTATGTACGAAAGTTTTGAATCGTTAATGCCTTCACTATCGTAGATGGTTCCGTTGCTGTCAGATAGTGTTACTACTTTTCCGCCAAGTTCGTTGACTTTTTGTACTGCATATTGAGCGACGTTGCCTGAGCCTGAGATAGTGACAGTTTTACCATTGAGGTCTTCATTTCGTGTTTTAAGCATTTCTTGCGCAAAATAAGTAACGCCATAACCCGTAGCTTCTGGTCGAATTAAACTGCCACCCCAATTGAGGCCTTTTCCAGTTAATATTCCAGTGAATTGATTTTGTATTTTTTTGTATATGCCAAACATGTATCCGATTTCTCGAGCGCCAACGCCGATATCGCCCGCTGGTACGTCTGTGTTTGGGCCAATATGGCGTGTGAGTTCTAGCATGAAATTGTGGCAAAATCTCATGATTTCGGCATCGCTTTTGCCTTTGGGATCAAAATCTGAGCCGCCTTTAGCGCCACCTATCGGTAGTGTGGTTAGTGAGTTCTTAAACACCTGTTCAAATGCTAAGAATTTTAATACGCTTAGGTTGACGCTTGGGTGAAAGCGAAGACCGCCTTTGTATGGGCCGATGGCGCTGTTCATTTGGATTCTGTAGCCCTTGTTTACTTTCACTTCGCCTTTATCGTTAGTCCATGTGATTTTGAAAATGATTATTCGTTCAGGTTCGATTATTCTTTCTAAAATGTTGGCGGCTTGATATTTTGGGTTATTATCAATTATTGGCCAAACAGAGGTGATGACCTCGTCTACGGCTTGATAAAATTCTGGTTGGTTAGGGTTCTTGTCTTTTACATATTCCATGAAATCTTTTGGTGTTTTGTACATGTTAATCACTGCTTGACTTATGTTTTATTGTTATGCGTGGTGAGTCAGGCTCAAATGACTCGACGCATTGTAGCGTTAAATAACTAAGGCTGTTTATGGGCCTATATATGCGTGTTGGACAAGTTTTAACATTTTAATGCTATACCTGCGCGATTGTTGTGAAAACTCTAAAGCAGTTGGTTGCGTGTTTGTACTTTCTACATATTGACCATAGCCAATATCAGTAAGACCTCAAGAATATCACTCCGTGATATGTACACAAATGCGGCCTAAACATACCGGCTTACAATAGACGATAGACCGTTGTACCTACTATGGGTTGACAAGAGACATAAGCTATTTTTTTATAACTGTGTAGCGTTTCATGTGTGGGTTTCTTATCCTTGAGCTTTGAAATAAAAGAAAAAGACCTGCTGGGCAGAATCGGCAAACTAAAAACCAAAACTACAACAGTGGAGACACCCCTACTTTTTCCCGTCATCAACCCCAGTAGTCAGCCTATACCCAGCAGACGACTCAAGGAAACTTTTGGCTGTCAAGCCATAATCACCAACAGCTACATCATCAAAAAACGCTTTAAACAAATTCCACTCGAACAGGGACTCCACAAATTCCTCGACTACAACGGTGCAATCATGACTGATAGCGGTGCATACCAAATTCTTGTCTACGGCGAAGTCGAAGTTACCCAAAAAGAAATTATCAACTACCAAGAAGGCATCGGAAGTGACATAGCCACGATTCTTGACATCCCCACAGGTTGGAAAGTCACCAAAGAAGACGCCGAAGTTACTGTGGCTGAAACACTGAGGCGCGCTAAAGCCTTCTTTGATCTAAAAACTCGTGATGACATCCTCTGGGTCGGTCCCATACAGGGTGGACGCCACCTCGACCTCGTCGCACAATCAGCTGTGGAAATGAGTAAACTTCCCTTCCAAATCCACGCCTTAGGCAGCCCCACCGAAGTCATGGAAAACTATCGCTATGATGTCTTGGCAGATATGATTTTAACTGCCAAAAAGGGTATCCCCATCCAACGGCCACTGCACCTCTTTGGTGCCGGGCACCCCTCCATGTTTGCACTGGCAGTCTCATTGGGCTGTGATCTCTTCGACTCAGCAGCATACGCCCTCTACGCACGAGAAGGACGCTACATGACCGAAAATGGCACCTGGCGTCTTGATCAAATGGACTACTTCCCTTGTAGCTGTCCCCAATGCGCCTCCGAAACCCCTCAAAACCTCAAACTAAAACCCGCAAAAGAACAAGAGGTTTTCTTAGCCGAACACAACCTCCATGTCTGCATAGCCGAGTTACGGCGTATCAAACAAGCTATCCGCGACGGCAGGCTCTGGGAACACACCGAAATGCGCCTTCACGCTCACCCTGCACTGCTCTCAGCTCTCAAACGAGTACGCAACTACGAAGACTTCCTCGAAAATTTTAGTCCAACAACTAAACCCAGCGGCTTTTTCTATTTCACTGCCGTCGGACTGGCACGCCCCGAAATCGTACACTATCGTAAGCACTTAACCCAACGCTATACACCCCCGACTGAGGCAAAAATACTGTTTTTGTTACCCCAGACCCGCAACAAGCCCTTCCATAAGGCTCCGGAAATGAAAAAAATTCGTCAGCTTATGCGGATGCTTGGCAAAGATCTCGCCGCGCAGGTGCATATCTGTATTTATGCCGCGCCATTTGGTATTGTACCCATAGAACTCGATGAGGTCTATCCGCTCTCCCAACATGAAACCGCTCTACCCATAGACATAGAAACTATCAATTATGTTGCAGATCAAACTGCAGAATTTATTAAACGCAATAATTACATGGGAATTGTATTATTTAACGACAAAAAACTCTGGAATGACGCCGTCAAAGATGCTGCACAAAACACCTGTAAAGCACAAGCACTAACCTTTGATTCTATTGAAACCACTAATACAAATGGAACCAGAGAACTGTTAAATCAATTACTAAAAACTCTACAAAAACAATTAGAACTAACCGAGAATAAAAAGGATTAGCGCAAGGTTTCCGATTTCTCTCGTGCTCCATTGCACCATTTTTAAAACAGTCTCCACACGTTATTATGCACGACCACTGTCCTATAAAAATATCAAGCAAAACAATCAGTTAGGTGAGGCGTGCTACATCATGTCAGCAATTATTGCAATACGGGGCAAAATCATTCATACATTCGCTAAAGCTAATGCTTTTATATAGTGAAGCTGAGGCAAAAAGCATTCAGGGCTGGGGTTACCGTGCGAATTAGGTATATTCAAACGCATGAAACAAATGGGCATTATCATAGAAACCGCCGATGGTAAATTTTATGTGAATAGAGAATATTACGATATGCACATATCGCCTAATTCAACGGCAAAGCAGTTTCTTCTATGTAACGTTTTTTACCCCCGCATCCCATAAGCCCATATATGACTCTTAAACCGCAATTTCTCTACGCTGATCTTCACATCCATACCGTCTACTCCGCAGATGCCATCATCCAGCCCAAGACACTTGTTGACCTGCTCGTTGCTCACAGCTACATCAAAGTCGTTGCAGTCACCGACCATAACAGCATCCGCGGTTGCAGAGCCACAGTTGAATTAGCTCGCACATATCCCGATATTCTCATCATACCTGGCACCGAAATCACCACGGACAACGGCGACATGCTCGTGATGGGGACCTACGAGTTACCCCCTAAACCCTGGACACCTGAAAGCGTGACCGACTATACCCGATCCATCGACGGTATCTCCATAGTTGCCCATCCATTCCGTACCTACGGTATGGGTGAATACGCCCGAAACGTCAAAGCAGATGCTATTGAAGTTCTAAATGGCGGCACCGACAAAGAAGGCAACAACCAGGCAAAAGCATTTGCAAAAGAACTAGGCTTACCCGGTACTGGCGGAAGTGATGCCCATCAGGTTTCAGAGCTGTTTAACATATGCACACAAATTGAGGCATCCCTAAATGTTGACTCGATTCTGGCCGCAATAAAAAAAGGCCAAATTTCAGCACAATCGGCACGATCAGCTAAACCCCTTTAAGTATTATGATTGTTGCCCAACTAATTAATCCCCGATTTGTATTTAAAACCAACAACTCAAAAAACAAACTCCATTCCAAACCGTTAATCTAAATTCGAATTTTCTTCACAATTTTTTATTAAATGGTTGAATATAAAAAATTTCACAATAATTTATGGAAGCTGTCTGTTTTTGTACAATATGAGTTGTAACAGTCAAAGACGATAAAACCTTAAATGTTGTTTTCCACCCAATTTTAAGTATGATAACTGTCATCGGAGCAGGCAGGGTTGGAAGTGCTGCGGCCTTTGAGATTTTGCGTTACAAACTAAGCGACGTTGTTCTCATAGATACAAATCTAAACCAAGCCAAAGGCGAAGCGCTTGATATGATGCAGGCATCTCCTGCACTCGAATTTGACGGTACCATAGAGGGAACCAACGACTTTAGCCAAATGCAAGACTCCGAACTTGTGATTGTAACTGCTGGAGTAGCCCGAAAACCCGGTATGAGCCGCATTGATCTTATGAATACCAACGCAAAGATTATACGCAGTATCAGTAAAAACATCGTCAAGTATGCATCCGACTCAAAACTGATGATCGTCACAAACCCCGTAGACATAATGACCTACCTCTGCTATAGCGAAACTAATTTCGCTCCAAACCACATATTTGGCATGGGCAATATCTTAGATACCATGCGATTTCGCAGCCACATTGCAAGCGAACTAAACGTCTCCCGAGAAGACACACGCGCTCTAGTCATCGGTGAACATGGTGATTTCATGGTTCCACTGGTGGAGTATGCCTCTGTATCGGGCATACCCCTAACAAACCTGCTGACAACCTCCCAGATCGAAAAAATAATCCAAAAAACAATCAATTCCGGTAGCAACGTCATAAAACTCAAAGGCAACACCGCATTCGCACCAGCAAGCGCAATCGCATTGATGGCAAACGCAATCATAACCGGAAGAAACCGCGTTATGAGCGTCTCAACATGCCTCAAAGGCCAGTACGGCCAATCTAACCTATCCATAGGCGTCCCCGTTGTTTTAGGCAAAACAGGCATAGAAAAAATAATCGAGATCAAACTATCCGACAATTCACAAGAAAAATTTAACGCATCAGTTACCGCAATAAAAACTGCCATAGCAGCATTAAAAAATAACTAAAAAATAAAAAATTCAGGTTGGCGCCCGTATTTTGGCGCAATAAAAATTACCATTCAACCGCACAAACGCCGGGCATTTCCCATTATCACAATGTTCAAGCCATTGGCAAGGTGCACGGACTTCATGAACTCTTGGCATGTATCCACGGGTATTAATTACTTCTTTGGAGATTTCTCGCTGGGCGATTTGTTTTAACATCGTTTCCATTAAAACACCTCAAACTTGACAAACTGAATTATTAAAATAGTCTTATCTGGCGGTCGTTAATTAAAAAATGTGACAGTCGATGTACAACAACAAAAACATATAAACGCTAATCTGACACCAAAACAAACTAACCTTACTGCCATCTTTTATCAGATATCCAACCTCCAAATTTTTACCCAACCTCAACAACGCTTATCTTTATGGCTCCCTCAACAATGCAATAATTACAGGTTAGATAAAGATGGGAAACATTACAGTTGCCGTTTTGGGTGCATCAGGTTACAGCAGTAGTATCGGAAAAAAAGGAACCAGCACAGACATCACACTATATGACCTCAAAAAAGGTAACGCCACTGTAACATTCATCGAAGCTACACGCTACCCCGAACGACTAGCCCCGCTCTTCTATGCCTGCTCACTTGCCTCCAAAGCCATAGTTGTGGTAGACGAACTCACCGCCCAACTCGGCGAGCAGCTTGTCATGTTACAATGTTGCGGAATCCAAAGCGGCTATTTTGTACTCCGTAACTATATTCCCAAAGAAAAAATTGAACCTCTCCTCAAAGGTACTTGCCTCGAAAAATTCGAATTTATCCCCGACGACCCCAACCAATTACGCGAGAAACTCCTCACACAAGCCGCCGAACAGACCCCCTCTGAGAGTCAAACTGGCACCGTACCAGTTGACCACGCATTCAACGTAAAAGGCGTCGGTGTTGTTGTCTTGGGTATAGTTGTTAGTGGTACGATTCACAAACATGCGGCCCTCAACGTATTACCCTACTCAAAGACCGCTCAAGTTCGATCTATCCAAAAGCACGACGACGAATCTGAATCTGCAAGTACCGGTGACAGAGTAGGTCTAGCACTCAAAAACGTAAATATCGAAGATCTTGACCGAGGTGCCGTGTTAACCAACGATCCAGAAATCAAAACTTCCAACAAACTTCAAGCTCAGGCTTTGCTTGTCAAATACTGGCAAACCCCAATAAAGGACGGTATGGTTATGCATATCGGGCATTGGACTCAGTTTTTAACCGCCAAAATCGAAGCCGTTTCAGATGCCGAAGACTTCAGAAAACCCAATTTAACCCTCTCAATTGACAAACCCCTAGCTTATCACCCTGGTGACACTGCAGTATTGATGTATCTAGAGGGTACAAAGTTGCGGGTTGCCGGCACAATCTTGCTGGTATAGTACTAACTTCAGCCAACACAAATAACCCAATCGTTTACGAAACCATTCTGTGAACCCAAAGCAAGCTCCCTATTCGATATAGTGTCAGAGAAGCAAACTTTTTACACACAATATAGCCAGTAATTTATGGTTCTTACAACTGCCTTTATAAACCATATCTCCATGCCGGTTATATTGGTGGTTCGTTTGGCTGGTTTTGATGTACCTTATCGTATCCTCTCTCCTTAAAAAACGAAAAACTTGGACAACCGGCGACAGTTAAAACCCATCCGGATAGAGGCATGTAGAGGCATTACTCATCAATAGTTGTTGTAGTTTTGTAGCATTTGCTTTTATACCTGACTATACATAATTGTTTTTGATATTTTTAAAATAACATTTGGGGTTAACTGTTTGTCAGTAACAAAAACGTCGACTAGTCATAGGTTAATTGAGATAATTTTAGGGTTAGTTGCATTAGCTGTTGGTGTTTTAGCCTTATTTTTCCCTACAACAGTTGTAGCTACGATAGTGATGCTGTTTGGAATAGCTCTGGTGATTATAGGCATTCTGCGGCTAGCCGCTATCCTCTCTTCAGAGTCGATGCAAAGTTTTGCACGAAAAATCAACTCTATAATCGGTATCTTGGCTATACTTATCGGCGCGGTTATGCTGTTTTTTCCCTTGCTTGCTGCCACAACGATGGTAATTCTAATCGGTCTTGGTTTGCTGATCTATGGTATAGGCCGTGTCGTAGTGGGCATAGCTTCGGGTAACCTAAACGGCAGACTGAGGATATTACGTATCCTCTTTGGCTTTATAATCCTGTTTTTTGCTCTTATCATTATTTTTTTTCCCATCTATAGTTATGCCTTATTTGCTTCTATGGCCTTTATTTTAATCGGTATAGACAGTTTAGCTTCAGGTATAGCTGGCATATCTGCGATTTAGTTTCGACCTGACCAGATAAAATAGGACCCAGCCAAAAACAGAATGCTCACAGCAGCCATTACAGCTCCAAGCAGCCAGCGGTTTTTACCTGCGCTTTTTCCCAATTGCACGCCATACCACGTTACCCATGTAACTCCAAGAGTGTTGGATAAAACCCACGCTAACAACTTGTTGGGAAAAACCAAAAAGGGCAGAGCCAACATGAGCCCTACCGTCATGTATATGCCTATAATTGAAAACCACCCTAAGATTTCCTTTTTTGTTAACAGCTGATTTTTTACTAAATTAGTACGAGGGATATGCATCATAACTTCTTTGGCTATAGCAGTTTTACCATCATCATCAAAATTTGCCAAAAAGGTATCATCAAAACTATTCTTAATCTGCTCTACTGTATCTGGGCACCTTAGGCAATTCCGAAGCTGTATCAGTTTGTTGCGGCTGTTGTTTCTTTCCATAGCACTCGAAATTGCATAGATTAAACCGTCGATGGTGCCCCAGCTAAGACATGCACCTAAGTTAACCGCGATAATGTAGAGAAAACCCGTGTTGAGGTCGGAGAGAGCAACATAACCGTTTATGATAATAACCATAAGAACTGCAAATGATACTTCGCCTGTTCGATCTGTATACGTGAGGTATTTGGAAAACAATTAATCGCCACTAAGTCACAGGTAAAAGGGCCAGATATCACTTACGGAAACCGTGCCTTACAAAATTCATATCCGATGTCTCAATCCAACGACGCGATATCAAAACACAGCGAGTATAAAACTGGTTGGCTGAATCTGTCTATAGATAGCAATAGCGGTGCCGCAATGAACTGCTTTTTATGTGGTCTGTCTGTTTATCGTAGGAAAATAAATGGGTGTTATTGAAAATCAGACGGGCTCTGTATGTACGAAAGGTTCTTAAGGTATTGGGTATTCTTCTAAACGGCAAGAAATCGGCATGGTCAATTGCCATTCAGGTAACAACCAGCTCAAAAATGGGCCGGTTAGACCACATAAAGGTTAAATAGTCCGATGAAGAGGTGAAAAGGTATGGAAAACATTTACGCAGCGATGCTCCTTCACAAGGCAGGTAAGGCAATAGATGAAGCATCCGTAACCAAGGTTCTCGAAGCAGCAGGCGTCACAGTCGACGGGATTCAAATTAAAGCTCTCGTAGCATCACTCAGTGAAGTTAACATCGATGAAGCAATCAAAGCTGCCCCAACATTAGCAGCCGCCGCTCCAGTTGCAGCTCCAGCAGCAGGTGAATCAAAACCAGTAGCCGCCGCAGAAGACAAGAAGAAAGCAGCAGAAGACGAAAAAGCCAAAGAAGAAGCAGCACTAGAAGGATTAGGCGCCCTATTCGGGTAAACATATCACAAGGGCAATTTATTGCCCCAAACAATTTTTCATTTCAAACTAACAGCAGTTTGGCCCTATTTTATAGCCCATGACACTGGCTTGTTGACAATCGTTTCTTCATAAATAACTTCAGGTTATACGATTATAACCTCAAACAGCAATCAACTGAGTTACTTCTCTATATCCGGCCTCTCTACATCTCCCCATCTGCTGTAGTGATGGGGCTATGATGTTTGGAACAAGTGGTGAGTTGCATCAACAGACCACAGAAATCATCCATTCAACCCCTTTTTCCCCTAAACAACATAAACACCATTTGTTAATCCAAAACTATTTATATTAACCCCATCAAAACTGTCACCCGACAAAACTAAGAAGAATGCCTAAGAAACGGTTAAGTAGTTTTACTTATTGAGATGGTATATGAATAACATTGAATTCACAGATCACATATCAGTTAGCGATTACATTGAATTAAGGAAAGCTGTGGACTTTAAGCCCCTTTCACAACGACAGGCCGAAACAGCATTAAAAAACTATGTCTTTCTTATCGTTGCGAAAATAGATGATAAAACCGTTGGAATGACACGTCTTATTTTTGACGGCGCATATATTGCAGTGCTTGTTGATGTGATCATATTGCCAGAATATCAAGGACATGGTATTGGTAAAACTATGATCGAAAAAACACTGGCATATCTAAAAAACAACATTGCAGACGGTGAACAGGTACTTGTTATGCTTATGTCTGCTAAGGATAAAGAGGGTTTTTACGAGAAATTTGGATTTATCCAGCGACCCGATGAAACATACGGTGCAGGCATGTCACAATGGTTATTAAAATGAAGGCGATGCATCTAGCTCTTAACCCCTCGAACTTTTCTCTTTTCTTCTAACAGTTAGGTTACTGAGTATCCTAAACAGTTTGTTGTTATGCTGGAGTAAACTACATATCCCTACAGAACATATTTACACGGTGGCAGAGTATGAAAAAGATAGTTAGTGCCTTCATATGTGCCCTGTTAGTCTGTACATTACTTTTTACAGGTATAACCTCTGTGGATGAAGTTCAGGCTCAGAATACCCCAAAGAAACCTGCTGTTCCAGAATTCACCGTAAACTGTGTTACCGGATCTACTGAGGTGCCGTCAGTTTACTCTACAGATCCCTACACAGGAGAAACAGTAACTCAACCCGGCTACAGTGAAAAATTTGTATCAATAGAGATAAAGATTAAAAACCAAAACCATCCCAACACGGTGAAGTACAATATTCGTACAAAAGGACACTACGAAGAAAGTTGGAAAAATGCATATAACCCTAACGTTAACGTCTATGATTATCCACAGCAAGATGAAGGCCAGTATACCCTACTATATATTGACGCAAATGATTATCCTGATGGCGGCAAAGTAGATGTACAAGTTGAAGCAATGGACGGTTATCTCTCCTGGGAAGGGCGTATTATTGCTAGCGGCTGGGTTTTTGTTGGTGAAACAAGCGGCTGGAGCAAGACAAAAACTGTGACTATAACCAGAGAGCGTAATGAAGTGCCCAATCAAACCGAACCAACGCCCAACCCAACTTATTCCTCAAACCAACCGCCTCAACCTGAGCTATCAATAATCCAGTTTCCCTTGACTGCGTTCATATTGGTACTCATTCTCTGTCCACTAATAATAGTGGCACTAATCATTGCACTTATCTATGAGAAAAGGAAAACTGCCAGACAAAAAAGGTTAGGTTAGTAGTTGGGTTTGTCCAGTTGTTCGGTGCCAAAGCCTGTTGATTAAAGCTTTACGTTGGTCTATGCCTGTACAGTAGCTTGTCATTCGGTTGAGGTAACGGTCTATATCTTGTGTCTACAAAATTTCTAGTTTTTTGCAACTCTTAACAAATTGTGTTTTTGTTTTTCACAGCCTGTATACGGAAAAAAGGAAAAATAGCTGGTGAGTGATATCGCCATTCAACTACGATATCTGCTCACTAACGGGTCATCACTTAAAGGGCCAATCAATCTTGGGACCCGAATAAATAGGCGTTTGCTCTATCGGCTCAAATGGCTCAAACTTTGCTATCGGCTCTATCAGATCCATCGTAGGTTGATTGTACGGTAACGGTTCAATCGGCTCAAACATATAGCCTTTGCTTCTGTTGCGAGTGATTGTGCCATCATTATTAATTATGCCCTGATCGTTGATTGTAGCATTGTTTTTGTTGTTTATTGTTCCACCTACATTATTGTTGATTATACAACCCGCATCGTTGTTGATTACGCCATTGTCGTTGTTGTTGATTACACCGTTGTTGTTGATTATGCCGCCTTTGCATGTTATATAGTGGTAGTGCTGGTGGCACGTGAAGTTGTTGTTGATTACGCCATTGTCGTTGTTGTTGATTACGCCATTGTCGTTGTTGTTGATTACACCGCCGTTGTTGATTATGCTGTTGTCGTTGTTGTTGATTATGCCGTTTGCATTGTTGTTAATTATTGCGTTGCCTTGGTTGTTTATTGTGCCACGTTCGTTGTTGGTTATGGTGCCATGATTGTTGTTTATGGTGCCCCTATTGTTGTTTATTTTACCCCCGATATTGTTTATTGTACCCCAGTTACTGTTGTTTATTGTGCCCTGGTTGTTTATTGTACCCCAGATGTTAGTTATTGTGCCTTTGTTGTTTATAGCGCCTTTATCGTTGTTGGTTATGGTGCCGCCATTGTTGGTTATGGTACCCCCATTGTTGGTTATGGTGCCACCATTGTTGTCTATGTTGTTCCAGTTGTTTATTGTGCCCAATTGGTTGTCTATTGTACCCTCATCGTTGTTTATTGTGCCCTGATTGTTGTTTATTATACCCTTTAAGTTGTTTATTGTGCCTTGGTTGTTTATTGTGCCCTGGTTGTTTATTGTGCCCCCTAAGTGGTTGTTGATCATGCAGTTGTTGGTGATTATGCCATCGTTGTTTATTGTGCCTTTGTCGTTGTTGTTAATTCCGCCTCCGAAGGTGTTGATTATGGTGCCTCCATCGTTGGTTATGGTACCCCCATTGTTGTTTATGGCATAGTTGTTGGTGATTATGTTCCTGTTGTTTATTGTGCCCCCGAAATTGTTTATCGTGCCATAGTCGTTGTTTATTGTGCCTTGGTTGTTTATTGTGCCCTCGTTGTAAATTAGACCCCCGATGTGGATCAATATTGGGCCCAAGTCATCGGAGCTGGGAACCTCACATAGATTGTTGTTTATTGTGTCTTGGTTGTTTATTGTGCCTTTGTCGTTGTTGTTAATTACGCCACCGTTGTTGTTTATTGTTCCATTGTCGTTGTTGTTTATTGTTCCATTGTCGTTGTTGTTGATTATGCCGTTTACGTTGTTGTTAATTATTGCGTTGTCTTGGTTGTTTATGGTGCCTTGGTTGTTTATGGTGCCTTGGTTATTTATTATCCCATTGTATATTGTGATCGTGATACCGCCGTCTGGTAGTGGCCCCCAGAAGGGTATTGTTAAACCCCTGTTGTTTATTGTGCCTTGGTTGTTTATTGTGCCGCTGTTGTTTATTGTGCAGGCGCTGTTGTCCATTGTGCCTTGGTTGTTTATTGTGCCGCTGTTGTATATTGTCCCAGCGATTTTCCCTTGGTTGTTTATTGTGCCGCTGTTGTATGTGTTTGTGAGTTGTAGGTAGTCATTGTTGTTTATTGTGCCGCTGTTGTTTATTATATTACTCTGGAACCAGCCTCTGTTGTTTATGGTGCCTCCGTTGTTGTTTATTGTGCCTCTGTCAGCTATGGTGCCTCCGTTGTTGTTTATTGTGCCCTGGTTGTTTATTGTGCCCCAGCTAAATATTGCCCCTATGTTGTTTATGGTGCCTTGATTGTTTATTGTTTCCCCGTGGTGGAGAACTACTTCGCCTTGATTTGTTAACGTAACGCCAGTGCCGATTTCAATTTGACTATTAATCATGTTTTCGATGATGCCGTCTGAGGGGATTAGGATATTAGTTGCGCCATTTTGTAGTGCCTGTTCTAATTCTGTCCAGTTAGTCACGATTGTGTTTGGTGTGTCTGCTGCAACGGGTGCAGTGTTGAGTGTTACAACAAAAAGCCCTGCCATTAGTATTGTTGCAAACAACACTAAGGTGGTTTTTCCGAATTTATGTCTGCTTTGCATCTTAAATCCTCAACAAATATGTCAAACTATACAATACGATGCTCGCGAATTTGCATGTTACCTTTGGTATCTGCATAAACTCTAACGGTGTTAAGTGTTAACAATGACAAAAGCGCCATTCCTACTATTATTTTATTTTTTTCCAAAATTTTTTTGTCTCCTTCATAATTTAACCATAAAGTTATTCAGTTTAGCTTGTTGCATTATTTAAGTTTTATACATTACGATTTGTGCAACGTTTTCAAATTCACTTATTTTACTTGTTGAGCGAAATATCAGCATTCACATAACGTCCTATCTGGCGTAACCACCCATCATCGGCTTACAAGAAACAACCAAAGGAATCCGCCTAACCCCCGTCTTACCCTTAGCAGTAATAAGACAATAACCTCCTTAAACACCACACTCCCAACATACATAGACAACAACTCGCCCGGACGAAGAGTTGTCTCAAACAACACATAATCATCGCCCTATCCGCTTATTAGAAGTTGTTTTGAGTATGGAAGTTAGCTCGTCCGAGGTTAACAGGTTTTCTGGGGTTACACGTGAGTCTTTGTTTTTCATAGCTAAGCTACCCCGCTAACCTCAGGCGGTAAAGGGCTATCTTTAGCGCAACTTCCAGTTTTGACGTATTGTACCCGTTTTCGCAGAGTCAATTTCTTGTCGTGTTTAGTGGAGGCTTTGTTTTGATTGTGTTAATGTTAGCAACGACACGCTCAACATCAGTTTAGTCAACTCTTTAAGGTCAACATCACCTATTATACGAAATAATATTGGCAAATGAGAGGCATATTTGACTAAACTCCCTACAGACAAACCAAGCGCACCTAAATGATCCAAAAACTGCAAACTTATCTTGCTATTGGGTAGCAGTTTGATGTTGTACTTGAATCTTTCAAAGCGTTTTTCGTAGTCATGGATGGAGCGATTAGTTGTCATGCTCCCTATAGCTTCTGAGACTTTAAAAGGCAGAAAAATCTGATTTTTATTTTTTGGAACCACAACTTGAGGAAGAGTTGCAGACGCAACAGTAAAGAGCGGGGGATGGGATTTGAACTCATTGTTGCATTGGTAGCCTTGGCTCCTTTGGTACTTCGGCCGGCGGCGGGGTTGCGGACGAAGACGGAACAGGTTTCCTTCTTGTTGCAAGCAACTTGTAGGCCACAATGGGTATCCAGCCGGTGATGATGCAGACGGTTGCTGGGAACCCGCCGATATCAAAGAATTTCGTTATTTCAGGCAGAAATGCCTCCCAGATACCAAACGATACAGCCATCGCAACAACAGCCATTACTGCAGTTTTTTTGCCGAATTTATTGTAGGTTTGAACGGCGAGAATACCTGCAAAGAAGTAGTCGCCTAAGCCAAGCCCTCTAAACAAGATACCGCCTGTCTCCTTTAATAGGATGGGGAAGTTTGGCAGATAGACCAAAACAGGTAGACCAAGGTCTGTGAATGTGTTTGCCGCGGTAACCATCGGTCCAGTGAAAACCAAAATGATATCCATAATGGTTAACAGGCCCGCAAAGAGGCATACGGTTTTCCACGTAAATAAAGAGGAAAGATATATAATTATAAGGATAGCAAAAGTGAAGCCAAAAACGTCCAGTAAGACTGGATTCCAAACCTGAGTAGTTCCACTATATATAACATTGAAGAATATAAACAGCAACAAAAACAATGCTGGAGGCTGGGCTGCCATATACCACCGGCTCTTTTCAGGAGTGGATTTTTTCTGTTCAAAGATTACTACGCTAAAACAAAACGTCGCCAGTATGAAGAAGGCGGCGATTCGATAGATCGTATATGCATCGCCAAGCGGATCTAGAAGGCTTATTACACCCGCAATTATAGCGGCTACCCCAAACCCTGCAGATAGTAATTGAACTCGCGTTTTTGTTGTGTTGGAAAATATATAGCTGAAGGTGAAAAGCAACGTGGTATAGGAACCCATAAAGAAGACCAGCAGGGCGTTTTCAAAGACCCCGCCGGGGTTAACTATGGCGGTGTAGGCGATGACTGAAACCACTATGAGTATGAAGGCTACAAGCATAAAGATGTCTCGGGTTTTGAACTCTTTCTGTTCCACTGTTTCAGTTAATCTGTTCTCTACCCGTTTACTAAGAAGCAATCCAACCAATGCTACTAGAAAAAGTGCTGTTGGCATGGCTAAATCAAGAGTTGGCATAGCCCCCATAGTAGGCTGTCATAACATTTATTCCTTTAGCCAAAACTGACAAAGCCAAAACCGACAAAGAAAAAAAATTTCTATGGGAAATACACGTTTAAAACCGCAAGAGTTGCCAAAAGAGCCTCTTCTGCTCTCACTGTTGCTGTGCCCTGATTGGGAACGGTATTGACTATGAAATCTGCAATCGATGTCAACTCTAAGCCCTCATCCTTGACGATTTCATGAAGACCCCGTGAAGGTGCACCAAACCCTACCAAGATGTTACCACCCCATAGTCGACCGATTTCTGTTACAACTGATCTAAAATCATCCCCTACTCTGGCTGTGGCAATTTTGAGGCTAAATCCCCCATCCATAGCCAGTTGCCCAAAAGGCCGCTTCTCCACACACACCTGATAACCCCAATATTGAGGTACAAATTCACGACTGACCGCCTGCACCTCAACCGCTTCACCAATGTTGATCACCTGCGTTGTTAGTCGTTCACCGACACTAAACTGCCTCTGACGAAGAAGCGCCGGTTGTTGCACACCAATATCCACCGCTAGGCCATCTTTGCGCTCTAAGAGTACCACTCCCTCACGGTATTCTCCAACCTTGAGGTGTTTGGTTTTGCCGCTGAGGGGATGATGAGGGGTACGCAAAGGCGGCATGATCCCTGCATATTGAAGATCAGGGTCAAGTCTAAAAAGAGTCTTACGCAGGTACTGCGGCGTCTCGAGGTATCTAAGGAGTAACGCAATGAATTCTTGATCTCTCTGCTGATCAGCTTTAACATTATCAGGGTAAACTATAATTTCATCAACTCGAAAAATCGATGCTGACCTAGCAATCAACCCAATTTTTGAAGTCTTCTCACGTAGATGTGGCGTATCCGATATGATCGAGGCCGGAATAGCAATCGAAATTTTCCTTTTATCCACCCTTTATTCCTCTAAGTACTTAACTACGTTGTCCTTAAAAGGCAGGATTGAGATATAAAAATACGGGTTGAACCCAAATTGACTAAACCCATTTTAGACGACCCAGAAAAAATACGTGCTATCGATAAAAGCGGTATGATAGATTTTTGTATAAACGCCACAAGCCATTACCGAAATGCCGCAGAGATAGCACAAAAAATCCAAGTGAACAACCCTCAACCAGACTCCATTATCATTGTGGGGATGGGGGGCTCAGCAATAGGCGGCGAACTCGTCAAAGACTGGGCAAGAGACAAACTAAAAATCCCCATTGAAATTAACCGGGACTATCATCTCCCTGCATATGCAGACAAAAAAACCCTAGTTCTGGTCTCCAGCTACTCTGGCGACACCGAAGAAACACTAAGTGCATTTCTAGATGCACTCAAACGGGGCTGTATGATTTTTTGCCTCACAAGCGGTGGCGCAGTTCTAACTGCCGCTAAAAAGCATAAAGTACCCTACCTCCAAGTTCCCGGTAATATGCCCCCCCGCGCCGCATTACCCTACATGCTTGTACCTCTGCTGATCTATCTTCAAAAAGCTGGATTAGCAAAAAATGTCGAAGAAGAACTGGGTGAAGCTTTTGCATTGATAGAAAAAATAAGCAAAGAAAACGGTATAGATACACCTATGGTTGAAAACTTCGCAAAAAATACAGCAAATTATATGGGTGACTCAGCGCCATGTGCGTACGGATTTGGTGTTTACCGCAGTGTAGCTCAGCGATTTAAACAGCAGTTCAACGAAAACAGCAAAACCGTTGCAAAATGGGAATACTTTCCTGAACTCAACCACAACGAGATCGTGGGCTGGGAAGGCCGAGGAGAGCAATGCCGATGGTTCTCAGTAATTTTTATCCGCGATAAAGCTGAACCCATAGAAATCGAAACACGAATCGAGACCACTAAAAGCATTATGGAACGGATTGGTCTAATCACCTTTGACTTGGAAGTGCAAGGTGAATGCACATTAGCAAAGATGCTCTCCACAATACTTGTTGGCGACTTTTTAAGCGTCTACTTGGCAGTTCTACGTGGAACTGACCCTGTGCCGGTTTTAACCATCAACCACCTAAAAGAGACACTTAAAGAAAACGGCATAAGAGATAAAATTATAAGTGACTTAGAAAAAAATACGCCCTAAATTTACGAATTACAAAATATTGTTGACCACACAATTATTTACGTGCAAGCTGATTATTGCAAACTTAAAATAAATTATGGAAAGGAAATGGCGGGTTAAGCGATGAATTTGGCGAATTCGACTTCGCTTTCTTCCATCGTTAACATCTTGGGTGGATGCTTAAAACCATAAGCGCAAATTGCGTCTATTGTGCCCTTCTGTTTTTTGGACAATGCTACCTTAATTGCGCGTACTACATCAAAGAGGCTCGAACCCGCATTTGGTGCATCCGTCGTCTGGAATTTAAGGTCGATTTTTAGGGGTGCATTACAGAAGTAAGTGCCGCTTATCCAGAAGTAACTGTCCCGCTTGTTCTGCAGAAAATCCACATAGTCAGTGGAGCCTGCAACGATTTCGGTTTTGTAGTCCAATGCAGCTGCAACGGCCTCGGTTTTGATATTACGTTTTGCGTCTCGGGTGCGATCCATAGTATCGATGGATTCAGTTCCGCCACCGACATCTAATTGGTAGGTTTCGTGGATGCGAACACCACTATCACTTAGTAGCTTGAGTAGGGTTTTATGAAGCGCGGTGGATCCGATTTGATCGACTAAATCATCCCCGGCAAGCGGCAAATCAGCATCTTTAAACTGCTGGGATAATATAGGGTCACTTGCGATAAAGTTAGGCGTAGCATTGATGAATGCACAACCAGCTGCTATGGCTTGCATAGCATAGAAACGAGTTGCACTGGATGCACCGCTTGGAAGTAGGTTAATCGCGATTTCAGTCTGTGAAGCTATCAAGACTTCTGCAATGTTTACATCGGAGGTTTTGCTGACCTCAATTAGGGCCTGTGCAGATTCACCGACACCGTCAAGAAGCGGACCCTTGGAAACTTTAACGCCTAAATTGGGCACATCACAAACTTTTGGTGCGTTATTAGGTTTAGCAAAAATAGCCTCAGACACGTCTAGACTGACTTTTCGGCTATCAATATCAAACGCGGCAACTATTTCTATATCTTTGGGTGTGTAACCTGCCAAGACTGGATTACGAAGTCCAAGTTGATTGACGTCTGGTTTACTGTAATATTGGATGCCTTGAATAAACGAGGCGGCGCAGTTCCCCACACCGATTAGTGCTACTTTGATTTTGGGCATACTTTGTGGCACCTTGCTTGGCAAGCTTATGCAGTGTTGCCTTATAAATTTTTCAAACAGTCGACGTTATTTATATTCTGACAGTGGTATGTTGTGGGTCTGCGATTAATTCCTCAATTTATCCGTAATTCCCGAAAAAGTTTTTACCACAAATATGCTTCAAATGGCATTGGCTAAAAATATAACTGAGTAAAATACCACACAACATTCGGAAAAACATAATAATCCACTCGGCACTGCCTGCC
>Ga0123356_10000849_pt1 | contig 34002 bp, 29 predicted proteins | sample TergutEmb28metaG_2_FD_92546 | JGI IMG/M metagenome (GOLD analysis project Ga0123356, IMG submission 92546) | Embiratermes neotenicus P3 segment gut microbial communities from Petit-Saut dam, French Guiana - Emb289 P3 | ecosystem: Host-associated > Arthropoda: Insects > Digestive system > Gut ...
AAAAACGGCATCCAACAAGCCTACAACCACGGCGTAAAAGTATTTGGCGTAACCGTGCATTACGTTGACGCCGGCATAGACACCGGAAAAATCATCGCACAAGAATGCTTCAAAGCAGCAGGAACCGAAACCTTAGAACAGATAGAACAAAAGATACATCGTATTGAGCATCAATTGTACCCGAGGGTTATTAAAGAAATTTTATAGCAATATCTTTTTCTAAACACAGACTAAAACAGTGATAACGAGATTCCCAAAGACATAGGGTTTACCGCTGGTCCTTTTCCTTCATTAAACAGTTTGTTTACCTGATAAGAATAATAAACGCCTACAAACTTCCAGCCGCAACGGATATAAGCATCAAAATTTACAGTTTGGCGGTGCGTAGTCAAGAAAAATTTATAATTCTCTTCCGTACCGTTTCCTTCAATGTTTTTTCCTTTATAACGCTGAGAAATTTCCGCTACCAACCCGAGACGCATGCCTACCGTGAGCTTAAACCCACTTTTATGGCGGTACCTAAACTCTAAAGGAATATTGCAGTTAATATAAGTCATCCTATTGAGTTTCAAACTATCTGAAATGGTTGTGGGAAGAATAAAATATTTAGTCTTGTCGGAAGTAGGATCGTATCTCAGTTGTGCATTCGAAAATTGCGTGTGATATGTGCAACCTACACCCAAACCAAAAGAAATGGGGCTGTTTTTCTTGGCTTTAAAATCCCATAAAACCGCCACATTAAACCCGGGGTTAAATTTGGGCGTAACGTTGCCGGGTAAGTTCATCCAAAAGGAATGAAAAACATCTACCACCAACCGATCTCTAAAGGTTTCTACTGCTTCTTTTTGCAGGTTTTGGGTAAAGTCTTGGTTGATTTGTTCTTGAGAAAAAGCGGAAAAACCTAAACAAAAACAGATACAAATTAAGATTATTTTAGAAAGTTTCATTCGGAAAAATTTTTAATATGCAAATAAACACAAATTGTGCTATTGTAGTATATTTAGATGAAGATTTTTCAGTTTTTTGTTTATTTTCGCACGCAAAAAAAACAAGAATTTTTTAATTATGAAACCATTAGTAAGTATCATCATGGGAAGTGTTTCCGACTTCCCGATTATGGAAGAAGCCGTAAAATTTTTGGAAGAAATGGGTATTGGGTGTGAGATTAATGCCCTGTCGGCTCATCGAACACCGGAATTAGTTATGAATTTAGCTACAACCGCCAAGGAGCGTGGCATAAAGGTGTTTATAGCCGGAGCCGGTGGCGCAGCACATCTGCCCGGAGTGGTGGCAGCCTGTACGTCCATCCCTGTAATCGGCGTTCCTATTAAAGCATCTATCTCTATAGATGGTTGGGATTCAATACTTTCCATTTTGCAAATGCCCGCCGGTATTCCTGTGGCAACCGTGGCTTTAAATGGCGCCCGAAATGCTGCAATTTTAGCAACACAGATTATTGCAAGCGGAAACGATGAGCTATACGCTAAATTAACCGCGTTTAAAGAAACAATGAAAAAGAAAGTCATAGAGGCAAACAACAATTTAAAAACAAAAAAGTTATGAAATTAGTTTACAAAGGCAAAACAAAAGATGTGTACGATAACGGCGACGGTAACCTTCTGTTACAATTTAAAGATGACGTTACCGGTACCGATGGCAAATTCGACCCGGGTGCAAATACAGTAGCACTAAGCATTGAGGGGGTAGGAAGGTCTTGTGTAAGACTTACTGAATTTTTCTACAACAAAATTGAAGCAGCAGGTATTCCCACACATTTGGTGTCGGCAAATGTTGAAAATGCGCAAATGATTGTAAAACCCGCTACTATGTTTGGAAAAGGGCTTGAAGTTATTTGCAGGCTTAAAGCTGTGGGTAGTTTTTTAAGAAGATTTGGCGATTATTGTACAAACGGACAACCATTAGACTTTTTGGTGGAAACCACTTTAAAAGACGATGAGCGCGGCGATCCGCCCATCACGAAAGATCAGCTTGATATGCTCGGAATTTTAACCGCGGAAGAGTACGAAATTTTGAAAGACTTAACCAAAAGAATTGCGCGCATTGTTAAGGATGAATTAGCAAAAAAAGGCGCCGAATTGTACGATATGAAAATTGAATTTGGCAGGGTTAACGAAAAAATAACGCTTATTGACGAAATTTCCGGAGGGAGCATGCGGGTGTTTAAAGACGGTAAATCTGTGGATCCGTTGGAAATTCCTGTTATATTATTCGGCTAAACCAATTCATGTATCACCAACCCCGAGCGTAATTTCGGCTCAAACCAGGTGGTCTTCGGCGGCATAATATTCCCCGTATCCGCAATATCTATTAGTTGTTTCATAGATACCGGATACAACGCAAAAGCTACCGCCATTTCCCCGTTATCCACACGCCGTTTCAGCTCGCCCAAGCCGCGAATACCGCCCACGAAATCAATCCGTTTGTCGGTACGTAAATCTTTTATTCCCAAAATTTTATCTAACACCAAATCGGAAAGAATGGTAACATCTAATACGCCAATCGGGTCGTTGTCGTTGTACGTACCGGCTTTGGCTGTTAATTTGTACCATTTCCCCTCCAAATACATGCTAAATTCGTGCAATTTGGCAGGTGTGTAAATATCGGCGCCCATTGCTGTAACTTCAAATGTTTCTTTCAACGCATCAATGAGCTGGTCTTTGGTTAATCCGTTCAAATCTTTTATAACACGGTTATAATCAATAATTTTCAATTGATTATCCGGGAAAATTACCGCCATGAAATAGTTGTATTCTTCTTTGCCGGTGTGGTTTTTGTTTTGCGCTCGTTTCTCGCCACCCACCAATGCTGCGGCTGCCGTTCTGTGGTGTCCGTCTGCAACGTACAATGCAGGTATCTCTTTTTCAAAAACTTCCTCTATTTCTTTGTTAATTTTCGGATCATCAATTACCCAAAAATGATGCCCAAAACCATCATCTGCAACAAAATCATACTCCGGTGCTTGCTCTTTTACAATCTTTTCTACAATTGCATCTATTTTCTTGTTTGCCGGATAAGAGAAAAACACCGGCTCTACATTAGCGTTGGTAATCCGCACATGAATCATGCGGTCTTCCTCTTTATCTTTACGGGTAAGTTCGTGTTTTTTGATGTTATTGTTCATATAATCATCAACATGCGCGGCGCCCACAATGCCGTACTGCGTTCTGCCGTTCATGGTTTGCGCATAAATGTAGAATTTTTCTTCCGGGTCTTGCACCAACCACTTTTTATCTTTAAACATTTTAAAGTTCTCTACCACTTTATCATACACTTCTTGTGAGTGTTCATCAATTCCTTTCGGAAGATCAATTTCTGCTTTGGTTACATGAAGTAAAGAATAGGGATTTCCTGCTGCTTCCACACGGGCTTCTTCAGAATTTAATACATCATAAGGGCGTGATGCTAATTGTTTTACAATCTCTTTCGGAGGACGAATTCCTTTAAATGGTTTTACGATAGCCATAATGTTTTTTTTTAAGGTGAATAATATATAAGGTTTTGTTATTGATGTTTTTCTTTTTGTGTAATGTTGAAAAATTCGGCTTTACTACTTGAAAAATAGCTTGCGAGTTTCTTGTTTTTACCAAAATACTTTTTTATGAAAAAATACCGGCGAAATTTTGAGTTTATTTTGTTCATTTTTGAACGTTTGGAAAAAATTCTGAATAAATCAATATTTTTTTCGTGATTTTTGTTTCGGAATGCCAAATTTTTAAGTTGATTAATGATCAGTTGTGTAAAATTAATTTGCACCGGACATATTTCATTACAATTGCCACAAATTGTTGTATTTTCAAATAATTTGGGTGCACGTTTGTTTTCTTCTTTACAATGATATTTTATTAATTCGATGGGAGAAAAAGCTGCGGTTTGTTGATAAACCGGACAAACTTCTTTACATTTTCCACAATCAATGCAATATAATGTTTCTCTTAACAAATTGTCTTCTAATAATTCTGTAATTCCATTATCATACAATAATACATAAACCTCTATTTTTTCCGAAGTATAATTCGTTTCGTCCGATAATTGAAAGTTTTTGGCTGTTATTTTAACCGGAGAAGCAGAAATTACCTTAATATCGTCATGATAAACATTGTTTATGCCTTTTTGAAGATATAAAAGCACATCAAGGTCACTTTGTCTAACAACTAAATCATTAATATTTAATATGATAAATATTTTTTCAACATTATTAAAACAATTTTTACTGAGTTTATTAATAAAAACAACAGATCCGTTTTCTACCACACCAAAATTTGCCTGAATAACAAGATTTTCTGCGGTATCATCATTTTTTTCAAGAGAATCAACACTTATTTCTTTAACAAAGTTCTTTTTTTCAAAAAAACCATCGGAAATTTTTGGAATATCAAAACAAACTTTATTATAGTTGTTTTTGGATAGATGTTTACATGTAAAACTCACCAATTCTACTTCATCACTAATCCACCTTACTTTAATATCTTTCGAAGATAATTTGGTTTCAAAAGCCAACAGGTGTTTCTCCATTTCTTCAATATAAGAGAAGCGAATAAAATTGGCTCTTGTCTTCAAAAATTGTAAATCATTGTGCATATCTTGTGTATAGTTTGTTAATTTAACTGTAATTCATTGTTCATATTTTTTCATAAAAATTTTATCCACAAAAAAACAGATTTTTTTAATATGATTTCAACAAACCTGTTTCTTTTTTTCATTTATAATATGCTTACAAATAACGTTAAAAAAAATATTAACACTATTAACATCGTTATATTTTATTATTTTTAATTATATTTTTTTTTCATTTTTTAAAAGGATATAAAAATTATGTGTCAGTAAATTTTTAGTTTTGCAACCTATGAAAAAATTCTTGTTCTTCTTTCTTTTTTTGCCGGTAATTTCTTTTTCTCAAGAGCGTATCTCATTAGCAGGCAATGTTTTTGATGGGGTAACTTTTTTTCCGATTACAGAAGCAAATATCTATAATTTCAGTTCAAAAAAATACAGTTTCACGAATAAGGAAGGAAATTTTGAAATTTTAGCGAAGTTAGGAGATACCATTGTAATTTCAAAACCCATTTATAAGCAAGTTTTGATAGAAATTACACAAGAAATGATGGATAAAAAGTTTATAGATGTTGCGCTTTTTTTTAAAGTAATCACCTTAAAAGAAATAAATGTTTTTGCATTACCCGGAACATACGAGGCATTTCAAAAAGATTTTGTGAATGTAAATTTTACGAATTTTTACAGGCAACTACAAGGAACTAGTTTAACCAAACAAGATTTTATTAATGCGGAGTTTCTTTCACGAGGAGGACCAAATCTGTTGAGAAATATACCGGCAGCCATGAGCCCAATTTCTGCCCTTTATAATAGATTTAGCAGAAAAATGAAATTAGAACGTTTACATCAAGAACTGGTTGATAATCAAGAAGAAATTGATAAATTACCTTTAAAATATAACAGAGAACTGGTAAGTTTATTAACCGGATTACATGGCGACGAACTTTTAACCTTTATGGTATTTTGCAGATTTAGTTATTATGATCTAATTCGTTGGTCGCCCGAATTTATCATTTCACAAATTCAAAGAAAATTCGATGATTTTCAATTTCAAAGAGCATTGCAAGACAATTAATTACTTAAATAAATAAATTATGACAGAAAAAGTTACAAAATTAATGAAAGATGTTCCGGCAATACGCTGGACAGCTCTTGTTTTCTTGGCATTTGCCATGTTTTGCGCGTATATCTTTATGGATATATTGTCGCCAGTAAAATCTATTTTGGAAACCACCAGAGGTTGGGACTCCGAAGCGTTTGGTTTTTACGCAGGATCGGAAACATTTTTAAATGTATTCATCTTCTTCCTGATTTTTGCCGGAATTATTTTAGATAAAATGGGGGTCCGCTTCACCGCCATTTTATCAGGATTGGTAATGATTGTTGGCGCTCTAATTAATTGGTATTCAGTAACAGAAATGTTTATGGGCACCGGTTTAGAAACATGGTTCAACAACAACCTGAATTATATTCCGGGCTTTGATGAAATTGGTGTCTCGCCGTTTTATCGAGGTATGCCGGCATCTGCAAAATTAGCCTCTGTTGGCTTTATGGTTTTTGGTTGTGGCGTGGAAATGGCGGGCATCACCGTATCGCGCGGAATTGTGAAATGGTTTAAAGGTAAAGAAATGGCGCTTGCCATGGGCTCCGAAATGGCGTTGGCGCGTTTGGGTGTGGCTACCTGTATGATCTTCTCTCCGCTCATTGCCAAAGCAAACATTTTTGGCGGCGCAAACGTTTCTCACGCTGTTGCTTTTGGCGTTATTTTATTAATGATTGCGCTGATTATGTTTATTGCCTATTTCTTTATGGATAAGAAATTAGATGCACAACTGGGCGAAACAGAAGAAAAAGACGACCCATTTAAAGTGAGCGATATCGGCAAAATTTTTGCCAGCGGCGGCTTCTGGTTGGTGGCGCTGCTTTGCGTATTGTACTATTCTGCCATATTCCCGTTCCAAAAATATGCGGTAAACATGCTGGAATGCAATTTAACATTTACAACACTACCGGAGGGTTCATTTTGGGGTACCCCAACAGCCGCGGTCGTTGGATATCTGCTCATGTTGATTGTGGCCGCCACATCATTCATCAGCAACTTCTGTAAAACAAGATCGAAAATTGCACTTTTATCCATAGCGGTGGTCTTCTTGGTGGTTTTCTGTGTTATGTCTTACAAACAACAGTCTGCAGGCGCTATTTTCGCCGTATTCCCGTTGTTAGCCGTGGGCATTACACCGATTTTAGGAAACTACATTGACAAAAAGGGTAAAGCAGCCACCATGTTAATGTTGGGCTCTATGTTATTAATTATTTGTCACTTGACGTTTGCCTTTATTTTACCGTTATTTAAAGGACAAGAGATTGGTGGCGTTGTTTTAGCTTTTTCTACCATCTTGGTTTTAGGCGCTTCTTTCTCATTGGTGCCGGCATCGTTATGGCCCTCAGTGCCAAAATTAGTAGATCAAAAAGTGATAGGCTCCGCTTTTGCACTTATTTTCTGGATACAAAACATTGGCTTGTGGTTGTTCCCGTTGTTAATCGGGAAAATCTTAAAAGCTTCTAATACCGACATTGTTGCAAAGGTGGATGCCGGTATCTTGACCTCCCAGGAAGCAGCGGTTAGTTATAATTACACCAACCCGTTAATCATGCTTGCGTGCTTAGGCGCTGTAGCGTTGGTATTGGGATTTGTGCTCAAGAGGTGGGATAAAAAGAAAGGTATTGGGTTGGAGTTGCCGAATATAAAATCATAAAGAGTGCCGGTATGAAAAAACTTATCCTTTCCGTTGCCATCCTTTTATCGGTTTTAATGGTAAAAGCCGATGAGGGCATGTGGTTATTATCACTGCTTAACAAAAATTATTCCAACATGCAGGAAATGGGTCTAACCCTATCTGTTGAGGATATTTACAGCATAAACGAGGCGTCTATGAAAGACGCGGTGGTGATCTTCGGGCGCGGCTGCACCGGTGAAATTATTTCCAATCAAGGTTTAATGCTAACCAACCACCACTGTGGCTACGGAAATATTCAGGCGCTTTCTACTCCCGAAAACAATATTCTTGCGAACGGTTTTTGGGCAAAAACATTTGCCGATGAGTTGCCCTGTGATGGATTAACGGCAGCCTTTTTTATTCGAATGGAAGATGTTACGGATTATATGTTGAATGAGATAAACGAAGAAATGTCGGAGCAACAACGTGGAGCCATCATTAACAAACACACAAAAGAGTTGGAAAAAGAACACAGTGAAAACAACAAATATCGTGTGAGAATAGCCAATATGTTTAATGGAAATGCCTATTATATGTTTATTTATCAAGTATATAACGATGTACGTTTGGTAGGAGTACCGCCGGAAAGCATGGGCAAATTTGGCGGCGAAACCGACAACTGGACATGGCCTCGCCATACAGCCGATTTTGCATTATTTCGCGTTTATACAGACACAGACGGCAATCCGGCAGAGTATTCGGAAGACAATATTCCTTTAGTTCCAAAGTGGTTTTTCCCGATTTCTACCTCAGGAATAAAAGAAGGAGATTTTGCAATGATTCTTGGGTTTCCGGGTTCAACAGACAGGTTTTTAACCTCTTATGGAGTAAAAATGGCAATTAGCGAGAAAAACCCAACCATCGTAAAAGTAAGAGACGCAAAACTTACTTCATGGAGAGCATTTAGAGAATCCGACCCGGTGATTGATTTACAATATGCCTCAAAATATGCAGGAATATCTAATTATTGGAAATATTATATCGGTCAAACAAAGCAACTTATAAACAATGAAGTTTTTGACAAAAAGAAAGATATTGAAGAAAACTTTCAAAATTGGGTATATCGAAACGACAAGAAAGAATACTATTATGTGATCCCAGATATTGCCGGCGCATACGAGGAACTTTCAAAATATGAAAAATTTACGAATTTATACAGCCAAGCCATTTTTGGTGGACCGGAAATTTTTTCATTGATAAGTTCATACAGATCACTCCACGAATTACTGCAAAAGCAAGAAAAAGATACACTTACAACAACAGAGGCCAAACAGTTTGAGTCATGGTTTAAATCAAATCAAACCAGATTAGAAAATTTTTTCAAAAACTATAATATAAAAGTGGATAAAGCAACCACCGCAAAGTTGTTTGAGCTTTATTATAAAGAAACCACCCCACAACAACGCCCACAAGCATTTAACGATGCTATTGCAGTGTGGGAAGAAGATTTTAATAAATTAACAAACGATCTTTTTAATCGTACCATATTTGCAGATAAAAATCTGATAGAGGCGTTTTTACAAAACCCCTCCGTAGAAGATTTGAATCAAGATTTGGCATATTTGTGGTACACTCAGTTTACAGATTTGTATCATCAAACCATAGAGCCGGTAGCGGAACAACGCGAAAAACTAAACAAAGCTAATCGTTTGTTTATTAGAGGATTACTTGAAATGAATCCGGATAAATTGTATGCACCGAATGCCAACAGCCAAATTCGTTTAACTTATGGAAAGGTTGGAGGTTATCCCATAAAAGACGGCCTAAAAGCCGATTATTACACCACGTTGGCCGGTGTATTGGCAAAGGAAGATCCCGACAACCGCGAATTTATCGTTCCAGAAAAATTAAAACATCTGTATAGAACAGAAGATTATGGTGTGTATGCTGAGAATGGACAAATTCGTGTTAATTTTTTGACGGATCACGACATTACAGGAGGAAATTCCGGCTCACCGGTCATAAATGCAAAAGGCGAACTCATAGGTTGTGCGTTCGATGGCAACTGGGAGGCCATGAGTGGCGACATTTTCTTTGAGCCGAATTTGCAAAGATGTATCAATGTGGATATTCGTTATGTGTTGTTCATTATTGACAAATTTGGCGAAGCGAAGCATATAATAGATGAAATGAATTTAGTATACGATTAAAAATTGTCTCAACGCGAAACCTTTCAAGACAGACCTGTTTACGCGCTTTCTGAAATTACGAAAAGCATAGAAAGTGTATTTAAAAAAAATTACAACCGCGCATATTATATTAAAGCTGAAATACTTAAGCTTAATTATTATCCTCATTCCGGGCATTGCTACCCGGAGTTGGTGGAAAAAGAACATGGTAAAATAAAAGCGCAACTACGAGGTGTAATTTGGTCAACACAATTTCGCAATATTAATGAACGCTTTGTGGCCATTACCGGCGAGCCGCTAAAGGAAGATATTTCCATTTTATGCCTGGCTACGATCGAGTTTAGCGCCCAACACGGATTAAACTTACAAATTCAAGATATTGAACCTACTTACACATTAGGAGAAATGGTGCGAAATAAACGCGAAGTGATAGAAAAATTGAAAAAAGAGCAGATTTTCTTGCAAAATAAGCAGAAAAAACTACCATTAGTACCAAAAAAAATTGCTATAATTTCTGTTGAAACCAGCAAAGGTTACAGCGATTTTATGATAACGTTGAAACAAAACAATTGGCACTATCAATTTCAAACCACCTTATTTCCTTCTATTTTGCAAGGCGAGAAGGCGTTGATCTCCATGCCTTATCAGTTGTCGCAAATTGCTAAACGCCAGCAAGAATTTGATTGTGTGGTGATTGTGCGGGGCGGCGGCGGCGATGTTGGTATGAGTTGTTATGATGATTATGAGCTTGCCGCCGCCGTGGCTACTTTTCCTCTTCCGGTACTTACAGGAATTGGGCACTCTACCAACGAAACCGTAACAGATATGGTGGCATTTGCCAACAAAATTACACCCACCGAAGTGGCTTACTTTTTAATTCAGCAGTTCCAAAATTTTTCAGTCCAAATAGAAAATTATAGAGATAAATTGGCAAAACAAGTGAAAGAATTATTACAAGAACAAGATATTTACTTTTCAAAAATTCATCAACAACTAATGCTGCTCATTGGAAAGTATAATCATCAAAAAGAAAAAGAAATACAAAATTTATCACAGCGTTTTCAAAGCGCTGCAGTTCAATTTTTGCTAAAACAACAAAATGCGCTTCATCAATCGCAAACCAAAATCGAACTATTACATCCGGAAAACATTCTCAAACGCGGATACAGTATTACAATGAAAGATGGAAGGCCGGTTCGCAATGCTAAAGAGATAACCCAGGGAGAAATAATTAGGACAAAACTTTTGTACGGAGAAATAGAGAGTAAAGTATGTTAAATACTAAAATTTCTCAAAAACAAAAAATCAGCCCTTTTAAGCCCCTTTCCCCCATTTTGGAACTCTATCATTAAAATTTTTTTTTCTGCAATCTAAAACAACATTTCTAAAACAATGAAAATCAATAAAATAATGAAAATCTGCGTAAATTTGCGTCATCTGTGCCATCAGCAGGCCAAAAACTCTATCCTTTCAAATACATCAACAAAATTGCAACATCCGCAGGATTAATTCCACTAATCCGCGAAGCCTGTCCTAAATTGTGCGGTTTTACATTTGTCAACTTTTCCCGCGCCTCAAGAGAAAGAGAAACGAAAGAGTGATAATCGAAATCAGCCGGAATTTTAACATTGTCAATTTTCGCCATCCTATCCGCCAACTCTTTTTCTTTAACAACATAGGGATCATATTTGATAGCAATTTCTACATTTTCTATTTCCTCTTCTTCCATATTGAGACGTTTAATTTCCCCTTTTACAGCAGCACTATTTTCAATAATCTCATTAAAAGCCACCTGAGGTCGAAGTAATAATTGGGCAATTTTTATAGGTTGCGATAAAAGAGGAGTTTCTATGGTTTCTAAGTATGAATTTATCTCGCAAGGTTTAATGTTTTCTTTAGTTAAAAATGATTCTAAATCAGATTGTCGCTGGTATTTTTTTTCCAACCCTTTTATTCGTTCATCATCAATTAAACCCATTTGATGTCCTATGGGAGACAACCGGATATCTGCATTATCTTGGCGCAATAAAATCCGGTACTCTGCCCGAGAAGTAAACATTCGATAAGGATCTTGCACACCCTTTGTGGTGAGGTCATCAATAAGCACCCCGATGTAAGCATCTGAACGAGATAAAATAAGGGGTTCTAAGTTTTTGATAGCCCGGTGTGCATTAATACCGGCTAACAACCCCTGACAAGCAGCTTCTTCATACCCGGTAGTCCCGTTTAGCTGTCCTGCAATATAGAGATTGGGTAATTTTTTAGATTCCAAAGATGGATTTAATTCCAAAGGATCAAAATAGTCATACTCAATAGCATAACCTGGTTTTAAAATATGTGCATGTTGCAAACCCGGAATATACTTTAACGCTTCGGCTTGTACCTCTTCCGGAAGAGATGAAGAAAATCCATTTAGATAATATTCATGAGTATTTCTTCCCTCTGGTTCTAAAAAAAGTTGGTGTCTGTCCCTATCCGAAAAGCGATTAATTTTATCTTCTATGGAGGGGCAATAACGAGGTCCAACTCCTTTTATACGTCCTTGAAACATGGGAGATTTTTCAAATCCGGTTCGTAAAACGTCGTGCACTTGTTTACTGGTGTAAACAATCCAGCAACTCAATTGGGATTGAAGTTTGGGCGTATTGGTAAAAGAGAATTTTGCCGGATTATCATCACCCTTTTGTTCTTCCATTACAGAAAAATCTATAGTGCGACCATCTAAGCGCACAGGAGTACCGGTTTTCAATTGTTTTACTGATAGCCCTAATGCAGCAAGGTTATCGGATAACATAGGAGAATTTGGCTCTCCCATTCTGCCTCCGAGAAAAGAAACCTCTCCAATATGAATCTTTCCGTTTAAAAATGTTCCATTAGTAAGAATAGTTATTTGAGCAAAAAAACTGTTTCCTTGTAACGTTCTTACGCCAGATATTTTATTATTTTCCACAATAACATCTACAACACAATCTTGGCACAACACCAAATTAGGTTGATTTTCCAAGAGTTGCTTCCAAAAGATAGAAAAAGCATATTTATCGCTTTGTGCCCTTGGACTCCACATGGCAGGTCCTTTCGACCGGTTGAGCATTCGAAATTGGATCATAGTATAATCTGTAACAATGCCGGACATTCCACCCAGAGCGTCAATTTCGCGTACCATTTGTCCTTTGGCAATACCGCCCATAGCGGGATTACATGACATTTGAGCTATTATAGAAAGATTGAGATTAATTAATAATACTTGAGAACCTAATTTTGCAGCAGCCACCGCTGCTTCGCAACCGGCATGTCCTGCTCCTACTACAATAATATCATATCTGTTTTTCATTGTTCCACGTGAAACATTTTCATAATAACTTGTTTATTTAATAATTATAAGAAGTATTGAATAACATTAAGGCCTCCTCTTCTTTTTGTTTCATTATTTGTTTATCGGCGTTTTTCGTATCTTTATATCCGCAAAGATGCAAAATCCCGTGTACCATTACTCTTCGCAATTCTTCTTCAAAAATACAATTAAAAGTTTCCGCATTTTCTTTTATGCGTTCAATAGAAATACAAATGTCACCATGTAAAAATTTCCCTTCCGAGTAATCGAATGTGATAACATCTGTAAACGAATCATGATTCAGGTATTGTTTGTTGAGGGTTAAAAGTTGTTCATCATTATAAAAAATAATATTTACCTCTCCTATTTTTTTGTTTTCTTGTTTTGCCACAGCACCCAACCAATTTTTAACAGGTCTTTTGTGGGATAATTGAAATTGAATTTCGGAGAAAAAGAGAATCATAAATTCATTTTATATTGCATTTTCAGAGGCATACCACGCCGCAAAAGATTTTTCGGTTTCGTATAATCGTAATGAAAATAATTGCAAATGGGCAGGTAATATTTCTTTTATAATGGAAGCCAATTCACAAATCATATTTTCGGTAGTGGGTTGAAAAGGCACCGAAATAATTTTCTCATAGTTATTTTTCAAAGCACAAAGCAGTACAGGGTCAGAATCTTGGTGTATCATCAAAGCATGATCCCATACGGTAATGATTTCGTTTTCAATTAACTTTTTAAAATCGCTGAAATCTATGAGCATTCCTTTTCTGGGAGAAGCGTCATCATTACAAGGAACCCCTTTCACAGTTACTTCCAACTTGTAAGTATGCCCATGTATATTTTTGCATTTTCCGTGATAATTTAACAAGACATGAGCCATATCAAAACTAAAAATACGGGTTAAACGTAAAATAGCCATACAATTATTATTTTTGGCAAAGAAACATCAATTTTTTAAACAAACAAAAAAGACGCCCATTTTCACATTGAAAATTAATGAAAAACAAGCAAAATAGAAGGTGCTTTTATGTACGTAGTGTTTTGAAGCCCGTAAAATTTTGCTGTAAAATATTATTCATTATAAATAATATTTATTTTTGTGGCAAATTTGGTACTTAGAATAATTTAAAAAACTCATATTAATTTGCTCAAAATAAAACCAATAACGTGAAACAATGAAATATTACATTATTGCCGGTGAAGCCTCAGGCGATTTATTGGGTTCTTATTTAATGAAATCCATAAAAAAGCTGGATGCCTCTGCCAATTTCCGTTGCTGGGGCGGCGATTTGATGGAAGCACACGGCGGAAAAATTATCAAGCATTACAAAGAGCTTGCTTTCATGGGGTTTTGGGAAGTGATGAAAAATTTGCGTACTATCCTTAATAATATTAAGATTTGTAAAGCAGATATACTACATTGTAAACCCGATGTGCTTCTCTTAATTGATTACCCCGGATTTAACATGCGTATTGCAGAATTTGCTAAAAAACAGAATATTAGAGTCGTATATTATGTGTCTCCGCAAATTTGGGCATGGAAGAAAAATCGTGTGCACAAAATTAAACGTGATGTGGATACACTAATTTCCATTTTGCCTTTTGAAAAAGATTTTTTTGCCCAATACAATTATGAAACCCATTATGTTGGACACCCTTTGTTGGACATCATTACCGATGCAATGAAAAACGATGATTGGAAAATCTTTAAAGAAAATTATCATTTAGATGACCGTCCGGTTATTGCTGTTTTACCTGGAAGTCGCCGGCAGGAACTTAAAAAAATGCTTCCGGTTATGGTGCAAATGGCAGAGTATTTCCCTGAATATCAATTTGTAATGTCGAAAGTAAAATGGCAGCCGCTCTCATTATATCAATCTTATATAAAAAACTATCCCATCATTTTAGTAGAAGGAAACACTTATTCGTTGTTGCATCACGCAAAAGCGGCGATGGTAACTTCCGGCACGGCAACTTTAGAAACTGCATTGTGGAATGTGCCGCAAGTGGTGTGCTATAAAGGTAGTTTTCTTTCATATCTCATAGCCAAAATAGTCGTAGGTAAACATTTGAAATACATTTCGTTAGTAAATCTTATTTTGAACAAACCTGCCGTAACGGAGTTAATTCAACATGAATGCAATCCAAAAAAATTAAAAAATAAACTTGCAAAAATTGTAAATGATGATGTTATTATTAATACAATACAAAACGATTATAAACAATTGCAACATATTTTAGGCGATGCCGGCGCTTCCGATAAAGCGGCAAAATTAATTGTAAACCATGACATTAGATAAAATCAACACCATTTATTTCCTGGGAATCGGCGGCATAGGCATGAGCGCCCTGGCGCGTTTTTTCTTGCTTCAAGGGAAACAGGTTTACGGATACGATCTTATGTTCACAGAAATTACCTCGCAGTTAATTACAGAAGGCGCGTACATTCATTTCGAGGAAGATATAACTCAAATACCGGCGCAAATAGATATGGTGATTTACACGCCGGCAATTCCGGAAGAACATGAAGAATATCAGTATTTTATTAAACATAAAATCCCTTTATTAAAACGTTCCGAAATTTTGGGAATCCTTTGCAGTTGTTATCCCACCATTGCCGTTTCCGGAACGCATGGGAAAACGACGACCACGGCGATCGTTACGCAGATCTTAGGAGAAAAGGAACAAAGGAGAAAGGAGAAGGGAGAAATATTCCCTTCAAATTTTGAAGGGGTGCCCGAGGGGCGGGGTAGTTTATATAAAAATAAAATCCTCAGTTTCATCGGCGGCATCTCCAAAAACCTCAACAGCAACTTCCTTTGCGAGCCCGATTTTAACACCATAATAGTAGAAGCCGACGAATTCGACCGTTCATTTTTAACATTACGCCCCCAAGTAGCCATCATCACCTCCATAGATGCCGATCATTTAGATGTTTACAAATCTCACGAGCAATTAAAAGAGTCGTTTCAATTATTTGCTAACCAGATACAACCGAGTGGCACTTTGGTTATTTATGATGAGATTGCGGATGAGATTGTGCATCCGAATAAAGTTACCTATGGGTTTTCGGAAGGGGCGCGGTATCGGGTATGGAATATTCGGTATGGGGTGGCGAATATGGAATTTGATTTAGTATATAAACCACCCCGCCCTTCGGGCACCCCTTCAAATTTTGAAGGAAATATTATTGCTCGTCATTCCGAGCGTAGCGAGGAATCTCGTTCCATGTCGCTCACCATAAACCTCCCCGGCAAACACAACGTGCTGAACGCCGTGGCTGCACTTGCTGCGTGTATAGAATTTTTATCCTGGAAGGAAATAGTTGTGGATATTTATTCATTAATAACCTCAGTAGCAAGTTTTACCGGCGTAAAACGCCGTTTTGACATCCGCATTCAACGCGATGATTTGGTGTATATTGATGATTACGCGCATCATCCGGAGGAGATTCGGGCGTTTTTAGAGGCGGTTAAAAAAAGTTATCCTGCCAAAAAAATTACCGGTATTTTTCAGCCGCATTTGTATTCACGAACAAGAGATTTTATTCGGGAGTTTGCAGATGCTTTGGAGGTTTTAGATGAAGTTATTTTGTTGGATATTTATCCGGCAAGGGAAAAACCGATAGAGGGAATTACGTCTGATTATTTATTGTTGTTCATAAAAAATGAAAATAAAAAACTCCTTAAAAAAGAGGAGCTTGTGCCTTATTTGCAACAAAACAAGCCGGAGGTTTTGGTTACGATGGGCGCCGGGGATATTGACAAAATGGTGGGTGTTTTAGAAACCACTTTTTGTTAGAGATTCATTACAAAATATTTTTGAAAAAAAGGTGATTTTTTTCTTCCGTCCATTTCATTAAACGGAAGTTCTACTTTTTTACGCCCAAGTTATGAACGAAAATATTAGTATTTATTAAAATCAAATTTATTATGAAAAAACTTATCTTTTTTTCTTTTTTGGGCGCGCTCTTTATGGGATTGAATGCGCAATTTAATCCGGGAGCTCTTTCCGAGTCTTGGAGCACTACAGGAAATGCCGGTACTACAAGTTCTAATTTTTTGGGTACTACCGATGAATCTGATCTTCTTTTTGTAACAAACAATACATTGCGTATGATACTGAGAAAAGATGCAACTTGTCTCGGTAGCAATGCTATTGAACATTCAAATAGTGAGATTATTAAAACAAATATGAATATGAATATCATTAAAAATAATGCAAACATTCAAGAGTTTACAATATACCCTAATCCTAATGATGGAACTTTTTCTATTAAATTATTCAACGAGATTAATGAATTGCTTAAAATTACAATTACAGATATCAGAGGTACAATAATTTATAATACAGCTGCGTTTACAGAGCAGATTCAACTCCCTAACCCTCCCGCCGGTATTTACATTATCTCATTAATTTTTAAAGATAAAATCTTAACATCAAAATTTGCAGTATTATGAACAACATAAGACATTATCTGTTTTATTCAATATTAGCACTAATATTTTTTACTTTAATATCTTGTGATGCGCTTGGTATCAGGCATTGTAGAAATATGCCGAAACAAATAGAAGGCGGCACAGGAGAAATAATATCTAACGCAATGATCCGGCATCCGGCATTCATAGCTTCTAAGGGTAGTTCCAATGAAGGAGTAATCATAACTTCCGATTCTTTAAATGGTTCTAATTTAGTAGTAAGTTTTGACAACGGAATAACCTATAATCCTATTGATTTTTCTCAATACACTTTGTTAGGAAAATATGCTGAGGGACAAAGTATGGCGTTTTTTGATAGAAACGTAACAAAAGATGCTAAAAAAAAGAAATACATTTATACAATCAGAGTTATTTTTTGTGGTGATTTTCTGGACACTCGTGCAAGTATGAATTGGGTATTGGTTCCAAAAATAGAAGATGATTTTTCTGTTGAGTTTGTTATAGAACACAAAGAGTGGACACGAAAATAAAAATAGAGTAATTGCATAAAATTGAAAACATGAAGAAAACATCACTTTTAATTATTATTTTGTTTGCAATTTACGCAGTGAGCATGGCACAACCAAGAGCTATCGGCGGACGCTTAGGCTGGACTATTGCTCCCTCCTATCAGCATCAGATTGGTGAAAAAAAGATGATTCAGGCAGATGTAGATTTTATTGGCTACGCTTTGTGGGGAGTGCAGGGTACTGTAACTTTTAATTGGTTAATCCCACTTGTTTCTGTGAATGCAGGTAGTTTGAATTTATATCCGGGTGTTGGCATTGGCGGTGGCTGTGATTGGGGTTGGGGGGGCTCCGGACTTGTTGACTGGCTTCAAGGTTCAAAACACCCATGGTTTATTTGTGGCTTTGTAGGCATTGCCGGAATGATAGGTTTAGAGTGGAATTTTAATTTTCCCCTACAACTTTCTATAGAATATCGCCCGCTAATCGGTCCTCAGTTTTTTAAAAACGGACGCTATTATTTATATGAAAACAAAAGTGTTGGCGTTGACTTTTACCATCGTGGATTATGGACAAGCGCAATTGCTGTTGGGGTAAGATATAAATTCGGTGGGAAATAGCCAGCAATGGAGATATTAGTTTTCGCTCGGTGTTGCCGTAGTTTGTATATTAAAGCGGATATCAAGAATTATATCGTTATTAAAATAAAAAGTGCGCCGCGTCTGCCACGGGGCATCATTTTGTGGTTATCGCACTGAAAGATGGCGCGGCGCTAACGCAGAAGTTGATTTTGTGTTACAACTTGACGGAAAAGTGGTGCCTGTTGAGGAATTCCTGCTAAATCTTCATCTTCTTATCAATCTCATCCACATAAATCTTCATCTTCTTATCTGTTTCATAGAGATTTGAGATTGTTCTGCAGGCGTGCAGTACCGTAGCGTGGTCTCTGCCGCCGTAATGCGCGCCAATGGCGGCCAATGGAAGTTTGGTATATTTTTTGGCAAAAAACATGCAAATTTGGCGCGGCTGCACCACTTCTCTGTCTCTTTTGTTGGCATTGATTTTTTCGGTAGATACGCCAAAATATTCTCCCACAACTTTTTGAATGTATTCTACCGAAATCTCTTTCGCCGTACTTTTTACATATTTATCCACCATCTCTTTTGCCAACTCAATGGTAATAGGGCGGTGATTGAGAGAGGCTTGTGCCAAAATAGCAATCATGGCGCCTTCCAATTCGCGGGTGTTGGAAGTGATGCGCAACGCCAAATACGTGATCACCTCGTCGGGAAAAACGATGCCGCTGTTTGCCAATTTTTTATGCAAAATCTTAACCCGTGTGTCAAAATCGGGAACCGTCAACTCAACGGTTAATCCCCATTTAAAACGAGACAGCAAACGTGCTTCAAAACCGGTAATATCCACAGGCGATTTATCGGAGGTGATAACAATTTGTTTCTTTTTTAAGTGTAAGTGATTGAAAATATGGAAAAACGCTTCTTGTGTAGCTACTTTGCTTCCGGAGCCAAGGTGTTCAATATCATCAATAATAAGCACGTCAATAGATTGATAATATAAAATAAAATCATTGCGGTTTCCGGTTCTGCAAGCTTCCATATATTGTTGGTAGAAGGTATCCGCATTAATGTAAGAAACGGTTTTATTTGGAAAGTTCTCCTTGGTTTGCAGTCCGATAGCGTGTGCTAAGTGCGTTTTGCCGAGCCCCACTTCAGAGTAGATGAAAAACGGGTTAAAGGATGTGCCTCCCGGGTCTTGCGCAATTGCCCAGCCGGCGGTGCGCGCCATCCGGTTGCAATCGCCCTCTACATAATTGTCGAAATTATAAGTTTCTACTAAGTTGGAAGGTATTTTATGTTTTTTAATTCCGGGAACCACAAACGGCGCAGGAATCTCTTTGCTTCCGGTTTTATATAATTCAACAGGAACGCTGATTGCCGGATTGGAAACCGCCTGGCGCGGGTTGGAAGGCAAGTTGATAGTTTGCGAATCGGTGGTGGTGGTCTTTTTTTCCATTACAACGCGGTACTGCAATTTTCCCATATTGCCCAATTCTTTTTTCACTACTTTTTTCAACAAATTGATGTAATGCTCTTCTAACCACTCATAAAACATGTGCGATGGCAACTGCAATATAAGTGTTGTCTTCTCAATACCTATCGGCACGATGGGAACAAACCATGTTTGAAAATTTTTCTCATCAACATTATCACTTATGATTTCCAAGCAGTTAGACCAAACCGTTTTAAAATCTTTTGTGATTTTCGACACCTCTCCTACCATACAATATCCATAAATTTTTTACTGTGAAACAATTAACAAATTAACATTATCTTTTTTTCGATGTCCCAAAAATGAACAAAAAAAAGTTCAAAAAATATTACCTCAATACTTGATTTTTAAAAAACTTTGTATATAGTAGAATCACGGTTTCCAGCGTTTTTTTTTTCACAGTTTTTAAACTCGTTCATAGCAAATAAATTATATTTTCGCTTTCTGAAAAAAATCCTATTTTATGCATCAAAAATTTTTCGGAACAATAATTCATGGATTGGGCAGAGGTAAAGAATTTGGCTTTCCAACGGTTAATATCAGATTGATTGATAATAGTTTACATATAGAAAGCGGAGTTTATGTGGCGGCAGTTACCATTAACAATTTGGTTTTCAAAGGCATGTTATATGTGGGTACAAGACCCACTCTTGATTTACAGGAAACTACCATCGAAATACATATTTTAGACTTTCATGAGGATATTTATGACCAACAAATTTCTTTTCAAATTTTGCAGAAAATTCGGGATGAAATTCGGTTTGAAAATGTAGATGAACTGATTGATCAATTATACAGAGATCGGGAAGTGGTGACTTATTTATCTTCAATGTTTTTCAATTCATCCAAACTATAATTTCCACCTTCATCCACTTTCTTTTGATTGACCACCGCAAACTCCTCTAATGTTTCTGGGCGTTTTCCGGCTTTATTCATTTCAATAATTTGGTTAACTTTCTCTAAAGGAATGGCATAAATCGTAGAATGATCATCGGCATAGTGATACCACACTACTTTTTTCATGATGTCAATTTTGGTATAAAACCCTTTGCCTTTCTTGGTAAACAGATGCACATTCGGCTGCGGAAAGTGCTTTAATTCTTCAAGATAAGCTTCTTGCTCAAAATTGAGGCAGCATTTCAATTTTCCACACATCCCTGCTAATTTTTGAGGATTTAGAGAAAGTTGCTGCGTTCGGGCAGTAATCGTAGAAACCGATTGAAAACCGGTGAGCCACGAAGAACAGCAAAGTTCTCTGCCACAAGTGCCCAACCCACCCAAACGCGCCGCTTCTTGACGCACTCCAATTTGGCGCATTTCAATACGAATTTTGAATTGCTCTGCCAATATTTTGATCAGCTCGCGAAAATCCACGCGGTCTTCTGCCGAGTAATAAAAAATTGCCTTCGTCCCATCTCCTTGATATTCAACATCATTTACTTTCATATCCAAGTTCAAATCCCAGGCAATGTAGCGGGAAGAAAGCATCGTGGCGTTTTCCATATCTACCGTAGAGATCCACTTGTCAATGTCGGCTACGCGAGCATGGCGGTATAGTTTTTTTGCAACATCCTCTTGTTTAATACGTTTCTTCGTCAATTGCTTTTTCACGCTTAATCCCAGCAGGGAAATAATGCCGATGTCGTGTCCCGTGGGCGCTTCTACTGCCACAATGTCGCCTACCTGAAAACGCCCTTCTTCCGGCAATAAAAAGAAATCTTTATGACTGTTTTTAAACCGAACTTCACCAATGGGAAAATCTTTGTATGTGGGCGCCACTTCCAATTCTTGTATCCAATCGTGAGAAGCTAATTTACAACAACTTAAACAATAGTTTCTGCAATGCGACTCATCAATTTCGGGTGGCGCCGACAACCCGCGTGTATGAAACGCGTTGCCGGAAATCTTTTTGGCTTCTTCGGAAGTGGGAACTCGAATATCTAAATCTAAATATTGCTCTAAATTTTCGCCTTGCGAAAAATCTTTATCATCAAATTTACCAATTTTCTTTTCCATGTTTTATTGAGTTGTGCGCTGTGCACGTCATTATTTTTATAGTTTGCAAAGAAACAATTTTTATCGGAATATTTTTACTTTTTATCTCTCAAGGCGCTTGTCTTGATATCTTCATGTTTTTACTATTTTCGCCACCTCATTTATTTACCCATTCAAATTAAACAACAATTAAATAATTACCAGCATGATAAAAGACGATTTTACCATTAGACACATCGGTCCGCAAGGCGCGGAAATTGAAAAAATGTTGCACACCTGCGGCGTAAAAACTTTAGACGAGTTAATTGAAAAAACAGTTCCGGCTGCCATTCGCCTGCCTGAAAAACTGCCGCTTCCGGATGGTTTGCCCGAAGGCGAGTACCTGCAAACAGTAAAATCAATACTGTTGAAAAACAAACTGTATAAATCCTATATCGGTATGGGATACTACAATACGTTTACGCCTGCCGTGATTTTGCGCAATATTTTTGAAAATCCGGGCTGGTACACTTCCTACACGCCCTATCAAGCCGAAATTTCGCAAGGGCGACTCGAAGCGCTGCTCAATTATCAAACCATGATTATGGAGCTGACTGCCATGCCGCTCTCAAACGCCTCGTTGTTGGATGAAGCTTCTGCTGCCGGCGAAATGATGCTGATGTTTTACAACAGCCGCAGCCGCGATGCCATGAAAAACAATGTGTGCAAGTTTTTTGTACCGGAAGACGTGTTTCCGCAAACGCTAGGCGTGCTCAAAACAAACGCCGCTCCGCAAGGGATTGAAATCGTGGTGGGTAACACAGAAAAAACAGCACTTGACACTACCTTCTTCGGCGCTATGGTGCAATACCCAAACAGCTGGGGCGAGGTACACAACTACAAACAGTTTACTGCCAACGCACAGGCAAAAGGCATTTTTGTAGGCGTTGCCGCCGATTTGTTGGCGCTCACTGTTTTGACGCCTCCGGGAGAGTGGGGCGCCGACTGTGTCATCGGTTCTACACAACGTTTAGGTCTTCCTATGGGATTTGGCGGTCCTTCTGCCGGCTATTTAGCTTGCAAAGAAGATTTTAAACGCCAGCTTCCGGGTCGTATTATCGGAGTAACGGTGGATGCGCAAGAGAACCGCGCCGTGCGTATGGCATTGCAAACCCGCGAGCAACACATTAAACGCGAACGCGCTACATCTAACATTTGCACAGCTTCGGCATTGGTAGCCATTATGTCCGGTTTTTACGGTATGTGGCACGGCGCCCAGGGATTGCGTAATAAAGCGCTCAAAATCAATGTGCTTGCAGGTGTGTTAGCCAAAGAAGCTGAAAAATACGGATACAAACAACACAACAAAACATTTTTCGATACTTTGTGTTTTGAAGCGCTCAACGGGGTTACCGCAGAAGATGTTAAAAAAGTAGCCCTGGCACACGAAGTGAACTTCTATTACTGGTGCGAAACCTGTTTCTCTTTGTCTTTAGATGAAACCGTAAAATTGGAAGATGTAAACTTCATCTTGTCTATTTTGGCAAAAGCTGCCGGCAAAGAGTTTGCGCCGTTTGTTTGTCAGCCGCATATTCCTCAATTGAATATTCCCAAAGATTTGCAACGCACTTCCGCCTTCATGCAGCAAGATATTTTCACCCAATATCAATCCGAAACAGAGATGATGCGCTACATGAAAAAATTAGAAGTGAAAGACTTATCACTCAATCGCGCAATGATTCCGCTCGGCTCTTGCACTATGAAGTTGAATGCGGCAGCGGAAATGATGCCGTTAAGTTGGGCAGAAGCAGGCGCATTGCACCCGTTTGCACCGGAAGACCAAACTATAGGATATTTGGAAATGATTCGGGAAATGGATCTGTGGCTGCAAGTGATTACCGGTTTCAAAGCCTTTTCGTTCCAGCCCAATTCGGGGGCAGCAGGCGAGTACGCCGGCTTGATGGTGATTCGCAATTATCACATTGACAAGGGCGAAGCACATCGAAATGTCTGCTTAATTCCGGCATCGGCGCACGGCACCAACCCGGCATCGGCAGCCAAAGCCGGCTTAGAGATTGTGGTCGTAAAATCAACCGCCGGCGGCGAAATTGATGTGGAAGATTTACGCGCCAAAGCCGAGCAGCATAGAGCTGATTTGTCGTGCATTATGATTACCTACCCTTCTACGCACGGCGTGTTTGAGGAAGCAATTCTGGAAATCATCAAAATTATTCACGATAACGGCGGTTTAGTGTATATGGATGGCGCAAATATGAATGCGCAGGTGGGTTTGGCCTCTCCGGGCGCCATGGGCGCAGATGTGTGCCACTTAAATCTGCACAAAACCTTTGCAATGCCGCATGGCGGAGGAGGTCCGGGCATGGGGCCTGTTGGGGTTGCCGATTATTTAACAGATTACTTGCCAAACCACGAACTCTATAAAGTGGGCGGAGAGAAGGGCTGTCAAATTGCAGCATCGCCCTACGGAAGCGCCTTCTTATTGCCAATTACTTACGGCTATCTGAAAATGCTGGGCGGAAACGGTTTAACCGAAGCCACCAAGATGGCAATGCTCAACGCCAACTACATGGTAGCTCGCCTGAAAGACCACTATAAAATCATGTACCTCGGCACACACGGACGTTGCGCCCACGAGTTTATTCTCGATTGTAACGAGTTTGACCGCTCTGCCGGCGTGCAAGTGATTGATATTGCCAAACGCTTGATGGACTACGGGTTTCACGCACCCACGGTAGCCTTCCCTATTCACGGCACGCTCATGGTAGAGCCTACCGAAAGTGAACCGTTGTGCGAAATTGACCGTTTATGCGATGCTTTCATCTCCATTCGCGAAGAGATTCGTGAAATTGAAGAGGGCAGGGCCGACAAAACCAACAACGTGATTAAAAACGCGCCACACACAGCCAAGGTGGTTTGCGCCAATGAATGGAACAGACCTTATTCCCGCGAAAAAGCAGCCTACCCGATGCCGCACGATGATAAATACTGGCCAATGGTGGGAAAAGTAAATGATGCGCACGGGGATAGAAATTTGCAGTGTTGTGTAGGGTAATAGGCTCGCAAAGGCGCAAAGAAAAAAAACTTCGTGTCTTTACTAACCCATTGCCGTCAGCTTCATTGCCGTCAGTTTTAACTGACGGAACAAATAGAAAATAAGCAAAAAATGGCTTTAGCCAAAATCATTATTAATTTTTGGCTAAAGCCATTTTATCCTTTCCTTTCAATCCGTCGGCTGAAGCCGACGGCAATGAGAGCCGACGGCAATGAGTGTTAATGAGATAGAGTGTTTCACCGCTGTATCACCATCTTTTGCGTTAGCACTGCGCCATCTTTCAGGATGATCACCACAAAATGCAGGCCTGTGGCGGAAGTGGGTAGTTGAATGGTATGGGAAGGTTATTTGCAATAAGTTTCTCCCAATTTTATCACTTCATAGAGTTCTTCACACTCTTCACCAGAACACAATACGATGATGCCTGCACATCCATAATAAGTAATCTTGTCGGTATATGTGTTTGGCCCAAAAATATACCCTTCTCTTTTACCTTTGCCAAGTTTACTAAAAACGGCTTCTGTAATACAAGTGCTTTCCGGTAGATCCAAATCTTGAAGCCACCTTATTTCTGTAAATGGGTCAGATACATGACAGTGTGGATCTTTATGACACGAGATTAAAAGAATTGCTATGCCAATAGTGATTAAATATAATGTTCGCTTCATAATTATAATGGAAGGTTTTAAAAGTTAGTTTTTAACATTTGAAAATTATGGCAAAATAATAAAATATTTTATTCAATAATGATTTTTTTTGTCGCAATATGGTTTCCCATGGATAGTTTTACAAAATAGACTCCGGTGAGTAAATTAGAATGATTGACGTTGATTTTGTGGGCATTGCAATGTTCAATTCCGGAAATAAGTTTGCCTGATGAGTTAAAAATTTGAATTGAAAAAGGTTTCATTTCTTTCGCATGCACTATTTCTATGGTAAAGTTTCCAATATTAGGATTTGGATAAACAGTAAAATCAAATTTATGATGGGATACCTCTGCAACCGAATAATAAATTTCATGATCGAAATTTTCCGAATCAGCGTTTCCCGGATCATTCACAGGTGTTAATGATCTACAATGCTGAACATAAATATTATAAGAGTTTGAAATTTCGTCGTCAGGTGATGAAAAAGTAATATATGCACTATATCTCCCGCTACTGACCCCATAAACCGGCCATACGGTAACAGTATTCCCAACAACATTACCACTTCCGCTATAAACAAGACTTCCTGTAAGATATGTAAAAATTTTTACAGAATAATGAGTTGCACCGGTAAGTTCGAACGTTAAACCCTCATCTATACAGGCAATATTTGTCCACGCTACCAAATTAATGCCATCAGGAAGTTCAACACAATTAAAATTTTCGATTCTTGCCTGAAACTGACTACCTTCCTGCGCCTGAAAACCCGGCTTTAAACTGATACTATTTCCTGCTATATACGTAACATCTGCACCTTGTTGAATGACACCGGTTGACTCAATGGTATGAGCTGCTTTATAAATGAACGAACCGGAAGATATATTCCAGTTGAAAACCAAATTTAATGCAGGGCAAGCATCAATACCATCCCAAACAGATACACCTGTTTCATTTGGGTCAAGGCGCCCTTGTAAGCGTTTATCTACCTCCCACGACCTAAAAAGTTTGCCATAGTTTGAGCTATGTTTACCAGGATCCTTACACTCGTAACTCTTACATTTATTACCTTGACGGTGAAATTGTCCGATAATACGTTTTTGGGCATTAAAAAGTGGCGATCCCAAGCTTGCGCCATATCCGTGTCCATTCTCTGTAGCAATCCAATTAATTTTGTAATAGTTTGAAGCATCGTATTGGTAGCAATCTGAAGTTTGAGGCGTCATATCAAAAGTGGAGATTCTTTTTTCGCCTGTTATACGGCAATAAATACTAACTCCTCCGGCACTTTGGTTTTCATTTCTGTCCCATCCTGCAAAATATGGACGAAATGTTGCTCGAGGCCTTTTTGACAATTCCAATAATACATAATGTGTATGTTCAGCGACAATAGGTGCGCTAGCTCCGCTAATAGATTGAGTGAGTGAAACGCTACCCGAATTGCAAAAAGGTTTTTCAGTATTAAAATAAACAATTATATTGTTTGCATTGCAACTCCCACAAGGTCCAAGCATATCAGAATTACAAACACATTCACAATTTGTTAATATATACATACCGGCATTTCCCGTTGTGTTCCAAGTATTGGAGGAACTCTCCTGTTCAAATTGCGCATTCACTCCCATAAAGAGCGCGCCCAAAAAAGTTAATAATAAGATTTTTTTCATTGATTTTTTTTTAATTGTTGAAAATGTTTAATAAATGCTCGTTTTTTAAGAACAGGCAAAACTTGTCATCCTTTCTCCATCAGCCCCCGGATGGGTTATATTCAACAATAAAAAAACGTGGGACTGTAACTTTATTCGGTTCCGAGGTCTTCAACTACCTTTACCACAAATAAGTAGCCCACGTCAAAAAAGACGTGAGCATTAACTACTTATTCCTGTGGCTTGGAAATTGTTGAAGTTTCGGAACCCAGAATAAAAGCTAACGCTTTTTCTAACTATGTTTTTAAAGTGCTATGTTGCACATTTTTTTATGTCATAATGATAATTTTTGTTAATATTTGGGTGAAAAGATATTAAAAAAATCAGGATATGATTTTTTGACACAATTCGGGGCTAAATCTTTTTTTTCCCAGCACAAGAAAAAAAGTTTTAACCTACAGTTAGATATTTGTACGGTATATTGAATGTTTTTCATATTTTTGCCAAAATTTTCATATACAACATCTGAAAATAAACAAATCTATATGTTATAAAATATAAATACATCAAATTTCATGGAATCGTATATCGTAATAGAAGAATTTATTAAGAAAAAAACTCTTATTGAACGTTCTGATTATACCAAAAAAATTACTCCATTTATTGATAAGAATATAATAAAGGTATTAACCGGGCAGCGCCGTGTAGGAAAAAGCTACATTTTGTTTCAATTAATCTTAGAAATAAAAAAACAAAATCTTAATGCTAATGTGATCTATATCAGCAAAGAGTTAAAACCGTTTGAACACATTGTAAACGATAACTTGCTATATGAATTTGTACAGTCAAATCTAAAATCAAATGCAAAAAACTACTTATTTGTTGATGAGGTTCAAGATATTGTAAATTTTGAAAAAGCCTTGCGAAGTTTGCTTGCCGAAAACGTTTGTGATATTTTTATTACAGGAAGTAATGCTAAATTGCTTTCGGGCGAATTGGCAACTTATTTGTCCGGGAGATATGTTGAATTTGCCATTCATCCATTAAGTTACAATGAATTTTTAGATTTTTTCTCTCTTGAAAACAATTCTGAAACCCTCAACAAATATATTGCTGTTGGTGGAATGCCTTATATAAAAACTATAGGATTGGACGAAAACCAAGTATATGAATATCTTAAAAATGTGTATGCCAGCATTCTTTTGCGCGATGTTGTAGCAAGAGAAAATATTCGCAATGTAAGGTTTTTAGAAAATTTAGTAGAATTTTTGGCCGATAATATTGGTAGTTTGTTTTCCGCTTCAAATATCAGTAAGTATTTAAAATCTCAACAAATATTATTAACTCCGCAAGTGGTTCTCAGTTACATAAAATCGCTTTGCAATGCTTTTTTTATTCACAAAGTAAGCAGATACGATATTAAAGGGAAACAACTTTTTGAATACGGTGAGAAATATTATTTTGAAGATATTGGTTTGCGAAATGCAATCAGGGGCTTTAACAGAGCCTCCGATATTGGAAAAATTATAGAAAACTTGGTGTATAATCATTTACAGCAATTGGGCTATACGATTAATGTAGGACAGATGGACAGTGCGGAAATTGACTTTATTGCCGAACAAAATGGCAAACAAATTTACATTCAGGTAGCTTACTTACTCAACGATGAACAAACAAAAAAACGAGAATTTGGTAATTTGTTGAAAATAAACAATAACTACCGAAAATACGTGGTTACTCTAGACGAATACAACAATAGCAGCAATTACGAAGGCATTGAGCATATTCACCTTCGCCAATTTTTGACAAAAACAGAGTTATAATCCATTACTTGGTGAAGAAATAATTTATTACTTTCGCGCTTAAAAGTTGAACTTAAAAATCTAACACCCAACCATTCTTATGCACCCCATCACCGGCATCATCATTACGCTAAACGAAGAAAAAAACATCACAGATGCTGTTCTTTCTTTGCAACAGATTTGTAATGAGATAATTGTTGTGGATTCGTGTAGCCATGATAACACCCGCGAAATGGCAGAAAAAGCAGGTGCAAAAGTTTATGTTCAACACTATTTGGGAGATGGAATCCAAAAAAATATCGGACTGCAATTTGCCACAAACAGATGGATTTTCTGTATGGATGCCGATGAACGATTAACGCCGGAATTGGTTGCCGCCATCAATGCCATTGACTTGGCCAACACACAATATTGGGGTTTTGCCGTGAAACGGCGTAACTATATTGGAAGTCGCTGGGTTCGTTGCTGCGGTTGGTATCCCGATTATGTGGTCAGACTATTCCGACACGACAAATTGCGATTTGCTGAGGTAAAGCAACATGCAACGGTTCCTGCAAAAAACACCTGCAAATTGCCGGCAGATATGATGCACTATACCTATCATAATATTGGAGAGCTTTTCTCTAAACCCGCCCGCAATTTTTCAACTCGCAGCGCCAAAATAATGTTCCTGAATGGTAAAAAAACTAACGTTTTCTCACCTGTTCTTCATGGTTTTTGGGCTTTTTTCAGTAATTATTTCTTCAAAAAAGGAATACTGGGTGGTATAGATGGATTGACCCTCTCCATTGCCATCGCTTGCAACTCCTACTTAAAATATGCAAAATTGCTTGAATATCAACGAGATTCTGAAGTCAGAAACAAAGAAAATTTTGAAAAAGTTTGGTAACTTAAATGATTATTCACCTATAAATTATTATTATTATGAAAAAAAACAACGGAATTTTTTGGGGACTACTTTTTGTCGCTTTTGGTCTTCTTTGGTTGGGAAGATCACTTGGATTTTTCCACTTTAGCTGGTACAATGCACTCAGACTGTGGCCAATCCTTATTATCTGGGTGGGCGTTACGCTGCTGCCCATTGCACAACTTTGGAAAAATGTGTGTAATTTCATCCTTTTAGCCATTGCAATTGTGCTGCTTTTTTCGCTGCCGGCAAAGTCATCGTGCTGCAATCGTATCTATTGGAATGAAAAAGAATCGGTATCCATTCAACGGGAAAGTCGAACCCGAACTACCGGAGAAATTCAGGAAAAACGGATTACCGGAGAAATTAAGGGAGTTATCATTGAAGGCCCTTGGGAAGTGTTTATCACACAGAATAATACAGATAATAACGCCGTGATTGAACATAATGTTCCGGAAAGCAAAATTACAACCGAGTTGCGTCCTAATGGGTATCTACACATTCGGGCGTCTTCTGTGGGTGGCTATCACAAAAGAATACTGAGAGCTACTATTCATGCATCTGTACTCGAAAAAATTGAAGCGCGCGGAGCCGCTACCATAAATACTGACGGACAATTTGCTTCCCATTGTGATATCAAGTTGTCTGGGGCTTCTAAAATGGATGGGCTTTCGTGCGAAGGAAGTTACGCTAATGTAACCATTAGCGGAGCGTCAAAACTAAAAAATTTCACATTCACCGGAGAGCGCTTCGATGCGGATGTTTCGGGCGCTTCGAAAATAGACTTTCTCGAAATGAATGTGAAAAAGTGTAAAGTTGACCTCTCCGGCGCTTCTTCTTTTAAGGGAAGCGGCTATGCTACAAAAGGTTCATTTTCAGGATCCGGAAGTTCTGCTTTTAAAGCTTTTGATTTGGAATTAGAAAACCTTGACATTAATCTTTCCGGTGCTTCTTCCGCAGAAGTTACTGTAAACCAAGCGATCACAGGAAGCCTTTCCAGCGCTTCAATACTCAGGTACAGAAAAGCGGAAGATGTTCGCGGCGTTTCCACAAGCGGAAGTTCAAAAATTGTTTCTGTGAAATAATGTGGCCCCGTGCAGCAAAAACATACTTAATACGTTATATAAATAATACGTTATATAAATAATTAATCTAAAATTTATAAAAATGAAAAAAGCAGTAATTATTATTAGTTTGTTCCTTTTGGGAACCACACTGTCGGTAAAAGCACAAGAAATGACTGAAAAAGAACAAAACAATTACGCCATTGGGGTGCTGCTGGGACAAAAAATCCAGGAAGAAATCCAAAAAGCCGGAATTGATGTGACAATCTTTGAGTCTATTAAAGAAAAATTTAAAGAATTGGTGGATCTTCATGCTATAAAAGAAGGTTTTAGTGATGTTTTAAAAGGAGAGTCCAAACTTTCTAAAGAAGAAGTTGAAGCGAGTCTTATGGAACTTATGAAGATGAAAGATTATTTTGAGCAGCTATTTGGACTTAACCAAACGAACCAAGTGAATCAACTCCAGAAAAGTGAGTGTGCAACTTCGATATACTCCGAATTGATACAAGAAGCGTGGGCGATGTATGAAGTAGAAGAATACCCAATGTCGGCGCAGAGATACGAGGAAGCATTTAAAACACTGGGAGGTAAAGGCTTGGTTCGCGACCGGTACAACGCTGCTTGCTCGTATGCTTTAGCCAATAAAATTGACGCCGCTTTTGTGCAACTATTCAAAATTGCGAAACGCGGAAACTATACTGATTTTGAGCACATTACCACAGATGCCGACCTAAATGCACTTCATAACGACAAAAGATGGACTAAGCTTATTAAAATTGTGAAAGCGAACAAAGAGAAGGCGGATAGTTTGAGGTATGTAAAATAAGTTGGGTGGTGGAGCGAAAAGTATATTTTTGCCGTTGCATTTATTACAGCAAACGGTATGACAAAGTTAAGCGTAAACGTTAACAAAATAGCCACGCTCCGCAACGCGCGCGGTGGAAATCTCCCCGACCTCATTCAAGTAGCAAAAGATTGTGAAAAATTTGGCGCACAGGGAATTACAGTACACCCGAGACCCGACGGGCGCCATATCCGCTACGAAGATGTACGCAATCTAAAAAAAATAGTTACTACAGAATTTAATATTGAGGGATATCCTTCTAAAGATTTTATTGACTTGGTATTAGAAGTAAAACCCGACCAGGTAACTTTGGTGCCCGATGCACCCGATGCCATTACTTCGAATAACGGTTGGGATACGATTAAGTATCGGGAGATGCTTTTTGAAATTTGTCAAAACTTTAAAAAAGAAGGAATTAGAACCTCTATTTTTGTAAATCCCGAAACTATTATGGTACAAAACGCCAAACTTTGCGGCACCGACAGAATTGAATTATACACAGAAGGTTATGCCGTAAACTACCCAATCAATCCAAAAACGGCAATTGAAAGCTATTCTCAATGTGCCGAAGAAGCAATCAAACAAGGATTAGGGATAAACGCCGGACATGACCTAAACTTGCACAATCTCAACTACTTTGCCCAAAACATCTCTCAACTATTAGAGGTCTCCATCGGCCACGCCCTCATCTGCGATGCCTTATATTTAGGCTTAGAAGAAACTATTCACCGTTACTTATCCGCCTTAAAAATTTCTCTGTGAACCTCTGCGCCTTCTGCGTCTCTGTGCTGAAAAAAATTAAAATCATCATAAAATGGAAAAACTAAAAGAAACCAAACTCTTTTTGTCTTCAAAAATGAAAACCACCCCACAAATCGGCATCATCTTAGGTTCCGGCTTAAGTGGATTAGTACGGCATTTAGAAATTGAGGAAGAGATTCCCTACGCCACCATTCCCAACTTTCCGGTTTCCACAGTAAAAGGACACTACGGTTCCTTAATTTTTGGAAAGCTGAACGGAATAGACATTGTGGTGTGCAGCGGCCGCTTCCATTACTACGAAGGTTATACCATGCAAGAAGTAACTTTCCCGATTCAAGTTATGAAAGAGCTGGGAATTAAAAAGTTAATCATATCAAATGCCGCAGGTGGCATGAATCCAACTTTTAAGATTGGAGATATTATGCTCATTAAAGACCACATTAACATGTTCCCTACTAACCCGTTGCTTGGACCCAACGATGACGAACAAGGACCTCGTTTCTTAGATATGAGCGAAGCCTACTCGAAAAAAATGTTAAAAACTGCCTCTGAATGTGCAAAAGAACTTGATATTCACGTGCAAACCGGCGTTTATGTGGGCGTTACCGGTCCTTGTTACGAAACCCCTGCCGAGTACCGCATGTTTGCCATCATTGGCGGCGATGCGGTGGGCATGTCCACCGTTCCAGAAACTATCGTAGCCCGCCATCGTGGAATAGAAGTTTTTGGTTTATCGGTAATTACAGACCTCGGCATTGTAGGACAAGTGGAAAAAATATCACATGATGAAGTGCTTCAGGCAGCTAAAATTGCGGAACCGAAAGTGGTGGCGTTGGTTTGTGAAATGTTGAAGAGGGTTTGAACGGTATGACAAAAATACTATCTTTGCAACCAATTTTATTAACAAAAATATTGCGTATGATATAGAAAACAACACAAAAATATAATAGAATAGCATTTGCTATGTTCTTGCTTCTGAAATTGCACACTTCAAGAAAGTATTACAAGAATAAGTAATGTTCGCAGTTAGCGGGCTTTATTATTTGTAATACAGGTCGTGCAAAACCTCAGAAGCGGATTATAAGTCCGCTTTTTTATTTGTCAAATTTTTAAACAACAATACATTCACCCTTAAAAAACAAACAGTATGAAACGAAAAATTATTTTCTTATTATGGTTTGCCATCCCATTATTTTGCATGGCACAAAGCGGTTTAGCTTTTAGTTATGAGTATGACGCTGCGGGTAATCGTGTGCTTCGTAAAGTGATTATATTTGACCCTCAATTTACACCGCCACCGCCTCCGGAGGATCCACCTCTTGCTGAAAAACCAGTAGAAATAGAAGAGAACTTAATGCCCTTAACGTCTTTAACATCCATAGAGCCAACGGCACCGGAAGCCCATACCCAATACTTTGTAGAAAAAGTAGCCCAAGTAGAACTGAAAATCTACCCC
>Ga0123356_10000850_pt1 | contig 33979 bp, 19 predicted proteins | sample TergutEmb28metaG_2_FD_92546 | JGI IMG/M metagenome (GOLD analysis project Ga0123356, IMG submission 92546) | Embiratermes neotenicus P3 segment gut microbial communities from Petit-Saut dam, French Guiana - Emb289 P3 | ecosystem: Host-associated > Arthropoda: Insects > Digestive system > Gut ...
TCCATAAATATTAAATCGAACTGCTTTTTACCTTCATCTGCACGGTTTTTAACCATGTCAACACCGATTCGGCCGTTTTGTGCAATTACGGTCTTTATTCCGACACGTGAGAGATGCTCGCTTACGACCTGCTGGTTCATGGGGTTGTCCTCGCAAAGAAGTATCTCGCCTACGAATGTGGGCTTTGGTATTTCGCTAAACACTATTTGATCCTTGAGCCGTTCATCCTCGGCCAGATTAATCGTATCAAAGGTCAACTCAAAGCTAAACGTACTTCCGACTTTGGGTGTGCTTTCTACCGTCAGTTCCCCGCCCATTATTTCAACGAGGTTTTTTGTTATAGCAAGCCCAAGCCCGGTACCGCCGTATTTTCGAGTCGTGCCGGAATCCGCTTGTGTAAACGGAAAGAAAATATGTTGTATCTGCTCCGCAGACATGCCGATGCCGGTGTCTTTTACTTCGGTAAGCACGGTCACAGTATTTTCACTTTTGTTTTTTACCGACGCTTGCAGCCAGATAGTGCCTGATTCCGTAAATTTGACTGCGTTCGACAGAAGATTTACGAGAACCTGACGCAGCCTTGTCGGGTCGCCCAGCGGCACCTTGCTGACTTGAGGCTCTGCGTAAATGTGCAGATTTAATCCCTTATCTATTGCTTTGGGCATCATAATCATCCGGCAGGCCGTGAATAATTCATGTAAATCAAATGGAATTCTTTCCAAATCCATTCTTCCGGATTCAATTTTCGAAATATCCAAAATGTCATTAATAATCTGCAGGATACCCACTGCGTTACTGTTAATGTTTGTTAAATAGTTTCTGGTTTTAGAGGAAATATCATCGTCCAATGCCAGCTCGGAAAAGCCCAGGATGCTGTTCATCGGCGTTCTTATTTCATGACTCATATTTGCGAGGAACTTTGACTTTGCCTGATTGCTTTTATCCGCAACCTCTATCGCATGCTCCAGCTCTCTTTGCAAATTCAAGATTTTTATTTGATGTTTGACCCTGAGCTTAATTATCGTTGCGTCAAAAGGTTTGCGAATATAATCAATTGCTCCGATGGACAACCCCTTGCATTCGCTACTGTCTTCACGTATACCTGTTATGAATATAATCGGGATTCTCTCAGTATCGCTTGATTTCTTGAGTTCGGCAAAAACATCAAAACCACTCATATAAGGCATGATAACATCAAGCAGGATGAGATCCGGCATAACCTCATTAACCTTTTTCAAGGCAGATTTGCCGTCTTTTGCGGTATAAACCATGTAATCAGCTTCCAGTATTCTGACCAAATCAATCAAGCTGGTCTTATCATCATCCACAATAAGAACGCTGTTCATTGTCGGTTTATCCATCAATTTTCTCCCTTTTCCTTATTTGAAGGCTGCTTGACATTTACTTCATTCGTTCCATAAACTTTTTAAGCTCGATTCTCGCCTGTTCAAACTCAAAATCATCAATTCGTTGGGCAAGCCCTTCAGCACCAGGAATCGCCCAAAGCTCACCAAGAAGCTTTCTGCTGCTTGTTTCATTTTCGTTCAGCATTTTCTCTAGCTTACTGAGAATCTCATCAATGCGGGCGGAGTCTGTAATTTCGGCATCCTTGGTATCTCCGGGATCGCTGGTTATCCTTTTCAGTTTGTCTATTGTGGCTGATACCTCGATTTCCAGAATATTCAACTTATCATCATCGATTGCGCTCTTTTCTTTAAGGAGCATAATTTCAACTGCTGCGGCGGCTTCCTGCAGACGCATTTCACCAATCTGCCCTGCGTTGCCTTTTAGAGTATGTGCAAGCCTGTGAGCGAACTTCCTGTCACTGATGTCCAAAGCTTCCGTTATCTTTTTGCATGTAGTTTCATGGCTTTCAATGAAATGAATCTGTCTTTGTTTTTGCGCTCTTTCAAATATCTCGGATTGATGCTGCCTGTCAATAGTTGAATAACTCTCAACCGGAAGGTATTTAATCAGACATTTCCATAAATCCTGTGATGTGAAGGGTTTAATAATAAAGTCGGTCATGCCGTTTGTTTTGTAGAGCTCAAGGTCGTTTGTCATAGCATTTGCCGTAACGGCAACAATAGGTGTTTTTGATCCAAGTGCGGCGATTTGTGAAGCTGCCTCAAGGCCGTCCATAACAGGCATATGGATATCCATCAGTATCAGGTCAAACGGCTCCTCGCTGTTTTTTATGCGTCTTGCAACAAGCGCGACACCTTCCTTGCCGTTGATGGCTACCTCGTTTTTAACCCCGACTATTGCCAGATGGTCGCAAATAACCTGCTGATTTAAGTTGCTGTCCTCACAAACCAGGACATCTCCTCTAAAGTTCGGTATCTCTAAATCACTAAATGTATCCTTATGAATTTGAATCTCAGCATCGTCATTTATATAATTGAATGTCAACTCAAAGCTAAACTTGCTCCCGACACCGGGAACACTTTCGACGCTTAGGTTCCCACCCATCAACTCAATAATGTTCTTAGTTATTGCAAGACCTAAGCCGGTGCCTCCGAATCTGCGTGTGACGCTGCCGTCCGCCTGCATGAATGGTTTAAATATTTTATCAATTTGCTCGGTGTTCATGCCGATTCCGTTATCTCTGATCTCAAAATATATTGTAATGCCGTTTTCATCGCTTCTTACCACGGAAGCCAGCAGTTTTACCATACCGATATTAGTAAACTTAACCGCATTTGATAAAAGGTTCATTATTACCTGACGAAGCCTGAGCGGATCACCAACCAGCTTTCTGCCGACCGAAGGCTCTGCATAGCAGTATAGCGTAATCCTCTTTTCCAAAACCTTTGGTGTAATTTCTGACTGGCAGTACTCAAATAAACCGGGCAGGTCAAACGGTATATACTCCAACTCCATTTTACCGGATTCAATTTTGGAAATATCCAGAATATCGTTGATTATCTTGAGCAGCCATTCCGAACTCTCCAGTATCTTATTAAGATACTCTACGGTTTTCGGGGGATTAAAGTTATAGTTTGCCAACTCCGCAAACCCGATGATACTGTTCATAGGAGTCCTTATTTCATGGCTCATATTAGCAAGAAAAAGAGTCTTGATGTTATTTGCGGATTCTGCAACATCACGAGCTCTCATAACTTCGGAAATTCTACGGTTTCTGATAATCATTACCACTATTAACACGATAACAATTACGCACAGTGCTATTGAGGCAATAAGCCAGGGGAACTGCTTCACGGTATCTAATGAAGAGTTGTTCCTGCCGGCACTGTCACAACCGGATAGCAGAACAACAAGTAATGGAACCGATGCCAATACATAAAACAGATTTTTCAGAGCTCTCATTGCCCTCCCCTTTCGCTGCTAAAATGTTGATAAAATTACAGCGCCTACAACTTCCTAAACTACGAATCGAATTTTACCATAAAATACAGTGAAATGTCAAGAAATTAAGCACACATGGCTGTTATGTATGATATTATTATAAATTTACACATTTTAAGCTTAAACCCGGTGCATTTTTATCATAAAAAGAGCACTATCTGCCAAGAATTAAGCCGGCATGCATGATTCCGTAATAAACTTTTAAAAACTCATTTTCTACATCTGTTTGGTTGCGGTAAATAAATGACAAATCTCCGCTCATTTTCGGGATTGGGTTGTTACCCGATGCCCTCTTCATCAAGCAGGACATTTCACAAGCCAGCATTTCATTATCAATTTGATTCACAAGCATGATCTCATCTTCGGGGATGCAGCCGCCTAAGAATTTTGTATATATAACATCCTGTAAACGCTTCTCTATTTCCTTGTACTCAGGTAAATAGCGTTTTACCGGTCTTGTTATATCCGATATATAGGCCTCGCTGGCGTCATGTATAAGGCATGATAACTGCACCTTGGACGTGTATCCGCGCGCTTTTGCTTCATTTGCACAGTTTATTGAATGTTGTGCTATAGAGAAAAAGTAATCGATATGCCCGTTAGCGCGGCACATCAGCGATAATGAGTGAGCTATATCCTCAATGTGTATTTTATTTATATCCGGCTCAAGCGGAGTAAACTTCTCACCCTTATAGGTAACTATATGCTCCATAATACAACTCCAACTTTACTCACTAAAGCCTTCAGTTAAATCCCGACCCGGATCATGTTCCATGACATGGGAGCCAGCCCGGCACTTACCATATTACCTTCCACTTTTAATACTGCCTTATCCTTCGGTTTTACGGAGCCGTCTGTTTTTGTATTGACAGTTTTTGCGTCAAAACCGCTCATTTCACAGAATGAATGTACTCCTTTCGGTATGAATCCCTGAACTTCAATATCAAACTCTACAGATTCATCCAGGGAACGATTGACTGCAAATATTACAAGCTCCTCCTTGTCTTCATTTACTACTGCGACAGACTCAACAAACGGAACATCGGAAAAGGCTTCGCAACTATAAGTAGGGCACTCGATATAAGGTCTGAGTACCGTTCCGTGTCCATAATTAGCCGCATGCATAAACGGGTAAAACGTCGTCTGACGCCAGGCACTCCCGCCCTTCTCAGTCATTATCGGCGCAATGACATTAACCAACTGAGCCAGACAGGCAATCTTCACCCTGTCGCAGTTCTTTAATAAAGTTATCAGCAAAGTGCCCACCAGCAGTGCATCTTCAAAATTGTAAATATCCTCTAAAATCGGCGGAGCCAGCCTCCATGGATCTTCTTCCTTGATTTTTTCGTCTTGCGCATTTGAGTGATACCAGACATTCCATTCGTCAAAGGACAAATGGAGAACCTTTTTACTGCGCTTCTTTGCTTTTACATAATCGCATATAGCTACAACGCTCTTTATGAAGTTGTCCATGTCTATTGCTTGCGCCAGATAGCTCTTTATGTCGTTCGTGCGGTTTCCGTAGTACCGGTGCAGTGATAAATAATCAACATGCTCATATGTATGCTCCAATACCGTAGCTTCCCACGAGGCAAACGTTGGCATATCGCTGCTGGAGCTTCCGCATGCCACAAGCTCGATGCTCTCATCTGTCCACTTCATCATCTTTGCCGCTTCCGCCGCAATTCGCCCGTACTCCTCCGCTGTTTTCGCACCCATCTGCCACGGTCCGTCCATCTCGTTTCCTAAACACCATGTTTTTATTCCGAACGGCTCTGCTGCTCCGTTTTGTCTGCGAAGATCACTCCAGTAAGAGCCGCTTTTATGATTACAGTACTCAACAATGTTTCTGGCTTCATCAATACCTTTAGTCCCGAGGTTTATTGCCATGTTGACTTCCGCATCGACTTCCTTTATCCAACTTGAAAATTCATGGATACCGACTTCGTTTGTTTCCATTGTCTTCCATGCAAGATCCAAACGTTTCGGTCGCTTTTCAACAGGACCGATTCCATCCTGCCAGTTGTAACCTGAAACGAAATTACCTCCCGGATAACGAATGAAAGTCGTGTTCAGTTCTTTTACCAAATCTCTAACGTCACCTCTGAACCCTTGAGTATCTGCAGATTTGTGACCCGGCTCATATATTCCCTCATACACACATCGGCCTAAATGTTCAACAAAGGAGCCGTATATTCGCGAATCAACATTGTCGATTTTGAACGCATTATTAACTATCATCCTTACTTTCATTACCATATCCTCCAAAACTGATTTTTATAAACAGTAATTTCCTGATTTATGAAAAATTACGTAATTTTAATATTGCTGTAAAATTAGTCTTATCTTATTATCAGATTTATTAACCTGTTCTTCACAACGATTGTACGTACTAATTCTTTGCAGTCTAAATATCGGGCTATTTTCTCATCATTAACTGCCAGATCAATAACGGTGCTTTCGTCTGCATCAAGAGGAACGTTAATTGAACCTCTCAGCTTACCCATTACTTGAACAGCCATTTCTATGTTAGAATCGAGAGTCTTACTCTCATCATACTCAGGCCATGACTGTTCAGATGCATAACCGCTAAATCCTTGTATTTCCCAAAGCTCTTCGGTAATATGAGGTGCAAACGGCGACAAGAGGGTCAAGAGAACCCTAATGTCCGCCCTATTGGGAGTTAAAGAATAATAATCGTTTACAAGAGACATGAGAGTCGCTATCGCTGTATTGAACTTCAGGCCCTCAATGTCACAGCCGACCTTTTTAACAGCTCTGTGAACAGATGTTTCGTGTTCTTTTGATATATCAATAATCGTGGTCTCACGACCTTCAATCGGAACTGCTGCAAGATTCCAAACCCTGTCAAGGAATCGCTTACATCCCTTAACTGCTGTTTGCGACCAGGGAGCAGCCTTCTCAAAGTCGCCGATGAACATAATATATAAGCGTAAAGTATCAGCGCCGTAATCTTTTACTATATCGTCCGGATTTACAACATTTCCGCGTGATTTACTCATTTTCTGACCATCTTCACCGAGTATAAAACCGTGGCTTGTACGCTTTAAATAAGGTTCAGACGTTGGAACTACTCCAATGTCAAACAGAAATTTATGCCAGAACCGAGAGTACAGCAGATGAAGAGTAGTATGCTCCATGCCTCCGTTGTACCAATCGACCGGAGTCCAATAATCAATTGCCTCCCTTGACGCAAGAGCGTTATTATTATCCGGGTCGGTGTAACGAAGAAAATACCAGCTTGAGCCTGCCCATTGAGGCATTGTATCAGTTTCGCGCTTTGCAGATCCTCCGCATTTCGGGCATGTCGCCGAAATCCAATCAGTCATTGCTGCAAGAGGACTCTCCCCTGTTTCGGTTGTTTCGTAGTTTTCAACCTCCGGAAGAACCAGCGGCAGTTCGCTCTCCGGTAATGCAACAAACCCGCATGATTCGCAGTGTACAATCGGAATTGGTTCGCCCCAGTATCTTTGCCTTGAGAAAACCCAGTCGCGAAGCTTGAAATTAACCTTTTCCTCACCTAAGCCCATTTCAATAAGCCATTTAGTAATTTTTACTTTAGCATCATCTACACTCAATCCATTAATGAGCGGCGAATTTACCATAGTTCCTGTTTCGCAATCCTCATATGCTTCTTTTTCAATATTTCCGCCGGATACGACTTCTATTACAGGCAATCCGAACTTCCGCGCAAACTCCCAATCCCGGGCATCGTGACCCGGAACTGCCATAATCGCACCTGTTCCGTAGGATGCAAGCACATAGTCAGAAATATAAATAGGAATCTCATTGCCGGTAACAGGATTTATGGCGCGTACTCCTTTAACCTCAACACCGGTCTTGTCTTTAGCGAGTTCTGTTCGCTCAAAGTCTGACTTTTTTGCCGCAGCTTCCTGATATTTATTAATTTCTTTAAGATTATCCGGTGACCATTTGTGCAGTAAATGATGCTCCGGCGAAATTACCATGTATGTCGCTCCGTATAATGTGTCCTGGCGTGTTGTGAATATACGTATTGTATCGCCGGTCGTCGTTTTAAAATCAACTTCCGCACCGACCGAGCGTCCTATCCAGTTACGCTGCTGCACCTTGACACGCTCAATATAATCAACATTGTCAAGATCATCCACAAGACGCTGAGCATACTTTGTTATCCGGAGCATCCATTGGCTTTTCTCACGCCTGACAACCTCTGCTCCGCAGCGTTCGCAACCGCCATCCACAACTTCCTCATTTGCAAGTACACACTTGCACGAAGTACACCAGTTTACCGGGATGAGAGCTTTATATGCCAAGCCATGCTCAAAGAGTTTCAGGAAAATCCACTGAGTCCATTTATAGTAACCGGGGTCCGTCGTATCAACACATCTGGAAAAATCAAAGCTGTAGCCAAGCATTTTCAATTGATCTGTAAAACGTTTAATGTTATCTTTTGTCACAACTGCAGGATGAATCTTGTTTTGTATGGCATAGTTCTCAGTCGGCAGACCAAAGGCATCAAATCCTATCGGGTAAAGTACATTGTAACCAAGCATGCGCTTCTTTCTTGCAACTATATCCATTGCTGTATAAGGTCTCGGATGTCCCATATGCAAGCCACTGCCTGACGGGTAAGGGAACTCTACGAGAATATAACTTTTTGGCTTTGCACTGCCGTTTAATGCGACGAAAGGCTTTTCAGCCTCCCACCTTCCCTGCCATTTATTTTCGATTCGGGTAAAATCGTATTTCATCTAAACAAATCCTTTCACTTAGCTTAAAGTCCTTTTTTTATCATGCCGCTTATATCGACATCCTCAGCATCACCCCACAGGCGCTCAAGAGTGTAAAAATCGCGCTCCTCCCGGAGAAATAAATGTACGACCACACAGCCAAAATCTATAAGCACCCAGCCACCTGATCTGTGCCCTTCGCGGCGCAACGGGATTTCACCATTAGTTTTAAGAGCTCTTTCTACTTCGTCCGACAATGTTTTCAGGTGTGTAGATGAGCCTGCCGTACAAATAATAAAGTAATCAGCCAGTATTGTTATTTCGCTTGTTCGAAGCAGTTTAATTTCTTTGGCTTTCTTATTATCCAGTGCGTTTACCGCAAATCCGGCTATCTCGCTTGGGGTCAGCATTTATTGTATCCAGTCCCTTCTGTAATAGTCAGCTTAGTCTTTGTTTAATAACCGAATGATCATCTGCTGGAAGCTCCCCATGAGGAATCACCCTGCCAGTTTCCGTCAGTCACGTAAAGCCGCCTGTCGGAGCCGCGTGTGAGTATACTGACATCGTCGCTGGTTATCTCACGTGTAAGCGGGCTGAGCAGGCTGTTTACAATCTCAAGCCACTCATCAACATCTATTGCAACATAGGATTGATTGCGAGCACCATCCAAAGCTCCCGGCATTACTGTAAAGTTGATATCCGAGCTATCCAGCTTTAATAACTCCCTGCCAAACCATACAAGATGGTTCAGTTGTATATTTGTTTTCACATTTCCAATCAGAACATTCGCGTAATCTGTTACACTTATAGAGTTTCTTCTTGCGAGAATTTGATTTGCTGCTGCTTGCAGGAAGTTTTGCTGCGTATTGACTCTGCCCAAATCCGCATTTGCGTAGAGTGCTCTTTGTCTTATGACCTCCATTGCCTGGTGTCCGTTTAGCCGCTGGTTTCCGCTGGGTACACCCTCAACACCGCGCGGAACATTAAATTCTATAGGTCCCACCGCATTTATAAGCGTGATAAACCCGCGCATATTTATATTAATCCAGAAATCAACATTAAAGCCAAGTATATCGCGAAAATGGTCGACAGTCGCCTGCATCGCCATTTCTTCGGCATCATTTTCATTTCTGTATCTATGGCGCATTTGCGATTGTATAGAATTTGCTTTTTTTAAGTTCCAACTCACATTAACCATCGTATCGCGCGGTATACTAACCACCTCAAGGGTGTATTCACTCGTATCAAACGCAACTACCATTATAACATCAGTGTTTGTATAATCATCAATACCAAAAACAAGGAAGGTAAACTTAGACACATCTCTGACGGTTTCAATTGCGCCGGACGGATTCTCGGGTTCCGGGTCAATTCCACCGGGGTTGGCTTCAACGTTTGGCATCTCGGGTTCGCCGGAGTTATTTGATGATGATGGTATATTCGGCTCTGGCTGTTCCGCCAGAACTTCAACACCCGGCTTAAAGAAATAATCGTAAAACGGCTGAATCTCCCATCTTACAACTGCTAAGACACTTACACCAAAAAGCAGTGCCAGTACAATAATCGTCAAAACAATAAATAATACTTTCTTTTTGACCGATGCCTTTTTTTTAGTTTTATTTCTTTTTGAAGCAGGTGTGTCTTCACTGCTTCTTCGATCCGGTTCGGCTTTGACGGCTTTTTGAGTCGTGACAGATTTATTGTCTTCTTTTATTACGCGCCGACCTTTGCCTTTACTGCTTATCAGTTTCATTAGAGAACTCCTTCCGTTACCCGGTTATCAAATCTGTAAAACCGGCTAAGCGAAGCACTGCTTTCTCAGATCATTGAGTGCTTCATAGGTCGAAGAGTTTGGTGTTATTCCCCGTGATATTAAATCTCCGATTGTTATTTCCAGTCCCATAACCATAGCCTCATCAATATTATTATATGCTTTTCGCCGAAGCTCCTCAACGCCGGGAAAAACTCTGGTCGATTCGATATAATCAGCTATATATATGATCTTTTCAAGAATTGACATTCCCGCTCTTCCGGTTGTATGCCACTTGATAGCGTTTGCTACAGCCTCTGAAACGCCAAACACCGATTGAGCGAGCAGAGAACCCGTGATTGAATGCAGCAGTTTCTCTTCACTTGACCCAAGCTTGTCAATCACTACACCATGCTCTGCAATTATACACATATTTTCAGCAAAATCAAGCTTCTTTGTTATATCATGCAGTATTGCCGCTTCGCGTGCGTTATCCGGATCGGCACCCCACCGCGCAGAGAGCTGCAGAGCTTCTTTTTCACATGCGTCCGCATGAGGTATCCGCAACGGACTGAGCATAGAATGCGCACACTCGCGGAGCCAGTTCCAATCCGGCTTTGCACCGTACAGTCTATGCTTAATTATATACGAGTAATTTAAGGCTGTAAGAAAATCCTTCCCTTTGCGCAACGGAAGCAGTTCACGAATCTCTGAGGAAGAGATATTAATTATATCGCGCTGCAATAAGACAGGTGTGACCTCTTTTAGCAGAGCTGCGCTCTCCTTCCAGGTATCAAGAGTATCATACATATCGTTTCCGACAAGTAAAAACCAACTCGCATCCGGATAATCAGACTTAAGCAGATTAACCGTATCAATCATATAGTTCTTTTCCCGGCTGTATATTTCAATATCAGAAACCTTAATGAAATCAAACTCCTTGAATGCATTTTGAGTCATCAGCAAACGCTCTTCAGGAGCCGGTGTGATATCCGGCAGGGACTTATGAGGCGGTGTGCCTGTTGGTACAACTATGAGCAAATCCAGCTTATACTGCCCGGCAGCATTTACTGCAGCTTGTATATGACCGGTATGCGGCGGGTTGAACGCACCTCCAAATATTCCAATATTCATAAAATGCAACATTTCCTTTCGCATTTCCCGATGTATAAACAAATATAAGGAATGTTTATATTTGACATCTTGATTTTAACAGCTCTAAAAAGCTGCGCAGAGCTTTACCTCTGTGTGATATTTCATTTTTTTCATCCGGCAGCAACTCGGCCATTGTAGCCGTTTTCCCGTCAGGTATAAAAACCGGGTCATATCCAAACCCGCCTGTTCCGTGTAGCCCGGCAGCAATCGTGCCGTGACATTCCCCGTCCGCCGATAGAAGGCTGCCGTCGGGAAAAGCGCATACAATAGTACAGACGAATTTTGCGCTTCTATGTTCCGTGTTACCCATTTTGTTCAATAAAAAGACACATCGCTCACCGGCAGTCAGCTCCTCCCCACCGAATGAACTGGTATAAACGCCCGGTTCGCCGCTTAGAGCATCAACGATCAGACCGGAATCATCAGCTATGGATGGCATGCCTGAAGCGGTGCAGATAGCCTCAGCCTTAAGTTTTGCATTTTCAAAAAATGTCATACCGGTTTCCTCAACATCTATATCGATGCCGCAGTCTTCCCGTGTAACTATTTCAATGCCGGTTCCGGAAAGGAGTTCACGTATTTCCTTTACCTTACCCGGATTCGCTGTTGCAAGCATGTATCTCACAATGAAATCCTCTCACCGGTGCATTTAATCCGGCTTACAGAAAACCGGTTATATCCCGCTAAGTATCGCTTTGGAAAACTCGCTGATGTTAAAATCGAGCAAATCATCCTGCTTCTCACCAACGCCAACAAGTTTAACGGGTACCTTAAGCTCATCAACTATCGCAAAGACAATTCCGCCTTTTGCGGTTCCGTCAAGCTTTGTTAACGCAATACCCGTTATATCCGTAGCTTCCTTAAACCGGCGAGCCTGTATCAAGCCGTTTTGCCCGGTGGTCGCATCAAGGACAAGTAATATTTCCTTATCTGAATCAGGCAGCTCACGATCAATAATCCGACGTATTTTTTCAAGCTCGTTCATAAGGTTTGACTTATTGTGCAGCCTGCCGGCTGTGTCGCAGATAATAATATCTACACCGCGCGCTTTTCCAGCATTGATGCCGTCATATATAACAGAGGCGGGATCTGCACCTTCGTCTCTGCGAACGATATCCGCTCCTGCCCTGTCCGCCCAAATAGACAACTGCTCACCTGCGGCCGCGCGAAAAGTATCACCGGCACATAATAAGACTTTTTTTCCCTGGTTTATAAATCTAAGGGCAAGCTTTCCTATGGTCGTTGTCTTCCCTACCCCATTTACTCCTATAATAAGAATCACCGAAGGTTTTGTATTAAGCTCGATGGTTGTATCTGCAATTGCAAGGCGTTTAACTAAAATATCCGTAAGCGCTGACTTAATTTCCTCCGCATCTCTGAGACCTTCCTTCCTGACTGTTTCACGAAGCAACTCAACAGCAGATACAGATGCCTGCGTACCCACATCGGCTAATATAAGAGTTTCTTCCAGTTCGTCATAAAAGTCATCGTCCGCACCTGTAAAAGATGCGAACAATGCGCCAATCTGTCTTGTTGTTTTTGAAAGACCTTCATGTATTTTACTTATGAATTTCATTTAGTTCAAAGACCATTCCTTATGTCAGTTTAAACCCGGCGGAATGAAACACTGTCGCCTTATACTTTAACTTTGCCTATCATATGCTTTTCCGCCTCTTCCAAGTCAATACATAACAGACTTGACACGCCCAGCTCCTGCATTGTGATTCCATATAACACATCGGCTTCCTCCATTGTGCCTCTCTTGTGAGAGATAACAATCATCTGCGTTTTTTCTGACATCCGGCGCATATAGTCAGCAAATCGCAACGAGTTGGCATCGTCGAGTGCTGCGTCAATCTCATCCATTACAACAAAAGGAGGCGGACGAACTGATAATATCGCAAAGTAAATAGCAATAGCTACAAATGATTTCTCACCGCCTGAAAGCAAGGTAATCGTCTTAAGAGATTTCCCCGGCGGCTCAACTTTAATTTCTATTCCGCAGTTGAGGACATCATCGGGGTCTTCAAGAATAAGCGATGCGTTTCCGCCGCCAAAAAGCTCTTTAAATGTGCGTTCAAAGCTCTTATTTATTACTGTGAACTCCCGGCTGAAAATATCACGCATTTTTAACGTTATATCGTCTATGAGTCCTGTTAGCTCCGTTTTTGCTTTCTCAACATCATCCCGCTGTGCAGTCAAAAACTCATATCTGGTATTAACACGCTCAAACTCATCTATCGCGGCATGATTTATAACACCAAGCTCAGCTATATCACTTTTTATTTCGTTTATACGCTTCTCCGCAGCCCTGATACTTTCAATCGGCGCACCGGAGTTTGCCGCTGCAGTTCTCGAGAGCTTGTAGTTATCCCAAAGCTTATCATTTATTTGCTTCTCCTCCATCTCGATGCTTTGCTTTCTTTGCACGAGACGGTCGCATTCCTTTTGCAGTTCAAGAAGCTTATCGTGCTTCTCTTTGTTTTCCTTATCCAGACTGTTGCGTTTCTTCTCGATTTCAATCTTTTTATTATTGAGCTTTAACAACCGCTTTCTGTGGGATTCGATATCGCCCAGAACTACAGCCGCTGCGCGCTCTTTTTTAAGTATGTCAGCGCAAATTTCATCATTTCTGGTTTTAAGACCGTCAATGGTCTCCAGTTGCCGTTCACGGCTTCCAAACATTTCCTCACGCAAGGAGCAAAGGTCACCAACTGCTTTGGAAATAGCATCCTTCTCCGCATCGAGTGCGGCTATCTCAGTGCGAAACTCTGTCAGAGCCGCGTTTACACGATCCCGTTCGCCGGAAAGTACCTCATACCCGCGTATTGCCTCTTCAATACTTTCCTTTAAAACTGAGGCTTCTGCTTCAAGCGTTGATATTTGGTCCTTCAAGGCATCTGTTTCAGCGGAGTTGCGCTCTATCCTCTGTGAGAATGAGTTTAACTCGCTTTCAAACGATTTGATTGTGTCTTTTAAAGCTTTTAACGTTTGCTCACGATGTGTCTCTTCAAGCTGCTGCCTGATTATATCCTCCTGTGCGGTGCGCAGTTCTGTGCTTGCCGTATTAAGCTCGTATTCAGCCGCTGTCTTTTCACGAACACACTCTGAATGCTCCTTTTGCGCCTTTGTTAAATCTGAACCGCATGCTTTTATTCGCCCGGCAAGCTGCTCAAGTTCATTTGCCCGCGACAGTATTCCCGCAGTGTTTGCCGCAGAACCGCCGGTCATCGATCCCCCGGCGTTTACCACCTGACCGTCCAGTGTCACGGTTTTATACTTATGACCGTGCTTTTTTGCAATCCTTATCGCACTGTTTAAGTTATCAGCCACTAATACACGACCGAGAAGGCTCTCATATATTCCGGTGTACTTTTTGTCATATCTGACAAGATTTAACGCCAATCCTTCAAAACCTTCATCATCCCGAAAAGTACCTTCATTGAGAATATTGCCTTTTATTGTTGAAATAGGCAAAAACGTCGCTCTGCCTCCTTCGCGCCGCTTTAAGTAGTTTATTGCCGCTTTTCCGTCATCCTCGCTTGACACGATTATATTTTGCATTGAGTTACCGAGTGCAGTCTCGACAGCGATAGTATAGGTATCATCAGTTTTTACAAGGCTGCCAACAGTACCGTGAATGTTCTTAAGAGTGCCACGTGAGTACTCCTGCATAACAAGCTTGACGGATTTGAAATAACCGCTGTAATCCTTCTCCATTTCACTTAACAGATTTCGTCTGGTTTCCAAAGTTTTTAGCTCAAATGTCAAACGCTCTGCGTTTTCTCCGGCAGCACTTGCTTTTTTTGTACGATTTTCCGCTTTTATGGAAAGCCCTTTTATTATGTTCTCAAGCTCTTTTAAGTCATCATGCGCTTTTTGCAATTCCTTGCCGTAAACCAAATGTTCATTCTCTTTGATTTTAAGTTCATCTTTTGCCTCAGCCAGTTCCTGTTTAACAGAGTTATCCATATCCAACAGCTCCTGCGCTTGAGAGGCGAGTGCGGACAGCTCTGACTTCTTCTCATTATGCTTTGCCTGGATGTCATTTTCCTGCCTCAGAAGCTTGCTTTGAGTCTCTGAAGATTCCCCTGTTGTTTTTGAAATATTCTGAAGCTCGGCTGTAAGAGATTCCATCTTTTTATCGTTGCTTGATTTCTCTTCCGCTATAAAGCGCAGCCTTTCTTCGTGTCCGCTTATCTGCACACTGACAACATCATTGCGGTCGTCCTGGCTTTGAAGCTCTTCAGAAAGGTTTTCGATCTGACTGTAGTTGCTTTCAAGTTGAGCTTTTAATACCGCTATCGAACTTTCCACTTCACTATGGCGCCCCTCAGAAGCAGATATCAGCCCATGAATCGATTCAGCTTCAACATTGCTCTCGCGAGTCATTTCAGATAATGACTCCAGTTCCTCATAGTTCTCGTCAAATTCCTGCTTTGCTGTTTCCAGGGTGTGCATGGCTGTGATATGATTTGCTTCGGTTTTTTCCGAACGGACACGTATCGCATCAAGTTCACGTAACCATAAGGATATCTCAAGACCGCTCAGCTCATATTTCAACAGGTTGTAGCTCTTTGCAACCTCGGCCTGCTCCCGAAGAGGTTCAACCTGAAGCTCCAGCTCAGATATTTTATCCCCTATCCTGAGAAGATTATCTTCTGTTTGCTGGAGCTTGCGCTCAGATTCGTCTTTTCTGTGCCTGTAGCGCGATATGCCCGCCGCTTCCTCAAATATCTCACGCCTGTCCTTGCTTTTGGTTGACAGTATTTCTGCAATCCTGCCCTGCCCGATAATGCAATACCCTTCGCGACCCAGTCCGGTATCCATCAGCAGGTCGTTCATATCCTTTAGCCGGACAATCGATCTGTTGATATAATATTCACTCTCACCGGAACGGTAGTATCTTCTTGTAAGCATTACTTCTGTGGTATCAACTCCGAGACGACCGTCTGTATTATCCAGTATCAGCGACACTTCGGCAAAACCTAACTGTGACCGTCTTTGTGTTCCGCCAAATATAACATCCTCCATCTTCCCGCCGCGAAGTGTTTTTGTCGATTGCTCACCCATCACCCATAGAATAGCGTCGGCAATGTTGGATTTACCGCTGCCATTTGGACCAACAATACCTGTAATAGGTTTATCAAATGTGAGGCGTGTTATTGACGGAAACGATTTGAAGCCTTGTATCTCAAGGGATTTTAAGTACAGAACAATCACCGGCCCTTAAATAATAATATAGCTGAACACCAAAAATAATTATACTCTTTTTGCAATCACTAATCAAGTGATTTTTCATGAGTTTTACCATATTTAGTAATAGTGCATAGAAATATAACTATGTATAGAGCTGAGTAGAACGTTGTGTACATTCTACCCAGCTTGTTTAATTTGTAATATAACACTGCTCAGAGCAGCCTGCTCCCGCTGCTTAAAGCCTGGATAGTGTTTGAAATCCTTCCTTCATGCCGGGATAGAGATCATTAAAGAGTTGATAGTACGGTGCGTACTTTATTGAATTCTCTTTAACCGGCGGTTGCGGCGGGTTTGTTTTAATAATTTGCGCACAAGCTTCCGGTACACTCGGGTACAACCCTGTTCCTACTCCCGCGAGAATTGCCGCACCAAGCGCCGGGCCTTCCCTGTTCTGTATCGTTACAACCGGTAAATCAAATACGTCGGCAATCATCTGCCGCCACAGCGGACTTGATCCGCCGCCCCCGGTTGCATATATCTCGTTAAACTCTATACCCATGTTGCGATGTATATCAAGGCATTGCCTTTGTGCATAAACAACCCCCTCCATTACCGCACGCAGCATATCGTACTTATTGTGAATGGCCGATAATCCGAAGAATACAGCCCTAGCATTCGGATCAAGTATCGGACTGCGTTCACCCATAAGATACGGCAAGAAGATAAGCCTGTTAGCACCAATCGGAACTAGCTCCGCCTGCGCTGTCATTATATTGTACGGATCCTGAGCAAGACCGTCGGCAACCTTCATCTCCGGTAAAAAGAAATTATTTCGCAGCCACTGCAGCGACATTCCCGCAGCCAGAGTACAGCCGAAAACCGCCCAGGCATTGGGAACTGCGGAGCAAAATGTGTTCACCCGCCCGCCCGGGTCTACAGCTACACTGTCAGAATGTGCAAAAAGTACGCCTGATGTGCCTATTGTTATAAACGCCTTCCCTTTTTCCACAACACCTGTACCGATTGCTGCTGCAGCGTTATCACCGCTTCCGTAAACAACGGGTGTTCCTGCTGCAAGACCCGTCAATGCGGCAGCCTCAGGTGTAATGACTCCCGCTATATCGGAGGACTCATGGACCTCAGGAAGTAATTCGGCATCAATCTCAAGCTTTTTTAGCACCTCTTCCGACCAGATACGGGTTGTGATATCAAGCATATTCATGCCTGATGCGTCACTTGCTTCCGCTCCGGGTTTACCTGTCAGCTTATACCGGATATAGTCCTTTGGTAATAAAATGTGCCTGCAGCGCTTATAAACCTCAGGTTCATTATTTCGTACCCATAGAATGTTGCCGGCTGTGAAGCTTGTCAGAGCGTGATTCGCAGTAATCTCGACCAACCGTGTACTCCCGACCCTTCTTGTAACCTCGTCGCATTCGTCCGCTGTCCGCCCGTCACACCATATGATGCTTTTACGAAGCACTTCACCAAGCTCATCAAGCATAACAAGCCCGTGCATCTGACCTGAAAAGCCGACACCGGAGATATCTGCCGGATTAACCTTAGAAGCTGCCAGCACATCCTTCAGCGTTGATACACACGCGTTCCACCAATCGGCGGGGTCCTGTTCCGCCCAGCCGTTGTGCGGTTGATAAAGCGGATACTCCTCTGTTGCGGAGCTTATAACCTTGCCGTCCTCATTAAACAACACTGTTTTTGTTCCCGATGTTCCCAAATCAATACCAATAATATACTTCATAAAACCACCTAAAATTAAATTTCAGTCCCGATGGCGCAGGGTAACCTTACATCCTGCACAAAACATTGACTATTGAACCGGCAGGAGCAGCGGGTATAATACCGGATTCAATCTTTACGCCGTCCGCCCACAATCCTTTATCATCCGAACGTTCAAGCGAAATATTATAGTTTGCACCCCGAAATATACGCTTTACAAAAACTCTATCGAATCTATCCGGAAGACACGGCTTTATTTTTAACCCGTCGAGCTCAGGATGTATGCCAAGCAGATATTGGCTTACATTGACCAGTGTCCAGGCTGCCGTTCCGGTCAGCCAACTGTTTTTTGCTTCACCGGCCGTCGGAGCTTCCTGTCCCGCTATAGTCTGGCTGTAAACATACGGCTCTGTGCGGTGGATCTCACTTATATCCTCTATATAAGCCGGACAGGTTCGCCGGTAAACCTCAAATGCTTCGTCGGCATTTCCCACTACTGTCTCGGCAATGCTTACCCACGGGTTATTATGACAGAATACACTACCGTTTTCTTTGTATCCGGGAGGATAGCTTGATATCTCTCCAAGGTTCAGGTGATACTCTTTATATGCCGGATAAACAAGGCAGGTACCATACTCAAATGTCAGATGCTCCTTTGTGGCAGAAAGAGCTTTTGTTGCAAACCCGTTCTCAACACCAACCCCTGCCATTACGCACATGCCTTGCGGCTCAATAAATATCTTACCGTTATTGCATTCTTTACTCCCTACTTTGCTGCCGTTTGAATCATAGGCGCGTAAAAACCACCCGCCGTCCCAGCCGTGCTTTATGATTGTCTCACTCATCCGGCTTACAGCATCATTTGCTTTCCTTGCTTCCTCCGGCTCTCCGCGTTTTGAGCATATCTGCGCATACTGCTTTCCGTAAAGGACAAACATTCCTGCTATGAAAACGCTTTCAGCCTGACTTTCGATGTTCGCGCATGTCTGAAAGCTCTCACCCGGCTCCTCCGAAAAGCAGTTAAGGTTCAAACAGTCATTCCAGTCAGCTCGCCCTATCAAAGGCAGGCCATGCGGACCGAGATTGTTCAAGGTATATGTAAAGCTTGCTCTGAGGTGCTCAAATAACGGCTTTTCAGTTCCTTCCTTATTCTCAAACGGCACAAGCTCGTCTAAAACAGAATAATCCCCGGTTTCGGAAATATACGCATATGTGCAGGCTATCAGCCATAACGGGTCGTCATTAAATCCCATTCCCGCATCGGCGTTGCCGCGCTTTGTAAGCGGCTGGTACTGATGCCACGCTCCGCCATTTTCAAATTGAATTGCAGCTATGTCCAATATCCGCTCCCGGGCACGCTCAGGAACCATGTGTACAAATCCAAGCAGATCCTGACAGGAATCACGGAAGCCCATACCCCTGCCCTGCCCGCTTTCATAATAACTTGCGCTACGGCTCATATTGAAGGTCGTCATGCATTGGTATTGATTCCAAATATTTACCATGCGATCAAGCTTTTCATCGCCTGTATCGGCAACAATCTTTCCAAGCAGGTGATCCCAGTGACCTGCCAGAGCATCAAGCTCCTCAGTAACTGATGCGGAGGTATTATAATGGTTTACAAGTTTCCTCGCCGGATTTTTGTTAATTATCCCGTTTGCCGCAGATCCGTCCCATTTATCCTCATTCGGAAGCTCGATATAGCCGAGAACAAAAATCATTTCCGTCTCCTCACCGGGTGACAGATTGTATTCAAGCCGGTGGCAGCCAATCGGAGACCAGCCGTGTGCAATCGTATTGCCGCTTTTATTATTAATTACGGCTTGAGGGGATTCATAGCTGTTGAATTTTCCGAGGAACGAATCCAAATCCGTATCAAATCCTGCAGTCCTCTGATTGACAGAGTAGAATGCGTAATGATTCCTGCGCTCGCGATATTCTGTTTTATGGTAGATAGTGCTTTCTTCTGCTTCCACTTCACCGATGTTGAAATTCCTTTGAAAGTTTGTCCCGTCGTCAACGGCATTCCACAGACAGAACTCGACCGCACCAAATATGCTTATGTCCTTTGCTTCGGCGGAAGTGTTTTTTATCACAAGGCGGTTCACTTCACAATTGTCTTCCACCGGTACAAAGCATGTCAGTTCTGCTGATATTCCGTCTTTGTCGGATTCAAAAACTGTGTACCCCATACCATGGCGGCAGCGATATGAATCAAGCGCAGTTCTTGCCGGGAGAAACGCCGGACTCCATATACTTGTTCCGTCATTGATATAGAACATCCGCCCGCCTGTATCACGCGGCACACTGTTGTATCTGTAGCGGGTCAAGCGGCGCAGCTTTGCATCCCGGTAAAAGCAATAACCACCGCCTGTATTTGAAATCAGCCCGAAAAACTCATTGGAGCCAAGATAGTTAATCCACGGAAGCGGCGTAAACGGAGTATCAATCACATACTCGCGTTTTGCGTCATCAAAGAAACCGTACTTCATATTTCCCGCCTTTCTTGTTTGATTATCCCATAGCCTGGATTTCCGCCTGCCTTCGCGCTTCGACTTCAGGCAATATCCATTCAACGCATTGGTCATACCCAAACGCCTTTGCATCGGAAATCATTTTGGCAACAATTTCATCGAACTCGGCATCACTGCTTGCATAAATTGCCTGCCATGAGCCTTGCTTTATAGTCATCGTCACCTGTTCCCAGATGGTCATAAGCTCGCGGTCTTTTCTTGCCGGCGAATATGTCGAAGCTATCGCGACAGAATACCCGTTATTTCGAATATAGTCATCCTCTTTAACAAAACCTGACCAGTCGCGCCAGCTCTGCTCGATTGGCCATACTGTTCTCGCCAGCTCGGTACTTGGCCAGTTGACATAGTTGAATGTGAGGCCGGACGGCGATTCGGGATTGACCGCATCAACCGACCAGGTAGTATTATTATGCTCAAATGTCCCTAATCTGTACTGCCCGGTAAATCCTCTGTATGTAATTACAGTTTCATCATCATCCTCGTGTACCGTCAGTCCCAGCTCTGTTAAGTAGGCCTCGCCGTTTTCATCATAGTCCCATGTGACACCCTGCGGTCCGTAGTTGTATGATAAAACACCCTCCGGGGTCGCGAGCCAGTTAATGATTTCCATAGCAAGCTCGGGATAATTGCTGTTTGCGCCGATTGCCCAAACGCGATTGCTGCCGAAAACATTCAATCCGTCAGCCAAATTCACTTGATCCGCAGCGACCACGGGTCTCATCATCCTGCCTTCGGACGTGTTCTCATCAGTGTTGTAGTTATCAGCTATCCACGAAAATATATTGAACATTGCCGCGCCGTTTTGATACTTTTCCCTGATGTCGTCCCAGGTCTGCGTCATTGAGTCAGGGTCGTACAATCCCATCTGGTAAAGTGTATTATAGAACTTAAGAGCGCGCAGATACCAGCCACCCTCTTTAAGACAGTCTTCCCATGTTTGTGTTTTTGTATCGTATAATCCTATGTGGAATTCCTCCCATCCATATAAAGCGGGAGTTGATTTAACCATCATAACCATATCGCCGTCCCAATCGGGAAAAGATGAAACAGCGTATGTCCTGTTTCCGAATTGAGTCGTCGGCTCAAGCTCGACCATTGCCGCAAGCACCGGAATAAAGTCCTCAAGAGTGTTTATTTCCGGATAACCAAGCTGCTGATAAAGGTCAAAGCGTATATGGGGATAATAGAAGAATGCTGCATGATCAGTCGCACTGCCTGCAACTCCGTGACCGAATCCGTGAAGAGTACCTGTTATTCCCTTATTTTTATTTAATGCCTGCATAAAGTGATCCGCTATATACTCCCCGTGATCCCATAGAAGATCGTCCTCCAGCCAATCAAATAGCAGTCCCGCAGCGGCAGCATCCCTATACTCGTCTCCGTCACTGCCAAAAAGAACTATATCACCAAGGAATCCCGCTTCCATCCGCGTTTGGAAGGTTCCCTCAACACCCTCATTGACAATAGTAACATTGACATTAAACTTCTCCATCAGGATTTCAGCACCCCATCCGGTCATGTGTCCGGAAAAGTTTGCAAGCTGTGAGTAAATCACAAAGTCAATGGGGTCACCCCTGTGCATTCCTACGGACTCATCGCCACCTTCTCCGTCGGCACAGCTCGCGATTATCGGAATCAGTAAAGCAAACACTACCAGTAAAACAATTATTTTTCTCAGTTTCATAGCCTATACCTCCAAGTTTATTATAACTTTAAATATATTAGTTTTGACATATGTTGAAAATGCTTTAGTTAAGATATCTTAACCTTTTACAGCCCCCATCATTAGTCCCTTTTGGAAGAAACGCTGCATAAACGGATATACCATTAATATCGGAATAATAGAAACCATAGCGACGGTAAGCGAGGTAATCCGGCTGTTGAGGGCGGCTGCCAGATCGGCCTCTCTTATTTGACCGGAGGTGTCCATAAGGTTTCCAAGATTAGTAGCCATATTAAGATACATGTACAGCCTGTGCTGCAGAGTATAAAGTCTCGGCTCTCCGCCCATAAGAATGATTGAATCAACAAAAGAGTTCCAGTGTCCTACCGCTCCGAACACCGCAATCGTTGCTAAAATCGGCTTGCATAAAGGCAGTATAATACTTCGGAACACAGTAAAATACCCCGCGCCGTCTATAAACGCGCTTTCCTCCAGCTCCTTCGGCAATGACTCTATGTATGTTTTAACAAGAATAATGTTGAAGGGCGCAACAATTGCAGGAATGATGTACCCCCAAAAATTATTTGTAAGCCCCAGCATCATTATATTCAGGAACCAGGGTATCAAGCCGGCATTAAAATACATGGTAATTATAATAAAGCGATATACGATTTTTCGCCCAAGCATTTTTTGTTGTGTGACCAGATAACCAACAAACGCAGATGCCAGAACCATTACAAGCGTACCCAGAACTGTCCTTGAAACAGAAATCATAGCCGAGTTCATGAGTTCGGACACACCGAGCAGCGCTCTGTAGTTTTCAAAGTGTATCCCGATTGGAAACAAGTTTATCTGACCTGCCTGCACAAGCCTGTTATCACTGATTGTATTAATAAACAGATAGTAAATAGGGAAAGTACACAGAAGTGTAAATAATGTGAAGATGAACCCGTTGGTAACAGTAAATATCCAGTCACCGGCTGTTCGCTTTATGAAATTAGCTTTTTCACGCGCCATAGCAAACACCCCCCTATACTATAGTCTCACCGCGAACAAGCTTTGACAGTCTGTTCGCACTGAAGAGCAGTATCACGCTAATCACGGATTTCAGCATTCCAATCAATGTTGAAAGCGGAATATTACCTGACTTGGTCAAGCCAAGATTGTATATATAAAGGTCAAGAACCTCTATTGTGCCGCGGTTGGCATGGTTTTCAAAAACGAGATATTGATCCAGCCCGTTGGAGAGGACATTTGATATTCCGAGTAACAGCAACACAAAGAATGTCGGCAGCAGACCGGGAACAGTGATATGCCACATTCTTTTAAAGCGTCCCGCACCATCTACCATCGCTGCTTCATAGAGCTGCGGATCGATACTTGAAATGCTGGCAATATAAATTATCGCTCCCCATCCGAGTCCCTTCCAGGTTCCCCATGCCCACATCTTCAGCCACATATTAGAGCCGCTCATAAGATGATTGTAGCCATTTTCGATTATGCCGAGGTTAATGAGCAGCCAGTTCATAAAACCTTCAGTGGAGAAAATAGCAAAAGCAATACCGTATACAAGCACCCAGCTTATGTAGTTAGGTATTGTTGTGAGCGTTTGAACCGTACGCTTATACTTCCTTGAGCGCATTTCAGACAGGAATATGGCAAACACCATAGGCAGCCATGAGGTGGCGATGCCTATTCCGCTCAGCGCAAAGGTGTTTGTCAGCACTCTGCCTATTTGAGCACGTTGAGCAGGGTTGTTAAGCAGGAAATTAAACCACTTAAATCCGACGAAGTCATCCATGCTCAACTCAATGCCCGGAGTATAGTCGAAAAATGCGTATCTCCAACCGGCAAGAGGCAAATATGCAAACAATACGACCAGCACCAGGAACGGCAGAATCATCAGAAACAGACGGTACTTCGGTTCGAGCTCATAACCTTCCTCTTCCTCTGACTTTGAAAGCTTTACAAATAATAATGTAGCAAAAACAGCTACCAGCGTAAACATTATAAGATATGTCCATATACCTGTCGGCAGCAGCGGTTCAATCCGGCCGGGAGACGGCGAGCCGGCAAAGAGCGTGTAAGTGTAAAGCAGAAGTATCGTCCCGACAAAGCCGGTAAATGCCGCTCCCCATGAGAACTTAACGCAAAGCCGTTGCAACTTGTTATTACCGAGACTGAGGCAGAATGCAGCCGCAATCATTGCGATTGAAGCTGCGCATATCAAAGAGCCGACGTATGCAAGAGTGAGCGGCGGCTGTTCTATCCATCCCTGATTCAAGGAACGTATGAAGTTTGACCCGATTGTTGAATATGATGTGGCACACGTAAAGAGCGAAACATTCCTGTTGATAAGCCCGCTCAACCGTGCGGGGTTCAGCTCTGCGATAAATGCAGACAGGAAAATCGCTACCAGCAGCACCCGATAAAAAACCATCGGTATATTTGTAGTTTTGGTTTTAATTCTTTCCTGCAAGATACAAACCCTTTCTGTTTTACTGTGTAACAAGTAATCCTGTTCCGGGTTCTTGTATAACTTATGGTGCTATATAATTGAATGTAACAGATATCGTTTCTATACGGGCAAGCCTGTAGTTTTCAAGAAAATTGGGCGAAGCTTCGGATATGTCACCGTTGAAGACTCTTGCTTCCGGCGGAATATCATTGACCCAGTCATTATAAAGGTTAACACGCGTTGTTACCGGGTTGTCATTAGTTGTATACGGGATTCCGGCATAAGTAGCCTGTACTCCGTTTATAAGAAGCTCCGTTATCTCAATGTAGTAGCCCGGGAACAGAATCTCCCCGTTCATGATACCGACAGCCGCAAACTCGAACCCGTCCGCAAAACCCTCGCTTGTACCTGTAAAATCGAGTGATACGGTGTATGTGCCTTCGCCTGTTATCTCAGCGTCGCTTGCTATTAAACCGCTTGCAATATTCTCCGGCTGATATCTGTCGCCTACACTGTATTGTATTCCCCAGCCGCCGGCAACAAACATTATCCATGCAACCGCTTCATCCGCTGTTAAAACAGTTTCCGGTCGATCAGCTGAAATCCTTAGGGTTTGTTCCATGCTTGTCTGAGCCGCTTCAATGATTTCATAGACAGAAAGATTCTCGCGCGCTTCGCTCCTTCGTTGAAACAATTCCAATATATCAGGAGCAACAATAGTTAAGGTGTCCCGTCTGTCAAAAAGGCGGCCGTACATCGGATCATAACCCGTATCCCAAAGAATTGGAGCAAACCCGTGTAAATCGCTGTTATCAAGAAAGTTTGTGAAAAAGCTGAGCCTGTCGGGTCCTTCATTATCCAGTACCCCCCATTCCCCAAGGACGACTCCGTAACCCATATTCGTGAACTTTGTGAGCGAGCCGAGCAACTCATTCATCTCCTCGACCTCGGTTGTCCTTCCCCATGAGCCAATACCGGATGTATCACCACAGTAGCTCCATGGTGTGTAATAATGCACGGACAGCAGCAGCCTGCTGTCGGCTGAATCAACAGGCAGCTTAAACCGGTCGTCCGCCGTCATTTTGACATCTGTATTATATCCCTTCATCAACAGGAAGCGGTTTGAATTATTGCCGCCTGTTGACCGTATAAGATCAACAAAAACCTGTGAAAGCCCGGTTAGCAGCTCGTAGCATTCATCCTCGGTTAGTACACCGCCTGTCGGGCTGAAGGGTGTCCTGTCGTTAAAGCGGTTCCCCCACTCCTCATTAGACGGCTCAAATATCAACCTGTGGTCGAAATGCTCGTACCGGTCTGCAATCTGCGTCCACATTGATATAAACATCTGCATAGCAAAATCGCGCCATTCCGGACTGGGATGGCCAAACATACTCCACCAGCCGTGATCCCAGTGGTTGTTGACTATAACGAACATATCCTCGTTGAGCGCATAGTTGATTATCTCCTCCACACGATCAAGATATGCATCGTTGATTGAAAAATCGCCATTTTCAAAATCCATTGCGTTTGTCCATGCGACAGGTACACGCAATGTGGTAAATCCGGCGTTCCTCATGCCTGTAATCATTTCCTGCGTGGTGACAGGATTGCCCCACATGGTCTCGTAAATCTCCGGAGCACGATTCGGGATGCGGTTGCTGCTGTCGCATGCTTCCATCGTATTACCAAGGTTTATCCCGTAACCTAAAAGGCGAGCCATTTCCGTAGATGTAACCGCTTTTAACAAATCATTGCCGGTCAAATCCGCGTCGGATTGCACACAACCGACCAGAACTGAAAGTAACAAAAACAGCGACAACGCGACCGAAAAAGCCTTGCGAAACAAAATCATATGCTGTTAAACCCCATAAATGAACGAAAGGAACTGCGATGTCAGGCACCGCAGTTCCCGGTTTAATCGTTACGCTTCTTTCTTCTTGCTTTTAATGACTACCAGAACAATCACGCCGGCAATCACAACTACACCGCCGATGATTACGGGAATGACCCAGCCGGGAAGACCTTCATTACTGGTACGTCTCTCTCTATCATCCGGCTCCGGGGTCGGATCGGGGCGCTCTATAGGGGTAACAACAGGAGGAGGTGTATGTGCAGGAGGCGGAGGAGCATCAAAGGGGTTCTCTACCAAGCCGTACTCACCTATTACAAGTGTTACTTCGATTTTTGAAAATGTGCCGATAGCTGTATGGTCGCCGAGAGGCGTATCCCCCCAGCCGCTCGTGAGCGGCACTCTGATACCGCGGTCCTTGCCCACTTCAACATTTTCGGCATTAAACGAAAGCTCTCTGCCGTCAAGCACGATTTTATTTATAAATGCTTCAAACCACTCGGCGTTAGCGTCAACGTCCGTCTCAACGCACATAATAAACCCATCCCAGTGCGCAAGGTCGTGTGTTGCTTTTTCACTGCCCAAATCGAGTGTGACCGTGAACGGTACGCCCATCTCAAACGGGATGCTCTGATCTCTGAACTCGTACCAGTCACATACATCGGGTTCCACGTCATCTGTGCGGCCTGCCCACACAAACGTTCCTGCAATCCAGGCATTGCCTCCTGTCGGAAGCACCGGAAGCCCGATTTCAATTGCACCTTCGCCGGTAGCCAAATTGGGAACTATGAATGTAATCTCCAGCGAGGTGAACGGATCCATTCCGGCAAGGTCGTATTCATCGTAGCTGCCGCCCCACTGACGCGCAATATCTATGGTCATAAACCCGGAGTCGTCACGATTTATAAGCGGTACAATTTTTGAACCTAAATCCTGCCCGTCAACAACAAAGTTAGTTATATGCGCACCTGTGGCTTCCGCATCCTCGTTGCTGAGTACAGGGATACTTGTTGCTATGCCGGTCCAGTTGCCTGAGAATTTAATAGGTGCTGAGAAATCCATCGAAATGGTCATCGGTACTCCGACTACCAACGGAATTTTTGCTCCGGGTTCGTCTCCGATTCCCCATTCCGGCACGGAATCTCCCACACGGTCGTCAAGCTGACCCAGAAGCTGCGCGGTATGACCGACAACAAAAGTGATTTCTATGCTTGTGAAAGGATCCATACCTGCAAGGTCATAAGGGTCATAATCGCCGCCCCACTGGCGCGCGATATCAAGGGTGACAGCTCCGGCACTGTCTCTGTCTATAATCGGCACCGGTCTTGAACCCAAATCCTCTCCATCAACTATGAAGTTGAGAATTTGCCCGCCAAGAACAGCAGCCTCACCATCGCCGTTGATCGGAAAATCTGTCCCGATGCCTGTCCAGTTACCGGTGAATTTGATAGGCTCATCAAACTCCATTTTTATTGTGACAGGCTCGTAGAGACTAAAGCTCACAGAAGCTTCGGGCAGGTCTCCAAGTCCCCATTCCGGCACAGAGTCACTTACATCCGCGTCTAACTGACCCATAAGTGTCGCAGTCCACTCACCTGTGGCTACGGCTGCAGAGCCGAACGGTATAAATGTCATTAGCAGAATCAATGCGAGTGTAATTGGCAGAAGTCGCTTTTTCATTTAATCGTTTCCTTTCATAATACGAATTTTTATTCCGGTCAAGTGTCTGATAAGCCGGAGATAAAGCTCACAATATGTTTTTATTTTGCAAGCTACAGACAGCGTATCACGGTAATTTTGACTTGTCAAGTTGCTTGTATTAAATTGTATACAAGTTCTTGTTAAAAAACAACATATGTGCTACGATGAACAAAATAATTTTCAGTAAAGGAAGCATTCATGTCAAGTAATTTGTATCTAAATCCGTCACTCCCCCTTGATGAACGTGTTAAAAACATCATTTCTCTAATGACTGTTGAAGAGAAGATCGGTTTTCTCCATACTCAGCAAAAGGCCGTTCCAAGGCTCGGCATCAATGCCTACAGTGTCGGCGGCGAGGGAGCGCACGGTCTCCTTGTCCGCAGGTATTACGACCAGTGGCCGTTCGGTGATTCTACAGTTTTCCCGCAGCCGATAGGGCTTTCCAATACGTGGGATACTGATTTAATGCATCGTGTCGGAAAGATTATCGGAGACGAAGCACGCATCTGGTATGAGAAGGATGCTCGCTCACGATGGCTTACACTCTGGTTTCCAACTATAGATATGGAGAGAGATCCGCGTTGGGGGCGAAATGAGGAAGCCTACGGCGAAGACCCTTACCTCGCAGGCAAGCTTGCCGCAGCCCTTATTAAAGGCGTTCAGGGCGATGACCCTTTCTATATTAAAGCGGCATGCGCTCCAAAGCATTTTTACGGGAACAACGTGGAAGAAAATCGTCTGTCGACGTCAACAGATATAAGCGAGCGCGTAAAGCGTGAATACTACCTGCGTGTATTTAAGTATGCATTTGTTGAAGGAAAAGCCATGTCGCTTATGACGGCATATAATGAAATCAACGGCATACCGTGCATTGTCAACCCCGAGGTCCTTGACATCGTAAAGGGTGAATGGGGATGCGAAGGTTTTATTGTCTGCGACGGCGACGATCTGCCGCAGACCGTCACTCATCACCGCTACTGTGAATCAAATGCCGAGGCAGTAGCTTTATCAATGAAAGCAGGTGTTGATTGCTTTACAGATCAGGTAAATGAAAAGATAATAAGTGCAGCCACGGAAGCTTACCAAAAAGGATTAATAGATGAAGCCGATATAGACCGCGCTTTAACAAACATTTTTAACCTGCGCTTTCGCCTCGGCCAGTTCGACCCTGACGATATGTGTCCGTTTACGCAGATATCACAAGACCGCCTCTGCTGTGAGGAACACTCGGCAACTGCGCTGGAGGCATCCCGCAAAAGCGTGGTGCTGCTCCGAAATGACGGTATACTACCACTCAATGAGAAAAGCTGCGGAAAAGTATTAATTCTCGGCGACCTTGCAGAAAAAAATATGGCGGACTGGTATTCGGGACGCCCGCCCGAAGCAATCGCTCCCACCGAAGCAATCCGCAGTTTTCTGCCGGACGGAGCGGTTGAATCGGTACGCATACACGACCTTTGTGCGATTTACAACGAAAAGGAAAACGGATGGCTGAGGACGGACGATGAAGGCAATATAACATATGACGGCGATGAGAAAACCAGAGCTATATTCGAGGAAATTGACTGGGGATTCAATTCAGTATCCTATCTCAACAAAGAGAGCGGAAAGTATCTAAATCTTATGTCTGATTTTTCGCTGGGATGTAAATCAGATTATGTATGGGGCTGGTTTACACATGAGCTATTCCTCCGTGATGAGGATTCGGGGGTATTCCTCCCGCACGGACACCTGTATGGCAATCGCTACTCTGATGAGCAAGTCGATGATATCGGCAAATTTATGAAAACCATAAAGCGTGTAAAAACCGGTGACGGTCTCGCACCGGCTGTTGAAGCGGCAAAAGACGCAGATACGATTATCGTTGTGCTTGGCAACCATCCGCTTATAAACGGGAGGGAATGCTTTGACCGTCCGGCTATCACATTCCCGCAGCGCTGGACAGAGCTTCTCGAGAGACTCTCAGCCGTTAACCCGAACATCATTTTAAGCTTGATTGCCGGATACCCGTACGCGTTCCCGGAGGAATCAAATCTTCTCCGTGCGGTTTTATACACATCTCATGGTGAGCAATATGCAGGCAGTGCTGTTGCCGATGTTTTATTCGGGAAATTCAACCCTGCAGGCAGGCTGTCTATGACGTGGTATCTGTCTGAAAACGACCTTCCGTATATAAATGACTATGATATAATAAACAACCCCCGTACATATATGTACTTTGAAAAACCGGTACAGTTCCCGTTTGGTTTCGGGATGAGCTATACCGAGTTTGAATACAGCGGGCTTTCGGTCAAAAGGGATGATAACGGTTTTAGTGTTACATGTACGGTTTTAAATACCGGAGAATTATGCGGCGGCGAGGTGGTTCAACTCTATTCCGCCGTACAGGGAGTCCCTGTAAAAGCACCGATTAAGCAGCTTTGCGGATTTGCAAGGATACATCTTGAACCGGGTGAGTTAAAAAATGTCTCATTCTTTGTACCGGATTCAGAAGTTACACTGTTTAATGAAAGTAAAAACGCATTTGAAGTTTTACCGGAATCCGTCACTTTTTCTATAGGCTCATCAAGCTCGGATATAAAGCTCATGAAAGGAATTGGTTTTTAACTATGAAATTTACGGATGGTTATTGGCTGGCAAAACCGGGTGTGGATATTTACGGTTTTGCGGAAATAAGGCACATAGAATTCAACGATAGTAAGTTCACTGCTTTTATCGCTCCCTTCTCTGTTGTTAACAGAGGTCAGACTCTTGCCGGACCTTTGCTGACACTTGAGATTAACGCTCCGAGGCAGGATATTCTGGGTATAAGGATGTACCATTACAAAAACCGTATACCGGATTCCCCGTCCTTCACTTTAAATAACGATTTACAAAATATTATTATATCTGAAACAGATAAAGCTTATATAATCAGTGCCGGAAAAATGACGGCAACATTGTTAAAGGGTCGATTTGCTCTTTTATTCGAGTATGATGGAAAGCGTCTTACCGGCTCGGACTTTAAACAGGCTGCGTACATCACCACACCGGACGGCCCGTATTTTCGTGACAGACTCGATATTGGTGTAGATGAGTACATCTACGGACTTGGCGAGCGATTCACACCTTTTGTAAAAAACGGCCATAGCATAGATGTGTGGAATGAAGACGGCGGAACCGCATCTGATCTGGCATACAAAAATATTCCGTTCTATATATCATCGAAGGGGTATGGCGTATTTACAAATCATCCGGAACGCGTAAGCTACGAGATAGCCACAGAAGCGGCATCCCGATTGCAAATATCGGTTGCCGGCGAAGAACTGCAATACCTGATTATCGGCGGAGGAAGCGTAAAGGCTGCCGTTTCCGGTTACTGCGCACTGACCGGCAAGGCTCCGCTGCCGCCTGCGTGGTCTTTCGGGCTATGGCTTTCAACATCCTTCACAACAGACTATGACGAGTTGACTGTTAACAGCTTCATTGACGGCATGGAGGAACGCGATATCCCTCTATCGGTTTTCCACTATGATTGCTTCTGGATGAAGGAATATGAGTGGTGCAATTTTACATGGGATGAGAAAATGTTCCCTGAGCCTGAGGCTATGTTAAGACGTTTACATGACAGGGGTTTACGTGTCTGCGTTTGGATCAATCCATATATAGGTCAGAAGTCACCGTTATTTGACGAAGCATCGGAAAAGGGCTACTTACTGCACACAACCGATGGGAATGTATGGCAATGGGATCTGTGGCAGCCGGGCATGGGAATTGTTGATTTTACAAATCCCGATGCGTCGGAATGGTATATCGGAAAGCTTGAGGTCTTAATTGACATGGGGGTTGATTGCTTTAAAACTGATTTCGGTGAGCGAATTCCGGTTAATGATGTTATATGGTTTGATAAAAGCGACCCGAAGAAAATGCACAATTATTATTCATTTCTTTTTAATAAGGCTGTCTTCAGGCTGCTTGAGCGCAAGAAAGGCAAGAATAACGCCGTCCTATTCGCAAGAAGCGCAACCACCGGAGGTCAGCAGTTTCCCGTACACTGGGGCGGTGACTGCGAGGCTACATTTGCGGCTATGGCTGAATCATTACGCGGAGGCTTGTCGCTGGCATTGGGCGGGTTTGCGTTCTGGAGTCATGATATCGGAGGTTTTGAGGCAACAGCAACGGCTGACGTGTATAAGAGATGGGTAGCATTCGGATTGTTTTCCACACACTCCCGTCTTCATGGAAGCAGCTCATACAGGGTTCCGTGGCTTTACGATAAGGAATCAGTAGATATACTGAGAAAGTTCACTAAAACCAAGAACTCATTGATGCCTTACCTGTTCACCCAATCGGTTAAAGCAACGCAGACAGGCGTACCTGTAATGCGCCCCATGGTAATGGAGTATCCTGACGATCCTTTATGTCATACGCTGGATAAGCAATATATGCTTGGCGACAGCCTTCTGGTAGCTCCGGTATTCCATGAGGACGGGCATTGCGATGTATATTTACCTGAAGGAAGGTTTACAGACTTTTTTACAAGCGAACCCGTTACCGGAGGACGCTTGCTAAGAGGTACATACGACTATATGACCATACCTGTGTTTGTTCCTGAAAACACTTTAATCGCCAAAGGCCGCGACGATACGGCAGAATACGACTATCATACGAATGTTACCGTTTATGCTTATCATGTGTCAGAGCAGCAGATTGAGCTTTACGATAAAAACGGCAACCGGCGGGCACTGGTCACGGCTAAATCTGTTAACGGCGAGATAATACTCAATGTTGACGGCGAAGCACCGGGTATAAAGCTTGTTGTGGTGAATTAACTGAATTTACATCTCAAGGAGTATCTCATTTTCAAGTTTAAGACATGAGTCCGGAATAAAGTTGGTTTCAAGCTTTTGCCCGTTGACGATTACGGATTTAACACCGTGCTGACTGCCGTCCGGATTGTTTACGGTGATATCTAAAAGCTTACCGCGCAGCTTCTTTCTCATGCTCCAATTTTTCCATGCACCCGGAATAGACGGGTTTATTGTTATGCCGTCAGGTGCGGGTTTAAGCCCGAGAATCCCTTCAACCATAGCTACCATTACAGTGGTTGCGGCACCGGTAAGCCAATGCACATGAGCCCGCCCCGCAAACGGGCTGTCCTTTGCTTCAATTGTCTGACCATGAGCGTACGGTTCTATTACGCGCCTGTCCGCATCTTCATTCATATATGCAGGACACATTTCGCGCAAGTACTCAAAAGATCTGTCACCTCGTCCAAGCAACGCTTCCGCCAGAATAGCCCATCCTTGTGAGTGGCAGAATATTCCGGCATTTTCTTTTACACCTTTATTAAAGCAAACAGCTAACGCTCCGTCGAATGCGTGGTTTTTATAGGCAGGGTACATCAGCATTGTACCGTAGGGTGTATTCAGTTCCCTGTAGACGGAGTCCATCGATAAAACCCCTCTGTTTTCACTTTCAATTGACATACCCGAAATAACCCCCCAGGATTGCGGGTTTAGCCACATAGAAGCCTCCGAATCGCCTCTTCTGCCGATAACTGCTCCGCCTTCGGTGAAGCCGCGTATCCAGCGATCTTCGTCCCAACAAAGCTTTTCTGTTTTTTCGATTATTTCTACAAGTGTTTTATCCAGCCAGGTTATATACTCTGCATCGTTTTTTACTGCAGCGTATTCCTTCAGTATACGCAGCGCGTATATAAACTGAAAAAGGACAAATGTCGATTCACCCATTTTACCAAGGCGCAGACAGTCATTCCAGTCTGCATGCAGACCGGCGGGCATTCCATGCGGACCGAGATTGTCCATTGAGAATTTTATCGCACGTTTTAA